>WBZO01001961.1_pt1 | contig 29082 bp, 19 predicted proteins | sample 5204261 | NCBI WGS metagenome assembly WBZO01 (sample SAMN12412400, study PRJNA552823) | activated sludge metagenome | isolation source: activated sludge from anammox sidestream of wastewater treatment plant... | place: USA: North Carolina | collected 2017-09
CCTCGGCGAGACCGGCCCTCGCCGCGACCTCGTTCCGGGTTGGCGCCCTGCCAAATTCGACGAACAAACCGTAGGTCAGGTTGCGAAGATTGAGGTGGGGTTCTTCCACGGGCGGACTGTGCCACAGACCGGAGTCAGCGGCCACCCCCTGTGCCGGCGCGCTGGGGTGGGCCGCCCCTGACACCGCCCCCGCACCCGGCGTAGACTCCGGCCATGCGTATTTCCCCTTCTGTCCGTGCTGCGCTGGTGCCCGACGAAAACCCGATGCATCCCGACTTTACCTGCATCTACCTGGTAGGCGCGCAGGGCCAGCAATCTCTGACGATCGACTCTGGCGAGGCGATCGACCGCTACCAGTGGTTCCTGCGCGGATACCTGGCAGCGGTGGAGAAGGCAGAGGTCGCCATCGCGACCATCACCCACCACCACGCCGACCACTCGGGCAACCTGAAGTGGGCGAAAGAGTTCCTGAAGGCCGACATTGCCATCCCATCGAACGGGCGGGCGTTGCTGAAGGGCCGCATCCCGGCGAAGGTCGACACGCTGAAGGACGGCGATGTGATCGACCTCGATGGGGGCGTGCGGGTGCAGGTACTCGGCACGCCGGGGCACAGCATCGACTCGCTCTGCTTCTACGTGGAGGAAGAAGGCGTGCTGTTCACCGGCGACACGCTCCTCGGCTCGTCGACGACGACGGTGTGGGACCTGGGACTCTACCGCCAGTCGCTGAAGAGGCTGCTGGCGTTGCCGAACCTGAAAGTGATCTGTCCGGGGCATGGGAAGATCGTGAACGACCCGCGCGAACGCCTGGAGATGTACGTGAAGCACCGGGATATGCGGGAGCGGCAAATCCTGGGCGTGCTCGAAGGCGGCGGAGCAGTCAGCAGCTGGGACATCATGCTGCAGCTCTACCCGGATATCGACAAACGGCTGCGGCGGGCAGCCGACAACAACGTGCGGTCGCATCTGAAGCAATTGACGGATGAGGGACGGATCAAGGTCTACCCGGGCAAGCCCCGGCGGCCGCGGAGCGCGGCAGCAGCGCAACGCGACATCGAACACGTCCGCCAGCGCGACCTGGTGATCAAGCAGGCGAGGAAACTCGAAGCGGAGAAGCGCCGGGCGGAGATCCGGATGCAGGAGAACCCCCCGACGGCCGAATGGGCGGAACCCCCGCGCTTCGAACTCGTGGGCACGGCGAGCGACGCGGCCCGTTAATCCCGCGGCGAGTTGCCGACGGCGGGCGGCACGGACGTTGGCGATGGCGTGGGCGCCGGTGTGGGGGTTGCCGCGTGGGCCGGCGTCGCCGTTGGCGTGGGCGTGAGTGTTGGTTCTGGAGTTGGCTCGGGGGTGCCGGTACGGGCCGGGATAGTGACGGTGGCATCCCGGGCGGGCGGGCGCGCGGGGTCGAGGACGATAGCGGGGACGCTCACCAGGACAAGCGCGATCTTTTTCTGGCGGCGCTGGGCGATGAGGGACTGGATGGCCTCCGCGTCGGCGAGGGTTGGTTCGATGGCGGTGCGGACGGTGAGATGGAGGTTGATGGAGCCATCCGGGCCGTTGGATCGCTTGAGGTCGGTGAGTTCGCTTCCGGGCAGGACATCGGCCAGGGCCGACGTCGAGGCATCCCAGAGCGACTCAGCCTCGCGCGCCTCGCCCACCGCCCGGGCGCTCAATCCGAAGAGTGTGAATCCCAACAGCGCGATGGGGACCAGGCCGACAGCGGCCTGGCCGAGCGGGTATCCGTTTCTTCGGCGGCGCGGGCCAAGGCCGAGCGCCCAGAAAACGATGCCGGCGGTGAACACGATGGCGGCCAGGTTGGTGGCAAAAAGCAGCAGGGCACCGCCCCAGACTCCACGATCCTCGATGGCGAAGCCGATGCCAACGGTGCAGAGCGGGGGCATGAGCGCGGTGGCGATGGCCACACCGGGCAGCGCCGCCGAATCGCGCATGCGGGCCACCGCGTAGGCGCCGATCGCCCCGCCGGCGAGAGCGATCCCGAGATCGAGCGGGTTGGGGCGGGTGCGCGCCTGGACTTCATCCGGGAGCGCCTCAAGGGCGTCGAACGACGACAGCATGGTGACGTGGGCGAGGACGAACGAGATGGCGATCGCGGCGACGATGCCTTCGCCGAGAGCGCCGACAGCGATGAGCCCCTGGCGCGTGCGGCCGCCGAGACTGGCTTCACCGATGGCCATCAGGGGTCCGAGCAGCGGTGCCACGAGCATCGCCCCGATCACAACCGCCGTGGAATCGGCAATGAGACCGAGAGTAGCGATAACAGCAGAAAACCAGACGAGCAGCCGGAACCGAAGATCGGCACGGCCCGAGCGGAAGATGTCGGCCCGGATGCGTCCCGGAGGGAGTGTGGTGTGCGCAGGCATTGCTGTGCATGGTAATGGCGCCAGTGCTTGCGGACTGGCCACCGGCCACTCGAACGCCCCGGAACGCATAATGAGGAGAGCGGGCAACGACGAAAGCCTGCCCCCATGGAGACAACCTGATGCTGAAGGGCGACAAAGTAATCCTCCGGCCGATGCGCCGCGAGTACCTGGAGAAGTATTTCGAGTTCCGGAACGACGTGGAGCTCGAGCTCCTCTCCAGCGGTGAAGCGCCGATGCCGATGGAGTTCGAACGGCTCCAGGGCATGTTCGAGGCGCACCTGGCGCGGCCGCGGAGCGAAGTCAGCTGGTTCGGGATCGAGGTGCAGGGCGGCAAGTTCATCGGTCAGTGCTTGCTCCACAACTTCGACTACGCGGCGCACACCTGCGAGCTGGGGGTGACGATTGGCGACCGGGACTATACGGGCCGCGGTTACGGGCGGGATGTGGTCCAGCTGCTGGTGAAGTACGCCTTCCGCCTGCGCAACATGCAGAAGGTATGGCTGACGACCAACGCCAGCAACGAACAGGCCCGGCGAGCGTTCGCCGCGGCGGGGTTCGTGGAGGAGGGCCGGCTGAAGAGGCACGTTTGGCTGGATGGCAGGTACGATGACCTGGTCTACATGGGCATCCTGCGCGACCCGCCCGCGGAAGCCCCGGACACCGATCCTGCCGTGGAGTCTGCCAATGCCGAGAATGAAACCTGATGTCCTCGAGGAGTTCCTCCAGCTACCGACCGTTGGGGTGATCGCGACGCTGCGGCGCGACGGGATGCCGTACACCGTGCCGGTGTGGTGGCTGTGGAAGCCTGATGGCATCTGGATCACCGGCACATACAACCGGGTGTGGTGCAAGCAGTTGATGCAGGACCCGCGCGCCTCTCTCTGTATCGAATCGGGGCCTCCGCTCGTGGGGCATGTCGAGTTCGATGGGCGCTGCACCCCGTTCGAGCGGCCAAGTTTTGACATCTGGCCCATCTCGCGCGAACTCGCCGAGAAGTACGTTGGAAGGGGCGACCCGGCGAACGCAGCCGCCGTGGAGGCCTTCTTCGCGAACATGCAGACCGAGCCGCGGCTGCTGTTCCGGCTCGACCCGGAGGTCACGCGGGCAATCGATATGCGCGTGTACCGCGGCAAGCGGGAAGACCGGGAGTTCCAGGCGGCGCAAACGGCCGACTGAGACTCCGGGCGGCATCTCTAGCCGCAGATGCGGTTCAGCGTGGCGGCGATGTACTCGACGTCTTCGGGACCGAGCGAAGGGTGAACCGGCAGTGAGAGCACGTGCTCGGCGGCCGCCTCGGCCACCGGGAACGAGCCTTCGCCGAAGCCCATCTGGCGCATGATCGGCTGCTGGTGAATCGGGATGGGATAGTGCACGGCACTACCGATACCGGCTTCATGGAGCTGCTGCTGGACGGCGTCGCGATCGCGGGGGACGCGGACGGTGAACTGGTGGAAGACGTGGCGGTCGCCATCGCGCACGCGGGGAGTCTCGACGGACCGGATGAGGCCAGCCAGCTTTTCGGCGTTGGCGATGCGGGCCTCGTTCCACTCCTCGATGTAGTCCATCTGGACGAGGCCGATGGCAGCGTTCATATCCTGCATGCGCCAATTGAGCCCGAAGTAGTCGTGCTTGTAGCGCACCTCCTGGCCGTGGCTGCGGATGATGCGGCAGAGGCGGGCGATTTCATTGTCGTTCGTGGTGATGATGCCGCCTTCTCCGGTCGTCATGTTCTTTGTTGGATAGAAGCTGAAGCAGCCGGTGCCAAAGGTGCCGACCCGCTTGCCCGCGTGCTCGGCGCCGTGGGCCTGGGCGGCGTCTTCGACCAGGGCCAGGCCATTGTCGTCGCAGATTTCCTGGATTTCAGCGATGCGCGCGGGGTGGCCATACAGGTGGACCGGCATCACGGCCTTCGTCTGGTCGGTGATGGCGTCCTCAAGCTGGTTGGGGTCGAGGTTCAGGTCGAACGGGTCGATGTCCACGAAGACCGGGGTGGCGCCGCAGGCAATGATGCTGGTGGCGGTCGCGATGAAGCTGAACGGAGTGGTGATAACCTCGTCGCCCGGGCCGACCCCGTGAGCCTGGAGAGCGACGATGAGCGCGGCCGTGCCGCTGTTCACGCCGATGGCGTGCTTTGCGCCGACGTATTCGGCAAAGGCTTTTTCGAAGGCTTCGGTGCGGCTCCCCATGGCAAGCTGTCCGCTATCGAGGACTGCCATGACGGCGCGCTTTTCGGCGTCGCCGACGAGGGGTTTGGCGACCGGGATGAACGGGCGATCGACGGTAGTCATAGGTGCTCCTTAGCGGGGGCGCTCAGGATTCGAGCGTAGCAAGGCCGGACGCTGTGCGCTTTGGGCGAGCGATTGGTGATCGCGATGTCTCGCATAGGGCTATGCTTCTCCGCGGAATGGAGAACCGCTGTGACCAACCTGGCGATAGCGCATGAGCCCCGGGCCCCGGGGCGGATCGGGATAGGGGCCGACCTGAAGATGTTGGCGCGGTCGATCTCACTGGGCGCCTGCGCGGGAGGTCTCGCCGGACTGCTGGTTGGAGGCGTTGGCGGGCGGCTGGCGATGCTCCTGCTTCGGTTCACATCGGACGATGCCATCCGCGGATTGGAAAGCGACGACGGGTTCATCATGGGCCGGTTCACCCTGAGCGGGACACTCAGTCTCCTGCTCGTCGCCACCGTCCTCGGCAGCGCCGGAGGACTCATCGTGGTGGCGGGCCGGCCGTTCTTCTCTTCGAAATTCGCACTGGTGGGCTGGACCCTGGCCGCGGGGGCGATCGTTGGAAGCATCATCGTTCGGAGCGATGGGGTGGATTTCACACTACTGGAACCGAGGCTGCTCGCCATCGCGATGTTCGTCGGCATCCCGGCGGCGGGGGCCCTCGTCATCACCTGGCTCATCGCCCGCTGGGAGTCGTGGTGGTGGTTCAACTGGAAGCGCACGCTGGCCGCTGCTATCCCGGGACTGCCCGCGCTCGTCTTCTTTCCCCTGGGCATTGCCGTGGCCGTGGTCGCGGGTGTGTGGCTCGCTGCTCTTCGAATAGAAGGAATGAGAAGCCTCGGCGGCCGGATGCCGGTCCGATGGCTGGCACTCGCCGCGTTTGGACTGCTCACAGGATTGGGCACCATCGCGCTCGCCCGGGACATCGGCGACATCCTCTAGGGGGCGGAGACGAGTCCAGCAGCAGACATGGCGAACGTGCGGCCGCAGTGGACGCAAACCAGATCTTCCGATAGCGGGTGGGCGCACATGCAGACCCATCCGCGCTGGCGAGCGGGGTTGCCCGCGACGAGTGCGTGGTCGGGAACGTCCTTCGTGACTACCGAGCCGGCGGCGACCAGCGCCCAGCGGCCGATGGTGAGCCCGGGAAGGACCACGGAACGGGAGCCGATCGCGGAGCCAAACTTCGCGACGGAACCGGCGAGATCCCAATCGCTCGCCGCCTTTAACGAGCCGTCAGGGTTGATGGCCCGGGGGTAGCGGTCGTTCGTGAATACGACTTCAGGTCCGACGAAGACTCCGTCTTCGAGGGTGTTGCCTTCGTAGACGCAGGAATAGTTCTGGACTTTGCAGTTCGCTCCGAGCGAGACATCGGCGCCGATGTAGACGCCTTTGCCGATGATGCAGCCTGGACCGATTGTGGCGCCTTCGCGGACCTGTGCCTGGTGCCAGATGCTGGCGCCGTCGCCGATGGAGGCCTGGTCGCTGACCTCGGCTGTGGGGTGAACGCGAAAGTTGCTCACGTGCTGGCAGGCTCCCCGGCAGGACTGGCACCCGGAACGGGGGCGTCGTCGTCCTCGCCATCGTTCGAAAATCTGCGGGCGACGAGGTGGATGCGGCGGCGGAGCTCCTCCGGGTCTTCGCGGAGCACCGCTTCGACTTCGCGGATCAGCCGGAGCATCTCGGCCTCGGTGACTTCGGTAGAGGCGGTCAGGCGCATGACCTTCGGGTGGTCGGTCGGCTCCATCTTCTCAAAGTCTGCGACGAGTTCCTCGCGCAGTTTTTCGCCGGGCCGGGTCCCCGTGAAGATGACCTCGATGTCATCGCCGGGGCGCAGTCCACGGAGGCGGATCATGCGCTCGGCGAGCTCGAGCATGTTGATCTCCTGGCCCATGTCGAGCATGTAGATATTGCCGCGCCCGCCAAACGTGCCCGCCTGGATAACGAGGCTCACAGCCTCGGGGATGCTGATGAAGTACCGCATCATGTCCGGGTGGGTGACCGTCACCGGGCCGCCGCGCTCTATCTGCTTGAGGAACGTGAGCGGGGCAGAGCCGCGGCTGCCCATGACGTTCCCGAAACGGACGGCGACGAACCTGGTGTGATCGCTCTGGCGGGCAAGGGCGAGCACCAGCAGTTCGGCGATGCGCTTGGTCGCGCCCATGATGCTCGTGGGGCGCACGGCTTTATCGGTGGAGATGAGGACGAAGGTGCCGGTTTCGAATTTGCGGGCAGCATTGGCGACGTTGAGGGTACCGAGAACGTTCGCGCGGAACGCCTCGTCCGGGTTGGACTCCAGCATCGGGACGTGCTTGTAGGCGGCTGCGTGGTAGACGAGGTTTGGACGGACCTGGTGGAAGACATCGTCGATCTTTCGCCCGTCGACCACGTTGGCGGGCCAGAGCGTGATCGTCGTCTGGTCAGACACGGTTCTAAGTTCAGCCGCCAGGTCGAACAGACCGCTCTCGTTGTTGTCGAGGAGGTGCAGTTCGAGGGGTTGGAACGTCGCGACCTGGCGCGAGAGTTCGGAGCCGATCGAGCCCGCGGCGCCCGTGACGAGGACCACCCGGTCTTTGACGGACTGGCTGCAGGCCAGGTAGTCGACCTGGACCGGTTCGCGGCCGAGCAGGTCATCGAGGGTGACCTCCCGGAGCGTGTCGTGCGTATGGCCGCTGGAAATCCAGCGTTCGACGCCCGGGACGATGCGGACCGGGACGCCGTTCGACTGGCAGATGGCGACGATCGCGCGCACCACCTGCCCGGAGGCTCGGGGGATGGCGATGGCGACGGCGTCGACGGCGTGCTCGCGGAGCTGTGCTTCGAGTTCGGTAACCGGGCCGAACACCCGCAAGCCATGCATGCGGCGGTTCCGCTTGGCAGGGTCGTCATCCAGGTATCCGATGGGCTGGTAGTTAAGGCCGGGGCTGTTCTGGAGTTCGCGGGCGAGGGCCTGGCCGGTGTGCCCGGCGCCGATGATGAGCAGCCGCTGCGATGCCACGGCTGCGCGGGGGAGGCGCGTGAGCAACCGGCTCCGCATCTTGACGAACGCCATGCCGGGAAAGATGAGCTCACCCGCGATGAGGATGACTGACAACGGCAGATCGCGTTCCTTCACCCAGAAGTTCACGCCGAAGATCAGGGAGGTCGAGACGAGCACGGGCAGGAAGAGGTTCAGGATGTCGCCGAGGCTCCCGTAGGTCCACACGGTGCGATAGACACCGAAGACGACGTTGGCAGTGATATAGACCAACGCGAGCAACGGGAAGACGAGAAGGACGAATTCGAGGTTCCGGTGGGGCACTTCCGCATCGAAGCGGAGGAGAAGGGCGGCGGCATAGGCAAGGGCGATCACCAGCAGGTCGAGGACCATCGCTCCGGCGGTGCGAGCGGTATCGCCGCTGAAGAGGCGGCCAGCCAGCGAGGGATGCGGGGCGGTCATCGGGCGCCGCTCCCCCTGGCGACCCGGAGGACTGTGCGCAAGAGAATGCTGAGGTCGGTCAGCACCGAGTGGTTTTCCACGTAGCGGAGATCGTAGGTAGCGGTTTCGTCATAGGTCAAATCCGAGCGACCGTTGACCTGCGCGAGCCCTGCGATACCTGGCCGGACATCATGGCGGCGGTGGTACTCGGGGGGATACTGCGCGACGATCTCGGGGATCTCGGGGCGCGGCCCGACCAACGACATGTCACCCTTCAGCACGTTGAACAGGTTGGGCAATTCATCGAGCGATGTCTTCCGCGCGAAGGCACCGATACGGGTAATCCGTGGGTTGGGCCGATCGGGCGGGGCGAACACGAACGTCTTGAAGTCGTCGACATGGTAGTGGTCTTCTTCGCCGGGGCGCGGGTGACGCATGGTCCGGAGCTTCAGCATCGTGAATTGCCGCCCGTGGAGCCCGATGCGCGGCTGGAGGAAGAACGGGTTGCCCTTCAACTCGATGGCGAGCACCACTGCCGTGCCCAGCATCGCCGCGAGCCAGACGGGAGCGGTCACCAGCGTCAATGCGACGTCCATGATGCGCTTGGACACGAGACTGAGCGTAGCGGCCCCGGTCACTATGGCGAAGGTGGCTGAACCGATCTGTCACGCCGTGGGGCGGCGTTGCCGGGCCGCGGCAAGCGCGAACGTGGTAGGTTTCGCGGGTGGTCAGACTCTGGATCGGGCTGGGCATCGGCGTGGCCGTGTTCTTCTGGGCAATGGCTGTTATGTCAGTGGCGGTGCTGGTCGTCCCGGAGCGCGGCGGCGGAACCATCTTGAGTGCGCTCGCGATCGCTGGGGGCTTTGTGGCGCCGGCAATGCTGCTGGTCGTGCTGTTCGCCGGCCCGGCCTGGCAGCGCACCGGGGAGGCGCATGCCGGGCGCCGGGAACGCGAACGGTTCCTCGCCCTTCGGTCGCAAGGGTCGCTGACGGCCGAGACCCTGTCGCTTCGTTCGTCACTGACGCTGGAAGAGGCGGAGGCGCTGCTGGAAGGGCTTGCCGAGTCGGGCCACCTGGAAGTCGTTGCAGCCGGAGACATGCTCGTCTACCGGACGCCGGGGCAACAGGCCTTCAGGACGTGAGGAGGACGATGGCGATGGCAGACATGGCCTCGCCGCGCCCGACGGCATCGAGCCCCTCGCCGGTCTTGGCCTTCACGCTCACCTGGCCGGGGTCGAGGGCGGCAATTTCGGCGATGCGTTCCCGGATGTGCGTGATGTACGGGGCGAGCTTCGGGCGTTCGGTCCTCACGGTGGCGTCGATATTCGCGACTTCCCGGCCTTCCGCCCGCGCCAATTCAAGGGCCTTGCGCAGGAAGTCGGCGCTATCGGCGTGGGCATAGCGCGGGTCGCTGGGGGGGAAGTAGTGGCCAATGTCGCCAAGCGCGGCCGCACCGAGGATCGCGTCGGTGATGGCGTGGAGAAGCACATCAGCGTCGCTGTGGCCGCTCAGGCCGGGGCCCTCTTCGATGATGACGCCGCCCAGCACAAGCGTGCGGGCGTCGTCGATCCGGTGGATATCTTCGCCGATACCGACTCGCATCATGAGGCGGCTCCGCGCGCGCGGAGGATGGCGGCCGCGAGCTGCAGGTCGTGGGGGCGGGTGATCTTGATGTTCTCGGGGCTGCCTTCCGCCACGGCGCATTCGAGCCCGAGGCGGCTAAGCATCGCGGCGTCGTCGGTCTCGTCGTTGTCGCCCATGCGGGCAGCATCGAGCCAGGCGGACCGGAGGACGACCTGGGGCGTTTGGGCGGCCCAGAGGCTGGACCGGTCCGGGTGGCCGGTGATTACGCCATCCCGGACGACCTTGATGGTGTCGGTAACCGGGACGGCCGCGATGGCACCGGGGCGGCCTTCGGCGGCCGCCAACACGCGCTCGACGAGGTCGGTGGTGGCGAGCGGGCGGGCGCCGTCGTGGACCGCCACGTAGCGGGCGGTGCACTGGCGAAGACCAGCCTCGACGCTATCGCGCCGCCGTTCGCCGCCGGGCACGACGCGGAAGCAAGCTCGTGGGCACCACTCCCCGGCCATGGCGGTCACCTCGGCGACGCGGTCCGGCGCGGTGACGATGACCATGCAGCCGAGTCCCGGGAGCGATTCGAACAGCGCCAGCGACCATGCGAGGACGGGACGGCCAAAGAGGTCCGCCGAGAGCTTATCGGTGGTACCGAAGCGGGTTGAGAAACCGGCGGCCACGATGACGGCGTCGAAATCCATGGAGGCACGCTACCACCGGGCGCATTTGCGCTGTAGTTCGGCTCTTTGGATTCGCCTGCTACCATGGATGTTCGCCCCGCCGGAGATCTCACCTGCCGGCCAGGAGGAGCCCCATGACGACGACCATCGACCAGCTGTTCACGCGCGTCTCGAAGCCCGCCCGCTACACGGGTGGCGAGTGGAACAGCGTCACGAAGGACTGGCCCCGGGCAAACGTCCGGATCGCACTGGCCTATCCGGACGCCTACGACATCGGGATGTCGAACATGGGCCTCGGAATCCTCTACGACATCCTGAATAAGGTGGATGACGTGGCCTGCGAGCGCGTGTTCGCGCCATGGGAGGACATGGAAGCCGAGATGAGGGCGTCCGGTGTCCCGCTCTGGAGCCTGGAAACTCGAAACCCGATCCGTGACTTCGACGTGCTTGGCTTCACGCTGCAGTACGAAATGACCTACACCAACGTCCTCAACATGCTCGACCTGGCCGGCATCCCGGTGTGGGCCAGGGAGCGGACTGGCGAGCACCCCCTGGTGATTTGCGGGGGGAGCGGCTCGTTCAACCCGGAGCCGCTTTCTCCGTTTGTGGATGCGTTCTTCCTGGGCGAGGGCGAGGACGCGGTGATCGAGCTGGCCGACCGTGTGCGCGAATGGAAGCGGCGTGGCACACCGCGGCAGGAACGGCTCAGAGAGCTCCTGCAGATGCCGGGGGTCTATGTGCCGGCGTTCTATGAGGCGTGCTACGACAACGCGGGCCACTTCGCCGCGCTCGAACCGACCGTCCCGGAAGCGCCAAGAGTGATCCGGCGGAGGATCGTGGAGCAGCTCCCGCCGGCGCTCGTGAGGCCCATCGTGCCGTTTCTCCAGACCATCCACGACCGGGCGGCGGTGGAGATCCAGCGCGGCTGTACACAGGGTTGCCGGTTCTGCCAGGCCGGGATGATCTACCGGCCGACGCGCGAGCGGAGCCCTGAGGAAGTGGTGCAGGCTGCCCGAGAACTGATGGCGAACACCGGTTATGACGAGCTTTCACTGCTTTCGCTGAGCACAACGGACCACAGCCAGATCGTGCCCATGGTGAACCAGCTGACCAGCACCTTCGAGACGCTGAAGGTCGGACTCCCGAGTACGCGGGTCGACGGTTTTTCCGTTGAGGTTGCGAACGCCGTGGCAAAAGGGAAGAAGCACACGCTGACGTTGGCGCCGGAGGCCGGGAGCCAGCGGCTACGCAATGCGATCAACAAACTCGTCAGCGAAGAAGACCTGCTCGGAGCAGCCGAGAACGCATTCCAGCGTGGCTGGACCGGGATCAAGATGTACTTCATGGTCGGGCTGCCTACCGAGACGATGGAAGACGTTGCGGGGATCGTGGAGATGGGGGCGAAGGTGAAGGCCATCGGCAAGAAGCACGTTGGCGGGCGAGCGAAGGTGCGTGTCAGCACGAGCAACCTGGTGCCGAAGCCCCACACGCCGTTCCAGTGGGCCCGCCAGGACACCGCGGACGAACTCCAGGAGAAGCACTTCCTGTTGAAGGATGGCTGCCGTTCGGCCGGAGTGGAGTTCAGCTGGAATGACCCCCGCGACAGCTTCATCGAGGTGGTGCTGAGCCGCGGCGACCGGCGGGTGGCGCCGGCCATCTACCAGGCGTGGCGGAACGGTGCGAAGTTCGATGCGTGGGGCGAGTACTTCCGCGCCGAGTACTGGCATGATGCGTTCGCGGCAAACGGCATCGACGCGGCGTGGTATGCACACCGCGAATGGGACACCAACGAGCCCTTGCCGTGGGACCATATCGACTGCGGCGTGACGAAGAGCTACCTGCGGGGCCAATGGCGGGATGTCCAGTCGTTCGAGACGGTGGCCGACTGCCACCACGGCACGTGCAACGTGTGCGGCATGCAGAGCTTCGACGCGCTCAGCGGCACACCGGGCGTGGCCGACTGCGTGGTGAAGCTGGGCAAGCTGGTGGAGATGCGGCGCGGCGCGCGCAAATATGCGGGCGAGGCGCTGGAGCTGGTGTAGTCGAGCGCATCGAGGGGCCGCCGGGTGCTGGAATCAGTTGCCGGTGAGGCCGGGACCCCTGGGCCATGACATGCGCAACGGGCCTCCCATGATGGGAGGCCCGTTGCGATTGGTGCTGGTGAGGCTTGGCTACTCGTCCTCGTCGCCGCCGATGATCGGGTCATCGTCGTCGTCGTCGAGGCCGCCGATTTCTTCGTCGTCTTCATCGAGGAGCCCGACCGCGCCGGGGCGGCGGTAGCCGCCGGCCTCGCGCTCGGCCAGCATCCGCTCGAGTTCAGACTCCTCTTCGAGGAGCAGCGACTCGGGGACATCCAGCTCGGCGTAGTGCTCGCGCTTCGGCACCTCGATCTCGCTGCGGGCGGGGATGAGCTTGCCGATGATGACGTTCTCCTTGAGGCCCAGGAGCTTGTCGGTGGAGCCGTCGATGGCGGCGTTGGTAAGCACGCGCGTCGTCTCCTGGAAGGAGGCGGCGGCGAGCCAGGAATCCGTGTTGAGCGACGCCTTGGTGACACCGAGAAGGACCGGTTGGGCCGTGGCAGGCTCGCCGCCCTCGGCGATGACGCGGTTGTTGAGCTCTTCGAAGCCGCGGCGGTCTTCCAGGTCGCCCGGCAGGAGGCCGGTATCGCCCGGGTGGTCGACCTTCACGCGCCGGAGCATCTGGCGAGTGATCACCTCGATGTGCTTATCGTTGATGTTCACGCCCTGGGACTTGTAGACCTTCTGGACCTCGTCGACCATGTACTTGCGGACGGCGTCGCGGCCCTGGATGTGGAGGATGTGCTGCGGGTTCTTGGCGCCTTCGGTGAGCTGGTCGCCGGCATATACCATCTGGCCGTTTTCGACGAGCAGGCGAGCGGCTGCCGGGATGGCGTACTCGCGCTCTTCACGCTCTTCGTAGACCACCTGGAGTTTGGACTTGCCGGAGACGCGCACCACACCGGAGATGCGAGAGACGACCTGTTCGGCCACCGCGGTGGTGTCCTTCTTGTTCTCGGGGCCCCTGGCGATGGCCGTGCCGGCCACGATCCGGTCACCGTCCTTGACGAGCGCTTCACCCTTCGCAGGGACCTCGTACTCCTCGACGAGGGTATCGACGTTGGTGACGCGGACGATGCGGCGTTCGTTTTCCTGGACGATGTCCACGACACCGTCGGTTTCGCTGATGATGGCCTCGCCCTTCGGGGCGCGAGCCTCGAAGAGTTCCTCCACCCGGGGGAGGCCGCTGGTGATGTCGGTCTGGGATGCGACGCCGCCGGTGTGGAAGGTGCGCATGGTGAGCTGGGTGCCAGGCTCGCCGATGGATTGCGCCGCGATGATGCCGACGGCAGTGCGGAGCTTTACGAGTTCGCCGCGGGCGAGGTCGCGCCCGTAGCAAAGCTGGCAAAGGCCGCGTTCGGCCTCGCAGGACATGGGCGTGCGGACGAAGACGCGCTGGATGTTACGCGCGTCGATCTCGTCGGCGATCGCCTCGCTGAACTCTGTCCCACGGTCGCAGATGACTTCGCCGGTGGCTTCATCGACCACGGCCATCGCGGCGTAGCGCCCGAGGATGCGGCTGCGCAGGGTCTCGCTGGCATCGACGCTGGTGTCGCGTTCGATCCAGAGGCCGGATGTGGTCCCGCAGTCTTCCTCCAGGATGATGACATCCTGGGCGACATCGATGAGGCGGCGGGTGAGGTAGCCGGAGTCGGCGGTGCGGAGCGCGGTATCGGCGAGGCCCTTGCGGGCGCCGTGGGTGGAGATGAAGTATTCGAGCACCGACAGGCCTTCACGGAAGGAGCCGCGGATAGGCAGCTCGATGACCTTGCCGTTGGGGTCGGCCATGAGTCCGCGCATACCGGCCATCTGGCGAATCTGGGTGATGTTACCCTTGGTCCCCGAACTCGCCATGTAGTTGAGCGAGCCGTATTCGGGCATGCGCTCCTTGATGGCCTTTTCCACCTGGGTGGTGGTATCGGCCCAGATCTCGACGGTGCCCTGGTAGCGCTCATCATCGGTGATGAGGCCCATCTGGTACTGCTCAACGAGTTCGTCGACCTTCTTGTCGGCGGCTTCGAGGAGCTGGGGCTTGTTCTTGGGCACCTGGATTTCGTGGATGGCGATGGTGATGCCGCTGCGGGTTGCGTAGTGGAAGCCGGTCGACTTGATCCGGTCGACCACCTCGCCGGTCGCTTCGCCACCGAGGCTGCGGTAGCAGGTGGCAACCACCTTCCGCAGGTTCGGCCGGTCCATGATGACGTTCTGGAAGGGCAGCTCAACGGGAAGGATCTCGTTGAAAATGATGCGGCCCACGGTGGTATCGATGGTGTGGGTGCGGAGGTTGCCATTGGCGGCGACGCCGGGCTCGGCGACGACACCCCCTTCGCCGATGACTGCCTTGGTTGTGCGGACCCGGATGGGCGCGCGCAGGTCGATTATGCCGAGGTCGAACGCGAGCTTTGCCTCTTCGAAGGAACCGAAGTGTCCTTCGACCGGGCGGCCGTTGGCTTCGCGGTAGGCGCCGCGCGCGGTCGCATCGATGTCGGTCATGTAGTAGCAGCCGAGCACCATGTCGAGCGAGGGAGCCACGATGGGGTCGCCGCTTGCGGGAGACAGCAGGTTACGCGAGGACATGAGGATCTGCTTGGCCTCGGCGACAGCCTCGCGGCTCAGGGGCACGTGGACCGCCATCTGGTCGCCGTCGAAGTCGGCGTTAAAGGCGGCGCAGACAAGGGGGTGAAGCTGGATGGCCGAACCCTCGATGAGGACGGGCTGGAAAGCCTGGATGCCGAGGCGGTGGAGGGTGGGAGCGCGGTTGAGGAGCACCGGCCGATCACGAATGACCTCATCGAGGACGTCCCAGACCTCGGGGCGGGCGCGCTCGACGATGCGCTTGGCGCTCTTGATGTTGTGGGCGAGGCCCTTGGCCACGAGGGAGTGCATGACGAACGGCTTGAAGAGTTCGAGCGCCATGCGCTTGGGAAGGCCGCACTGGGAGAGTTTGAGTTCGGGGCCGACGACGATGACCGAGCGGCCAGAGTAATCGACACGCTTGCCGAGGAGGTTCTGGCGGAAGCGGCCCTGCTTGCCCTTGAGCATGTCGCTGAGGCTCTTGAGCTTGTGGTTGCCACTGCCGCTCACCGCGCGGCCGCGGCGGCCGTTGTCGATGAGCGAATCGACGGCTTCCTGCAGCATGCGCTTCTCGTTCCGGATGATGATCTCCGGGGCGCCGAGGTCGAGGAGGCGCTTGAGGCGGTTGTTGCGGTTGATGACGCGGCGATAGAGGTCGTTGAGGTCGCTGGTGGCGAAGCGGCCGCCATCGAGCTGGACCATGGGGCGCAGGTCGGGGGGAAGCACCGGGAGGACCTGGAAGATCATCCACTCCGGCTTGTTGCCCGAATCCTTGAGCGACTCGACCACGTTGAGCCGCTTGGTCGCCTTCTTCCGGCGCATGCCGCTGGCGGTGAGGATCTCCTGCTTCAGGCGATTGCGCATCTCATCGAGCTGGACGCGCTGGAGGACCTGGAGGACAGCCTCGGCACCCATGCCGGCCTTGAAGACATGCCCGAAGAGGTCGGAGAGCTCGCGGTAGCGCGTCTCGCTCAGGAGGACGACCCGGTCGTCGCGGATGGGATCGGCCAGCTCTTCGAGGTCACGAAGGCGCTCACGATACTGCTCCTCGACCTCATCGCGAAGCTGCTTCTCCTTCTGTTGGAGCGGGTGCAGCTCGTCGAAGAGGGCGGCCTTGGCATCGTCGAGCGCGGTGTCGGCGAGGAGGCCCTCGGAGTCCTTGAGTTTTTCGGTTTCCTTGTCGAAGGCGGTGAGCTTTTTCTCGCCTTCGCGGACGACGCGGGCAAGGGCGGTCTGGGTGACCTTGACGCCGGCTTCGAGGATGACATCGCCGAGGAGGGAGATTTCGCTTTCGAGCGGGTTGCCGCGAGACGCCTCGGCCTGTTCGACGGCACGGGTCACGGAAGCCTGGAGCGCATCGCGGGAGATCAGGCGTTCGGCCTCGATCTGCTGCTGGCGTTCGGCGACTTTCGCCTGGAGCTCGGTATTGGCTGCTTCGAGCTGGGCTTCGAGCTTCTCGCGCTTGGGGCGGATGTCGGCCACGCGCTCGTCGACAACGTTGATCATCTCGGCACGGAGGTGTTCGAGTTCGCGGTTGCGGGCCTCTTCGTCGACTTCGATGATCATGTACTGGGCGAAGTAGAGGACGCGCTCGAGGTTGCGCGGAGACATGTCGAGGAGGAGGCCGAGCTTGCTGGGCGTGCCCTTCACGAACCAGATGTGGCTGACGGGGCTTGCCAGTTCGACATGGCCCATGCGTTCGCGGCGGACCTTGGCGCGTGCGACCTCGACGCCGCACTTGTCGCAGATGATGCCCTTATAGCGGACGCGCTTGTACTTGCCGCAGTAGCACTCGAAGTCCTTGGTGGGGCCGAAAATCTTCTCGCAGAAGAGGCCGTCTTTTTCGGGCTTCAGGGTGCGGTAGTTGATGGTTTCGGGCTTGGTGACTTCGCCGTAGGACCAGGAGCGGATCTGCTCCGGGCTGGCGAGGGCAATCCGCACCTGGTTGAAATCATTGACTTCGAGCATTGAACAGGTCCTCCGCTTCGAAACCAGAGAGGTTGATCCCCAGCTCCGGCATGTCGCTCGTGGTGTCTTCGATGAAGGAGACGCTGCCACCTTCGTCGTTGGAGACCTCGACCGAGAGGCCGAGGCTCTGGAGTTCCTTGACGAGGACCTTGAACGATTCGGGCACGCCCGGTTCGAGCACATCCTCGCCCTTGACGATGGCTTCGTAGGTCTTGACGCGGCCGACGACGTCGTCGGACTTGACGGTCAGGAGCTCCTGGAGGATGTGGGCGGCGCCATAGGCTTCGAGGGCCCAGACTTCCATTTCGCCGAAGCGCTGGCCGCCGAACTGTGCCTTGCCACCCAGCGGCTGCTGGGTGATGAGGCTGTAGGGGCCGGTGCTGCGAGCGTGGATCTTGTCCTCCACCAGGTGGATGAGCTTGAGCATGTAGATGTAGCCGACGGTGAGCGGCTGGTCGAACGGTTCGCCGGTCCGGCCATCACACAGCTTCATCTTGCCGAAGAGTGGCGGCGGGACGTTCGTCTCGCGGTAGACCGCCTGGGCCATGGCCTCGAGGTCTTCGCGGGAGTGCTTACCCTTCGGGAGCACGGACTGCCCATCGGCGGCGCGCTTTTCGTTGAGCCAGATTTCAAGGCAGGCGCGGCTGGCCGCCCCGTCCTCGGGTGCGGTGAGGATGGGACCGGGGTCGTAACCCTTTTCGCGAAGCCATGTCGCGCACGTTTCGACATCGAAACCGCGGTCGCGGGGGTCGACGTAGTACACGGCACCGGACTCCTGGGCCATCCAGGCGCGGGCGAGGGCGTCGTCGATCTCGTGGTCGCGGGCACCATCGAAAACGGGGGTGATGGCGCGGAAGCCAAGGACGTTGGCCGCCCAGCCGAGGTGGGTTTCGAGGACCTGGCCGATGTTCATGCGGCTCGGGACGCCGATGGGGTTGAGGATGATGTCGATGGGCGTGCCATCCTCGAGGTAGGGCATATCCTCCCGCGGGAGGATGCGGCTGATCACGCCCTTGTTGCCGTGCCGGCCAGCCATTTTGTCGCCTTCGGAGAGCTTGCGGCGCTGGGCGATGCCCACGCGGACGAGCTTGTTCACGCCGGCGGGAAGGCCTTCGTGGTTGTTCCGGTCGAAGACCTTGACTTCGATAACCTTGCCCTTTTCGCCGTGGGGGACCCGCAGGCTGGTGTCCTTCACTTCGCGGGCCTTCTCGCCGAAGATGGCGCGCAGGAGCTTCTCCTCGGCGGTCAACTCGGTCTCGCCCTTGGGCGTGATCTTGCCGACCAGGATGTCGCCCTCGCGGACTTCGGCGCCGATGCGGATGATGCCATCCTCGTCGAGCTGGCTGAGGCTCTCCTCGCCGACGTTAGGGATGTCGCGGGTGATTTCCTCGTCGCCGAGCTTGGTCTGGCGCGCCTCGACCTCGTGCTTTTCGATGTGGATCGAGGTGAACTTGTCCTCGCGGATCAGGTTCTGCGAGATGATGATCGCATCTTCGAAGTTGTAGCCTTCCCAGCTCATGAACGCGACGAGGACGTTCTGACCGAGGGCGAGGTCGCCACCCTGGGTGCTGGAGCTGTCGGCAATCGGCTGGTCCTTCGCGACACGCTCGCCGCGGACGACGATGGGCCGATGGTTCAGGCAGGTCCCCTGGTTTGACCGGGTGAACTTGGTCAGGGGATAGGTAACCTGGCCGAGGTCCGGGTCGTCGTATCGGATAACGATGCGGTTGCCGCTGGCTTCGATGACTTCGCCAGGGCCGGCGGCCGTCTTCACGTGGCCGCTATCGACGGCGGTGCGACGTTCCATTCCAGTGCCGACCAGCGGCACCTCGGGCCGGACGAGGGGCACGGCCTGGCGCTGCATGTTCGCACCCATGAGGGCGCGGTTTGCGTCGTCGTGTTCGAGGAAGGGGATGAGCGCGGTTGCCACCGAGACCATCTGTTTTGGCGAAACGTCGATGAAGTCGACCTCGTCCGGGTGGACGGTCTGGAACTTCTCGTAGATTCGAATCTCGACGCGCTCGCTGACGAAGTGATTGTCCTCGTCGAGGAGGGTGTTGGCTTGGCCAACCTTCCACTTGTCTTCCTGGTCCGCGGTCAGGTACACGATGTCGCTGGTTACCCAGGGGCGGATGACAACCGTGCGACCGGCGGCGGCGAGCTTCCTGGCAAGTGCCTCATCGATGCGGTCGCCGGCCGTTGCGATGACCTTCCCCTTGTCGTCGAGGGCATCCTCGCGGAGGAACCGGCCGACGAGGTTGGGGTCGTCGGAGACCATCTCGCGGACGACGCGGCGGTAGGGCGTCTCAATGAAGCCGAACTCGTTGAGGCGTGCGTAGGTGGCGAGCGAGCCGATCAGGCCGATGTTTGGCCCTTCCGGCGTCTCGATCGGGCAGATGCGGCCGTAGTGGCTGTGGTGTACGTCGCGCACGTCGAAGCCGGCGCGGTCACGCGAGAGGCCGCCGGGGCCAAGGGCGCTGAGGCGGCGCTTGTGGTTGAGCTCGGAGAGCGGGTTAGTCTGGTCCATGAACTGGGAGAGCTGGCTGCCGCCGAAGAACTCCTTCATGGCCGCGACGACGGGCCGGATGTTGATGAGTGCGCTGGGCGTGGCCTCTTCCGGGTCGGTGATGGTCATGCGTTCGCGGACGACGCGCTCCATGCGGAGGAGGCCGACGCGGAACTGCTGCTGAATGAGCTCGCCGACGGCCCGCACACGGCGGTTGCCGAGGTGGTCGATGTCGTCGGAATGGCCGCGGCCGTTGTTGATGTTGACCTGCTCGCGGACGATGCTGACCAGGTCGTACGGGCGGAGCCAGCGCTGCTGGGTCGGGTCGTCCAGTTCGAGGCGGGTATTGAGCTTGTGGCGCCCGACGCGGCCGAGGTCGTACCGGCGCGGTTCGAAGAAGAGCGTCTTGAGCAGATTGCGCGCGTTGTCGTGGGTCGGCGGGTCGCCCGGGCGGATCTTGCGGTAGAACTCGAGAAGCGCGTCGTGCTTGTCCTTCACCAGGGGCTCACGGGGTTCCTTGGCGATGGTCGTGGGGAGGAACTGGTGGATGTCGCTGGTATCGACCGCTTCGAACATGGCGATGAGGCGTTCGTCGGTGCCGAGTTCGGTTTCGAGCTCGCGCGCGGCAGCGTCGCGGGCGCGGTCTTCGCCCGCATCAAAGGCGGCCCAGTACTTGGCGAAACGGGGGTTATCGCGGTCACCGGGCAAGAGGCCGGGGACATCGATGGCGCGGATGAGGGTGGTGACGGGGATCTTCCGTTTGCGGTCGACCTTCACATAGAGGACGTCGCGGTTCGAGGTCTCAAATTCGAGCCATGCGCCACGATTGGGGATGAGCTTGGCGTGGCAGAGGCGCTTGCCGGTGGCCGCGTCGGTTTCGATGGTGTAGTAGACACCGGGCGACCGGACGAGCTGGCTCACCACAACGCGCTCGGCGCCGTTGATGATGAACGTGCCGCGGTCGGTCATGAGGGGGAAGTCGCCGAAGAAGAGGCGCTGTTCCTTGATTTCGCCGGATTCCTTGATGCGGAGTTCGACATCAACGAAGAGGGGCGCGGCGTAGGTGACGTCGCGTTCGCGGCATTCGTCCATCGGGTGTTTGGGCTCGCGGAACTCGTAATCGCCGAAGATGAGGTCCATCTTCGAGCCGGTAAAGTCCTGGATGGGGGATATCTCGTTGAGGAGTTCCCGGAGACCTTCCTTCTTGAACCATTCGAAAGCGTCGATCTGGATCTTGATGAGGTTTGGAAGGTCGAGGACGTTGGGGATCTGTCCGTAGGTCTTGACTTCGAGAGGGGTAAAGGCCCCCCCTCGCACCACGTCACGCGTAGTGGTCATCCTGTGGCAACTCCTTCAGGACTAATGGGGCGAATGGCGCAGAGAAGCGATCTGCCGTGGGCCAACAATGCTTGGGGAAACGATGGGCATAGCGAGCCGTCTAGTAGCGTACCCACAAGGATGCCACGGCGTCAATGGCGGCGGCAACGACGGAAACAGGCCCCCTACCCACAGTGGAGCGTACCTGCGGGGGCTCACTTAGCGTTCAGACGCTCAGAGGATGCCGCGTCCCGGGCATTTTGTCTAGTAGAACTTCACCGGTGCCCCGGCGATTTGGCGCGCTGCCCGCGGTTCCCCCGGAGTTACGGCCGCTGCCAGCTAAACCCCTCGACGACGATCGCGCCTGTCGGGCATGCGCCGAAACAGCGTCCGCAGCGGATGCACTCTTCGCCGGAGATTTCGTAGACGACGATATCGTTGGGCCCCTGGATGGGACGGGTTGTGTTGTCCGGGTTCAGTGCAACGCGGTCGATGCATTCGGCGGGACAGACAAGCGTGCACTCCTGGCAAGCTGTGCAGTGGTCGAAGATGACGTGCGGTACGAGACCGCAGTAAAGGCAGCGAAGGCTATCGCTAACGGCCCAGGCAACCTCGGGCGGGTCCTCCACCTCGGCGACGAGAGAAAGCTCACCCTGCGGGCCGGCGGCCTCGCGATACATCGAGGTCCCGGGTGGCGGGATGGCGACCGGGGCGATAGGCCATGCTTCGGGGGCTTCCGGCCATGGATGGATGGGCGACCGCGATTCGGCGAGGTACCTGTGAATCGCCGTCGCGGCCGTCCTTCCGTCAGCTATCGCCTCGATGATCGTGCTCGGCCCGGTGACGAAGTCCCCCGCCGCGAAGGTACCGGGGATCGGGGTCATGAGCGTGGCGCGGTCGACGTTTCGAAGGACATCCGCGAGTTCAGGGTCGAGCGACTGAGCGTCAGGCGACTGGCCGAGTGCGAGGATCACCATGTCACAGGGGTGGACGAACTCGCTTCCGGGTACGGGGACCGGCCGCGGCCGGCCCGACGAATCCGGTTCTCCGAGGGCGTTGCGAATGAATTCCACTCCGCCGGCGCGACCATGGCCGTCGTCGACGACGCGGACGGGGGATACGAGGTACTCGATACGAACACCCTCGTGAAGGGTCTCTTCCAGTTCGTCGTCATGGACCTCCGACTCACTCCGCGTGCGCCGGTAGAAGATGGTTACTTCGGCACCGAGGCGCAGCGCTGTGCGCGCGGCGTCCATGGCGGTGTAGCCGCCCCCGATGACGGCCACCCGTTCACCACAGGCGGGACGGCCGCCCAGGTTCGCCACTTCCAGGAACGCGAGTGCCTGGACAACACCGGGCAGGTCGACGGACGGGACCTCCAGGAGGTTCGGGCGCATGGCCCCGGCCGCAACCAGCACGACATCGTGGTCCTTACGGAGCGCCTCGAGGGAGATGTCGCGCCCGACGCGGATACCGTTCCGGATGACCACACCAAGCGCCTCGATATCGCGGACGTCGGCGCGGATGGCTTCGTGGGCCAGGCGGAAGCGAGGTACGCCCAGGATGGCCATTCCCCCGGGTTCCGGGGCAGCCTCGAAGACCGTGACGCTGTGGCCAAGCAGCGCCAAATCGTGAGCGGCCGCGAGGCCCGTTGGGCCGGCCCCGACCACGCAGATGGTGCAGCCGGTAGATTGGACCGCTGGCATCAGCGACGGAGGTACGTGGTAGCGGTCGCTCAAGAAGCGCTTCAGGCGTCTGATCGGCAGTGGCCGGTCGAATTCCCGCCGCGTGCAGACATCCTCGCAGGGGGCGCTGCAGGCCCGGCCGCAGATAGCCGGGAGGGGATTGGGACCGCGCGCCGCCAGGTATGCATCGTCGAATTTTCGCTGGGCAGTGAGCGTGACGTACGAGCGGACATCCGTATGGACCGGGCAGGCGGCCTGGCATGGGGCCGGGTAGCGTTCCCTCCACATTGCCACCTGTTCGAGAGCCTTGAGCTTCGGCATCGCGCACCTCGTTTGGAGCCGTGCCCGTTCCTGGTCGTGAGCCGGGCGGCTCGCCGCCACGGGAGCAGGTCACACCGCGCACATTACAGGAGGCCGACGGCCTGATTATGATCGCGGTCATCCTGGCGGCCACGATGCCAGCAGATGTGCGCGCGGCGGCCGGGCCCGGCCCGGGGTGGAGTGGGGGAGAGACCAAACCAAATCCGCCGCTCCCCTTGAGACCAGGAAAGCGGCGGAAGCGGACTTGTGCAGAGCGGGTGGTACGCGCCCGGACCTACCCCACCGGGGCGGGTTCGCGCACGGGCTCGATCTTCAGGCCGTCTTCGCCGGTATCGACCTTCACGAGGTCGCCCTGGCCAAACTCCCCTGAAAGCAGCATCTCGCTGAGCTTGTCCTCGATGCTGTCCTGGATGACGCGGCGCAGCGGGCGTGCCCCAAAGACGGGGTCGTAGCCTTTGTCGCCCAGCCAATCCTTGCCGGCATCGGTGACTTCGAGGCGGATGCCCTTCTGGAGGAGGGTCTTTTCCACCTTGCGCAGCTCGTTGTCGACGATCCGGCGGATATCCTCCCGCGAGAGCGAGCGGAACACGACGGTGCTATCGATGCGGTTCAGGAACTCCGGCTTGAAGACGTTCTTGAGCTCGGTAAGGACCTTGTCCTTCATCCGCTGGTAGCGGTCCTCGAAGGTCTTGACGTCCTCGGTGCTGGTGGCAAAGCCCAGGCCGGAGTCCTTCTTGATGAGGTCGGAGCCAACGTTGGAGGTCATGATGATGATGGTGTTGCGGAAGTCGACCTTGCGGCCCTTCGCGTCGGCCAGGCGGCCTTCGTCGAAGATCTGCAGGAGGAGGTTGAACACTTCCGGGTGGGCCTTCTCGATTTCGTCGAGGAGGATGAGGCAATAGGACTTGCGGCGCACGGTATCGGTGAGCTGCCCTCCGTCGTCGTAACCGACGTACCCGGGAGGCGCCCCGACGAGGCGGGAGACGGTGTGCTTCTCGCTGAATTCGCTCATGTCGAGCTTAATCATGTTGTCCTGGGAGTCGAACATGAACTCGGCGAGAGCGCGGGCGAGTTCGGTCTTGCCGACGCCTGTCGGACCGCAGAACAGGAACACGCCAATCGGGCGGCGGGGGTCCTTCAGGCCGGCGCGGGCGCGGCGGACCGCACGGGCGATCGTTTCAATCGCCTCGTCCTGGCCGATGACGCGGCCGCGGAGCTGTTCTTCCATCTTGAGGAGGCGGGCGCTCTCTTCGCTCGCGATGCGCGAGACCGGGATGCCAGTCCACATCGAGACGACTTCGGAGACATCCTCTTCGGTGACGACCGGAGTGGCGATGCCTTCCTCGCCCTCCTCCCACTCGCCCATCTCCTTGATTTTGTCCTGGAGCTTGAGCTCGCGGTCGCGGAGTTCGGCAGCGTATTCGTACTGCTGCGAAGAGATGGCCTGGTCCTTCTCGCGGCGCAGGCTTTCGAGGCCCTTCATCGCCTCTTTGAGGGAGGGCGGTGTGGCGGCGCGCCGGATGCGGACCCGGCTCGATGCCTCGTCGATGAGGTCGATCGCCTTGTCCGGCAGGAAGCGGTCGCTGACGTAGCGTGCCGAGAGTTCGGCGGCGCCGGTCAGGGCGGAGTCGCTGATCTTGAGCTTGTGGTGCTCTTCGTAGCGGGGCCGGATGCCCTTGAGGATCTCAATCGTCTCCTCGACGGTGGGCTGTTCGACCATGACCGGCTGGAAGCGGCGTTCGAGGGCGGCATCGCGCTCGATGTGCTTGCGGTACTCGTCGAGCGTGGTGGCGCCAATGCACTGGAGCTCACCACGGGCGAGCGAGGGCTTCAGGATGTTGGCCGCATCGACGGCGCCTTCGGCCGCTCCGGCACCGACGAGCATGTGCAACTCATCGATGAACAGGATGCAGTTGCCGGAGCCCTTGATCTCCTCGATGACCTTCTTGAGGCGCTCTTCGAACTCGCCGCGGTATTTGGTGCCGGCGACGAGCGACCCGATATCGAGGGTGAGCAGGCGCTTCCCCTGGAGCGTCTCGGGGACATCTCCCGAGACGATGCGCTGAGCGAGGAGTTCGGCGATGGCCGTCTTGCCAACGCCCGGTTCGCCGATGAGCACGGGGTTGTTCTTGGTCCGGCGCGAAAGGATCTGGACGACGCGCTCCAGCTCGTTGGAACGGCCGATAACGGGGTCGAGCTGTCCGTTCCGGGCGGCGGCGGTCAGGTCGATCCCGAGCTGGTCCACGGTGGGCGTGCGGGTGGCCTGGCGGGCGCCGGCTCCAGCGCTGGCAGCCTGCGGGGCCGACTGGCTGAGGATGCGGGTGGTTTCGGCGCGGACGCGCTCGAGGTTGACGCCGAGGCTTTCGAGGACGCCGGCCGCGATGCCTTCGCCCTCGCGGACGAGGCCGAGGAGCAGGTGCTCGGTGCCGATGTAGCTGTGGTTGAGGCGGCGGGCCTCATCGACGGCGAGCTCGATGACCTTCTTCGCGCGTGGCGTGAGGCCGATCTCGCCGAGGACGGTGCGGTCGCCACGTCCAATGATGAATTCGACGGCGGAGCGGACCTTGTTCAGCTCAACGCCCAGGTTGGCAAGCACCTTGGCGGCGACGCCATCGCCTTCGCGCACCAGTCCGAGGAGGATGTGCTCGGTGCCGATATAGTTGTGGTTGAAGCGGTGGGCTTCTTCCTGTGCGAGCGTCAGCACGCGGCGTGCGCGCTCGGTGAACTTGTCGAACCTATCGGCCATGTTCCTTCTCCAACCCTCTGGGTACGCCCAAAGAACGACTAGGAGCCGTCAGCAGATGCCTCCTCAGTCGATTCTGCTTTAGCTACGTCCCCGGCAGGTTCTCCGGGTTCGCCTGCCACTGCAGAGACCTTGTCCGATTCAACTTCGGCGGCCGCCGGAGCCTCAGTCCCAACTTCGGCGACGGCGGGCGCTTCGGTTGCGGCCTGCTCTGCGGATCCATCTTCCACTACCGGGGCCTCGGCCGTCGCCCCGGCATTTACCTTGCTTTCGTCGGTGGTGTCCCCAGCCTCTTCGATGAGCCCGCCGCCTTCTTCCTTTTCCAGAGCCTGCTGGAAGGCATGGGCGAAGGCGGAGATTGGCTCGGCATCGCGCGAAACGGCCTGCTCGATCGCTTCCTGGGCGGTGCGAGGTTCGCGCCGCGGAGGCGGGAGCGACTTGTCGCGCGGGGGAAGCTGGAACTGTTCGCGGACATCCTCCGGGTAGTCGATGACCGCGCCGTTGGCGTCGAACTGGAAGCCCATGGCTTCGGCATCGCTGCGGGCCTGGCGGAGGCTGAGGCCGAGGCGGTGGCGGTCCTTCTCGATGCGCACGAGCTTGACCGGCACAACATCGCCTTCCTTCACCACGTCCTTCGGGTGCTGGATGCGGCGGTTCGACAGTTCGGAAATATGGATGAGGCCTTCGACCGGCCCGTCGAGCCGCACGAATGCGCCGAACGCCATCAGCTTGGTAACGCGGCCGATGAGGATCTGGCCGACCACGAAGCGGTCGACCGTGGTGTCCCACTTCTCGGGTTGGGCGCGCTTCAGGGAGAGCGAGATCTTCTTGTTCTCGCGGTCGATCTTCAGGATGTAAGCCTGGACTTCGTCGCCTACGCTGAAGAGTTCTTTCGCCTTCTTGCCGCGCTCCCAGGTCAACTCGGTCATATGGGCGAGCCCGTCGGCGCCGCCGAGGTCGACGAAGACGCCGAAATCGGTGATGGAGGAGACGCGGCCGGTGCGGATCTGGCCTTCCTCGAGCTCTTCGAGGACGCGGTCTTTCTGACCTTTGCGGACCTCGGCCATGGCCGCGCGCTCGGAGAGAATGACGCGATTGCGCTTGCGGTTGAGTTCGATGACCTTCAGGCGGATGGGCTTGCCGACAAGGTTGGCGAGCTGATTTGCGGCATCGGGGTCATCGCGCCGGACGCTATCGATCTGAGAAAGGGGGACGAAGGCATTGACGCCATCGACATTGACAAGGACGCCGCCGCGGTTGTGGCCGGTGACCTGAGCCTCGAAGATCTCGCCGGACTCGTGACGGACGGCGAGGGTATCCCACCCTTCCTCGCCACGGGCGCGGTCGAGCGAGACGATGGCATGGCCTTCGGAGCTCGAGGGTTGCAGCACCATGACCCGGACGGTATCGCCGGCCTTGAGCTTTGCAGCACCATCGACGCCGAGCGAAAGCATCTCGTTCTGGGGGATGACGGCTTCGGTCTTGGTCCCGACATCGACGATGAGGCCATCGGGAGAAGCGCCCATGACCATCCCCTCGACGATTTCGCCACGGCGAAGCTGGCCGGGCTGGGCATCCTCCATCTCGAGGAGTGCCCCCATATCCATGACCAGTTCATCGGCTTCGGGTTCGGCGGGGGTTGTTTGGGCGGTATCTGCTGACAAGTGCGGCTCCGTCTGGGGCGAAACGACCCCTGGAAAATGGGGGACGCGGCCGGGGTGAATTGAGGGGTCTCGAAATCGATTGTAGCAGCGGCTGATCCTTGGAGAAAGCAAGCGACCTGGCTCGCGCTGCCCTGGGACTGTCTGCCGGAGTGAGTCTCCTCAAAAGGAAGAAACGCACCAGCGGCCGGTCAAGTTACCGGGCAGCCGCTACAAAGAAAAAAACCGCCCTGGGGCGGCTCTTCTGTAGTTGACCGGCGGCGGCCTATTTTCCCACCTGGTTGCCCGGGCAGTATCGTCAGCGCTGAGGCGTTTCACTTCCGTGTTCGGGATGGGAACGGGTGGGACCACCTCGCTCTAGCCACCAGAGTCCTCAGTATGCCCGGGGCCGTGGATTACGCGCAAGTACCGCCGGTTGCCCGCAATCCCCCATCGATGCATGGTTTCCGGGCTCATGAAATCGCTACTGCTCCTCGTGCTGGGCGGCGTTTGCGGCGTCCTCATCACGGTCTTGTTTTTCACGCTCGACCCCACGTTTGAGGCGAACGAGAAGGATGGCGCCGGTGGCGGAAATGTGACCCTGGTGCTCGATGAACGGGCGCTCGCGATCATCATCGCCGACCAGCTGCCGCAGATACCGGCCTTCGGCGAAAAGCCGCAGGTCGAGGTCACGGTCGGGACCGCGGGGATCATCAAGGTGGAGATGACGCTCGGGACGCTCGGAGTCGGGCTCAGATCATCGATCACCCTGGACCCGAACATCGTCGACGGGCGCCTGCACCTCGATGTCGTCGAAGCCGCTTTGGGCGAAGTCGCCGCGCCCGGTGTGGTTGCTGGCCTGATCGAACAACCCATCCAGGCGCGCCTGGACGATCTCGCTGGCGGCCTGGAGTACCGGCTGACCTCGATCCGGACCACGGAACGGCGGCTCACGCTCGAGATCGCCATCTAGCGTCAGACGCCGGTACTCACGCCAATGAGCTTGCCGATGCCAAAGGTGATTGCTGCCGCGGCCAAACCGAACCCGAGCATGCGCATCCCGGAGAACAACACGCTCCTCCCGGTGTAGAGGGTGATGATGGTGCCGACGAGGAAGAGGCCCACACCGCTCGCCGCGGCGCTCGCGGCCACCCCGGCGTATCCCGAAAACACCAGCCAGGGGAGGACCGGCAGGATCGCGCCGATGCTGAACGTCAGAAACGAGGTGACGGCCGCCACCCATGCACTCCCGGAGTCGTCCTCGGTCATGCCGAGCTCCTCGCGTGCGAGCGTGGAAAGGGCGATCTCCGGGTTCGAGATAATCCGCTTCGCGGTGGCCCGGGCATCGGCCTCGGAGAGCCCCTTTGCCTGGTAGATGAGCGTCAGTTCGGCCTCTTCCTCCTCGGGCATGTTTTCGAGCTCTTCCTTCTCGATCGCGAGCTGGCGTTCGAGGGCTTCGGTGGAGCTTCGCACGCTAATCCATTCGCCGAGCGCCATGCTCAGCGACCCTGCCAGCAGGCCGGCGATGCCGGAGAGCAGCACGACATCGCGTCCGGGGTCGGCGCCGGCCACGCCCATCACGAGGCTCAGGTTGGAGACGAGCCCATCGTTGGCGCCGAGGACCGCGGCGCGAAGCGCGTTGCCGTTGGCGGCCCGGTGGCGGCCTTCAATGCGGGCGATGTCGACCTGGGCACGGCTCGCGCGGTTGCCCGAACTGATCTCCCGGAACAACCGAGCATGGGAGCGCTCATCGGCGGGGAGGTTCGCCTCTACAGCCTCGGGCTGATCGTCGTACATCCCGGTAGCGGCCACTTCCATGCGTGTAACGATCGGGCTCACCGCCGCCGTGCCCAGCCGGCGGGCGAGCCAGCCGATGAACTTGACGCGGAACGAGGGCCTGAACGACGGCACTTCGGCGCCGGCCTCGCGGAGCTTTCGCTCCCAGAGCTCTACGTGGCGGTCCTCG
>WBZO01001964.1_pt1 | contig 29017 bp, 30 predicted proteins | sample 5204261 | NCBI WGS metagenome assembly WBZO01 (sample SAMN12412400, study PRJNA552823) | activated sludge metagenome | isolation source: activated sludge from anammox sidestream of wastewater treatment plant... | place: USA: North Carolina | collected 2017-09
AAGCTGATCCTGCGCGACCTCGTCAACGCCACCGTGGGCTTCGAGGCGCTGGCCGAAGAAATTCACAAGCCCGCCAAGAGCCTGCACCGGATGCTCTCCCAGTCGGGCAACCCGACCATGAGCAACGTCTCGGCGGTGTTTGCAGCCATCAAGCGTGCGCTCAAGGTCGAGGTGCGCACGCAGGTGGTGATGGCCTGACTTCAGGCATCGAACCGCGCCATCACCTCCCGCTGCGCCATCCAGTCGGTCGGCAGTGAATTCCGCTGGAACCACAGCAGACTCATACACCGGGCTGTTGCCCGGCCAGGATGCTCTGGATGATGGCAGGCTCCAGCAGCGTCAGGCGCAGCAGTTCGTTGACCGTCGAGTGGTGCAGGCCTTCGCGCTGGGCAATCTCGCTGCCGCTGCCGAGCACGCCGTCGTCGAGCAACTGCTGCCAGTAGAACGCCCGGGTGAGCGCCACCAGCAAGGGCTGGTCGATCTGGCTGGCGACCTTGCCCGGCGACTCGACCGCCCCATCCGGCCGCACCACCACCTTGCTGGCGCCGCGCTTGCGGATCTTCAGCGGGATGAAGGTGGAGAGTTTCACCTGCCCGCCATCGTGCCGTTCACGGGCGATGGGGCCGCCCAAAGCCTGCACTTTCGGTTTCATGCCTCCACCTCCTGCCGCTCCCATTCCTGCAATTCCGCGCCGATGGTGCCGGGCAACAATTCCCCGGCCAGCTCCTGCCAACCCTGATCGCGCCAGATGATTTCCAACCCGCCATCGGCAATTACCACACGCTCGATCAGGAGTTTTGCCAGACGGCACTGTTCCGCAGGGAATAGCTCCCGCCACAGGCCCGCGAGGTTGCGCATCGGCAGCACGACCTGCGGTTCGGTGAGGTCAGGCCGGATGTGCAGCATCCGATCCCACACCGCCTGCACGATGTGTGGGGCCGACAGCGCCGCTACGATCTGCTGCGTCACCAGATCCTCAATCGGCGCGGCAGGCAACGGCCCGTGCTGGCTGGTGCTTCTTTCTAACGCCGGAACGCGTGGGTGGCTAGCATGGGTCGCGTGGAACACGGGCCATTGGCTCGGCGGCGACTTCCTGCTGATCTACCGGTTGGACGGAAATGTCATCATCTTCGTGCGTGCGGGGACCCATTCCGCGTTGTTTGGGGAATAGGTTTTCAGGCATCGAACCCCGGCACCCCCTCCCGCTGCCCAGACCAGTCGTCAACGAGTCCGTTGCCGATGGCAGTCTCAGTCGAGCCCGGAGCGCTCCTGAGAATCCGGCGTGGTTCAGCCGTCGCATGCGGCACCTCCTTCTTTGACGATCTGCTTTATGCCCCTCTTCACGCCCATGGCATTGCCCGGATGGCCTTCAGCTGGCTCACTCAACGCGGCCACGGCGTCCCAGCGATGGCACATGGGCAAGGTGCGCAAGTTGCTACCAATGGCCTCGAAGAACCATGCAGTGCACGACTTGTCGTCGTTGCACAACTTCTGGCAGGCGCGCGCATCGGCGTTCGGGCCCATTTCAATGCTGTCAAAGAGTTTGGCCTGTGCTGTCTTGCTGGCGTTCTCACCCGTTGTCCAGGTGCTGAGATTCATGGCGAATTCGGGGCCCTCCACAAACTTGCCGCAAGCGTCTGGCGGCGCCGCAGGTGCCTGTGCCACTTCGCGCAACGCCTTGTTCAGCTCTCCTGCGTCCTTGGCATCCAGGTAGCGCCCGCCTGTACTGCGGGCCAAGCATTGAAGTTGTGCCTTGGCCTTGGGGTTCTTGTCGATATCGAAGCCCACAACGTGAGCGGTGAAGTCCACGCCCATCTTTTCCAATTCCTTACCCAAGGCGCAGGGGTCGGCGTCGCAGGTTTCCTCACCGTCGCTCACCAGGATCACGGTGGCTTTGCGCTCGCTGGATCTCAGGTGCTCCGCCGCCATGCGTACCGAGGCGGAAATCGGTGTCATGCCTTTGGGTTGCAAGGCGTTCACCGCATGCTGAAAACTGCCCTTATCCAGCGCACCCGGCGCCTTCAGCATCTGGATATCTGCGCAATCGCCCTTGCTGCGGTGGCCGTAGGCCATCAGACCCAACTCCTGGCCGGCGGGCCAGGTAGCGAGCATGCTGCCCACGGCTTCGCGGGCGATTTCGATCTTGGCCTTGCCGCCGACCTGGCCCCACATGGAGCCGGATGCGTCGAGCACCAGCATGGATTGGCCAGGGCCTTGGGGCGGGGTTTGCGCGGAGGCACCCATGGCGCAGGCCAAGAGCGTCGTTGTGAGGACAGATGCGATTCTTCTTGACATGGAAACAGTCCTGTAAACACGTGGGATTGGCGTGCATCAACTGTGCCGATCATGCTGCGTTCCTCAGCCGTAATGATGTCCGCAAACGCAACGGATCTGGGCGATGCATAGGTACGGCGCTGGAGTCGCGGCAGGCAAAGGATACGTGGATCGTCGGACGTTACGCGCCGGTTGGCTTCCCCCACGACGGCGATCAAAGGTTCGGGAGCAAGCTCGTTCTTCTTGAGGAACGCCTGCCACGGCGCCTGCCGCGAAGCATCGTGCGCGGGTGCTTGATCATGAACGTGTCAGGATCGACGTCACGCAATTTCGGCGGTGGCGTCCAGCGCCAGCACCCCTCGTGGTTGCGCGCCCGCATGCGTCGCGGCAACGGCACCGACAGCAGAAAGCCACCGCGATTGGGGTGACCATTGGGGCCGAGGTCGCGTGCCTTTACGATGGGCGCACAGAAAAACCAATGCCCGAGCGACGGCAGGCGATCTATCGAACATCGCCAATCAGGCCGACGGCGAGCGTCGGGAAGATCGCAACGAGCGCGAGCACGACGAGCATGATCACGACGTAGGGAAGCGCACCGACGATGATTCGCTCGAGACTGACATCCCGGACGACACCCTGAACGACGAACAGGTTGAGGCCGACGGGTGGGGTAATCAGCGCCATCTCCATGTTGATCGTTAGGATGATCCCAAACCAGATGAGGTCCCAACCGAACACCGTAATGATCGGGATCAAAATCGGCGTGGTGATGACGATGATCGACAGCGTCTCCATGAAGCAGCCGAGAAAGATCAAGAGGAGGCTGATCGCGATGAAGACGAGCCATGGCGACACGTCGAGCTGCGCAACCGTACGGGACAGGACGGGTGCCACCTGCGTTGCCGTCATCGCATAACCAAAGACCATCGCACCGGCGATGATCATCAGCACCATCACGCTTCCGCGTGCGGTCTCCTCCAGGATGGTCCGCAGCTTCTGGAGGCTGAGCTCGCGATAGATCGCCCCCGACAGGATCAGGCTTGCGAATGCGCCGAGGGCCGCAGCCTCGGTAGGCGTAGCGATTCCCTGGTAGATCGAACCCAGGATGATCCAGATGAGAACGGCAATCGGGCCAACGTGTCGCAATGCAAGCAACCGATCGCGCCACGTGACGCTGGCATCTGCCGTTGGATGCTTGAACTGCGCCCGCTCGCGGAATGCGTTGATGATCTGGTAGCTGATGAATGCTCCAGCCATCAGGAGACCGGGCACGATCCCCGCGATGAAGAGTTTCCCGATCGATTGCTCGGCGACGATCCCGTAGACGATCATCGGGATGCTCGGCGGTATCAGGATGCCCAAAGTGCCACCGGCAGCGACCGCGCCGCACGACGTGCTGTCGCGATAACCGAAACGCCGCATCTCGTTGACGGAGAATCGGCCGATAGCCCCGGCGGTGGCGACGCTCGACCCGGAGACGGCAGCCATGATGGTGCAAGCGAGCGTGGTGGCGACGATGAGGCCGCCGGGAACTCCGTGCATCAGGGTGGCGAGCGAGCTGTAGAGCCGTGAGCCCATCCCTGATACGGAGATGATCGCCCCCATCAGAATGAACAGGGGTACGGCCGTCAGGGTGAAGCTCGTGATGGAGCCCCAGAGCGTGGGCGCGATGAGGCCGAGGGCGTCGACGCCACCCCCTTGGAGAAACAGCGCGGCAATCCCCACGGCAAACAGACCGAACGCAACCGGGACACCGATGGCGAGCAGCGCGATGAGCGCCACGAACATCGCCAAGCCGACCCAGATCTCCATGCGATCTTCCCGTTGACGCGATCGGCTGCGCGCTTGCTCAGATGGTGCTGCTTCGTTCGCGAGCGATGATCAAGACGACCTGCATGAGAAGCAGCCACGCCATCCCAACTGCCAGGAACGAGTACGGAATCCACAGCGCAACTTCGACGAGGCCCCACGATTTCTCGCCGCTCGTGTAGGCGTCCCACCAGAACATGCCGCTCAGCCAGGTCAGGGTCGCCAGGGTGGCGATGACCACGACGTCGGCGGTGCGCACGAGCGCGCGTCTCGTGCGCGGCCCGACCCGCGTCAGCACGACGTCGACGTGGACGTGCGCGCCCTGGGAGAGGGCATATGCCGCACCCACGAATGTGATGAATGCCATCAGGTACACCGACAGGTCATTGACCCATGCCGTCGTTATCCCCAACAGCGTGCGGTTGATGACTTCGATGGTGACGAGGACGGCGATCAGGAAGGCGGCGGCGCCAACGGCAACTCCAGACATTCGCGTGGCGCGAGCAAACCACCCCCGACCTTCACTGCCATCGGAGGCGGTGTCGGAATCGCCGTCTGTCACGTCGACGGTCACTTCGTGAACCGGCTGCTGTCGCGGATCAGCTCTTCGCCACCGGGAATGTCCTTCGCAAACTTGGTGAAGCTGTGTTGCGCGAACCAGGCTTGCCAGTTCTTCCAGTCGACCTCGCTCATCTTCTCGACCTTGACGCCCTTGTCGGCAAACAGCCTGGCGACACGGGAGTCCTCCCTCTTGGCCCCCTCGAGAGCCGCCTGTTCGAGGCTCGCGCCGACGTCCAGCATGATCTTCTGCTGCTCGGGGCTGAGCTTGTTCCACGTCTTCATGCTGATGGCGATGGGCTCGATCGTGAAGTAGACACTGAAGTCCTCCGGTGAGACGTAATACTTCGCCACCTCGTAGATCCGATACGCCCCAAACGAACCGGACGACGTCCACATGCCGTCGAGGAGCCCGAGTTGCATCGCGCTATAGTTCTCCGACGAGGGCATCGAAACGGTACTGGCCCCGGCCTGTTGCAGGGCATACTCCATGAACTTGCCGGCCGCACGAAGTTTCAATCCGGACACGTCTTCGTGCTTGTGGATCGCCTTCTTCGTCGAGGCCACACCGCCCGAAATCTGGATCCACGACAGCGTCTTGAAACCGAATGCCTCGGCTTTCTGCTCGAGCCGCTTCCACGCCTCGGAGGTGCGAAATGCGAAGACGTCGTCGTGTGTCTTCCAAAGCCCGGGAAGCAACACCAGATTCATCTCGGGAATGGCTCCTGCTGCGTAGATATACGGGTACACCGCGAGGTCGACCGTCCCGTTCTTGAGGGCCGTGTGGGTGGCTCCGGCCTTCACGAGAGACTCCGCTGGAAATACCGTGATCTTGATCTGCCCGTTCGAGCGCTTCTCGACCTCCTGAACGAACTTGGTGGCAGTTGCGATCACATAGTCCGCTTCGTCCTGCGGCCACTGGTGCGCCAGCTTGAGATTCAGGACCTGCGCCGAAGCGGCCCCGCACATCGCCAGGATCGCGGTTGCGAGGAACCCCCGAACCGTCATGCGGAATCTCGTGCTCATGTGTGCCTCCATCGTGTCGCGGTTGAAAAATACCAGCGTTAGCCTCGGCCTCTCGGTGCTTCGATCAGACGCGCGAGCAGATCGCGGTAGACGGTCGCCGGGTGCTCGGCGAAACGGGACGCGGGCAGGCTGCCCAGGACTTCGTTCAGCCGACGCACGGCGAGCATGTGCACCCGGTAGCGGTTGAAGCGGCACCGACGCTCGAGCTCGCCACCCGATCGCGCGCCCTTGGCAAGGGCGTCGTCGATCATTCCGCTCAACGCATGCAGGCCCTTGTCGTCGTCGTGGCGGACGAGAACGATGGGTGGCGAGGGTTTCGCCCGCCGGCGCCCGAGCACCGATCGAAGGTCGTTTGCGGTCGCTTCCGCACCGGGAAGGTCCGCCTTGTTCACCACGATCACATCGGCGGTCTCGATGATCCCGGCTTTCATCGCCTGAACGACATCCCCCGAGCCCGGCATCAGGACGAGAAGCTCGACGTCCGCCAGTTGGCGTATCGCGTATTCGGACTGGCCGACTCCGACCGTTTCGATGATGATCTCCGCAAAGCCAAACGCATCGATCGTCGCAAGGACCTCGGGCAGATTGTCGCTCAGGCCGTCCTGGGTCTGCCCACTCGCCAGTGAACGGATATAAATTCGCGGATCGTCCGCGACGGTATCCATGCGGATCCGATCCCCGAGAAGAGACCCACGGCTGTTTGGACTGGTGGGGTCGATCGCGATCACGGCCAAGGGGGCCACGCGCTCTACCCGATGGCGTGCGAGTCTCGCAACGAGCGAACTCTTGCCCACCCCCGGGGGGCCGGTCACGCCAATGCGGGGGGCCGCCGAGTGGGAGACTTCTGCGTCCTGTAGCGTCGCGTCGACACTCGCGCGCACCACGTGACTCAACGAACGCGCGAGCGCACGACGGTCGATGCCCACCGGCGTCGATGTTTCGTCGCTCATTGTGCGCGATTCATGACAGCGCCATTGTGTTCCCCCAACTTCGGAGGTGCCCGGTACTCATCTGTCACGCCTGAAAGCTTGATCGGATTGCCAACGACTCGAATCTGCCCTTCGCCGGATGCAATGTCGGCAACCATCCCGCGTGCGCGCGTGTGCTCGCTCGCCAGCGCGAGATCGAGACTTTCGACTTCCGCCACGACGATGCCAAGCGGTGCGAGCCTCGATACCCAGTGCCTGGCGGTGTCCGTGGCAAGCACTTCGGCGATCTGCTCCAGAACGAGCGCGCGATTTGTGCGTCGGGCCTGCATCGTCGCGAAACGCGAGTCGTCGATCCATTCCGGCTTCTTGATCTCCTCGCAGAAGAGCTTCCAGAAGCGGTCATGCGTGATGAACAGCGTGAGCCAGCCGTCCTGGGTAGGGAAGATCTGGGCGGGAACGATGTAAGGATGCGCCGAGTTCGCATGGCGCTCCGGTCGCTCGGCAACATTCAACCAGGCTCCCGCCAAGTAGTTCAGCTGGGAGAGCATCACGTCATACATCGCGATGTCGACTTGCCCGCCCTTTCCCTCCACGAGCTTCGCCAGGAGGCCGACCGCCCCCATGATCCCGGCCGAGTTGTCGACCGCGGAGTAACCCGTCTTGGTCGGAGGGTCGTCGGGATCTCCGGTCAGCGCCATGACGCCGGTCAGCGCCTGGATGACATAGTCGTAGGCAGGTCGCTCGGCGAAGGGGCTGTCCAACCCGTAGCCCGTGAGGGCCACACAGACGATCGTCGGGTTCGCGGATTTCAGTGTGTCGTAAGTCAATCCAAGCTTGCGAATCGCACCCGGGCGAAGGTTGGTGATCAATCCAGCGGCCGACCGCGCGAGATCGAAAAGATCAGCCCGGCCGCGCTCGGACGCAAGGTCCAGGACGATGCTCTTCTTGTTGCGATTGAGACTCGCGAAGTACGCGTCGTGGCCTCCGACACGATGTGGACTGATCGACCTCGCGATATCTCCCTCTCGCGGCTCGATCTTGATGACCTCGGCCCCGAGGTCGGCAAGAAGCATCCCGCAGTACGGCCCCATCAGCATGTGGCCGACTTCGATGATCCGCTTGCCGGTGAGCGGAGGGCTCATGACAGCAGCTCGGCCACACTGGCGATGACGTCGTCGAGCGGAATCTCGCTGGTGTAAACGCCGCGCACGCCCTTCGCTCGGAGCGTGCTCTGGTCGTCGGCGGGGATCGTACCCCCGACGAACACGGGAATGTCTTCGGCACCGAGCGTGCGGAGCTCCTCGAGGGTCTGCGTGACGAGCTCGTTGTGACTCCCCGAGAGAATGGACAGGCCCACGGCATCGACGTCCTCGTCGACCGCCACCCGGGCGATGAAGCCCGGCGCCTTGCGCAGGCCGGTATAGATGACGTCGGCGCCGGCGTCGCGCAGCGCGAGCGCGATCACCTTGGCCCCCACATCGTGCCCATCGAGGCCGGGCTTGGCAATGAGGATTCGCTTGCCCTGCAACGACGGTGGCCTGGCGGCTGGGGCGTTCATAGGCGGACCGGCTCCCGAAACTCTCCCCACTGCGCCTTCAGGCGAGCGACCATTTCACCCACCGTGGCATACGCATGGCAGCAGTCGATCAAGTACGGCATGAGGTTCTCCTCGTCCTTGACGCAGGCCGCTTCGAGGCGGTCGAGCGTTCGCGTGACGGCGGTCGCGTCGCGGCGATGGCGGGTGACGTCCAGCTTCTCGAGCACCCGGCGGCTCACTTCAGGGTCGAGGTGAAACACTTCACCCGGCGCAGCGGACTGGTCGTCGCGGCGGAAGCAGTTCACCCCAACCACGGGCAGGGCGCCGCTGTCGACCTGCTGCTTTCTTTCATGCGCGCGCTGAGCAATGCGCTGTTGCATCCAGCCATCCTCGATGGCCTTGATCGTTCCACCGTAATCGTCGACTTCCTTCATGAGCGCGTCGATGCAGCGCTCCATCTCATCGGTCAGGTACTCGGTGTAGTAACTGCCGCCGAGCGGATCGACCGTACGTGCGATGCCGCTCTCGTGCGCGACGATCTGCTGCGTGCGCAATGCGAGCTCGGCGGCGAACTCGGTGGGAATCTGAAACGGCTCGTCATAGGCGCAGGTGAAGATCGACTGCGCGCCGCCAAGGACCGCAGCCATCGTCTCGATCGATACGCGGACCACGTTGTTGTAGGGCTGCGGCGCGACCAGGGACGAGCCCCCGCAGACAACGCCAAAGCGGAACATCTGGGCCTTCGGATCGGTAACCGCATACCGCTCCCGCAGCAGCCGGGCCCAGACACGCCGCCCTGCCCGGAACTTTGCGACCTCCTCGAAGAGGTCCATGTGCACGTAGAAGAAGAACGACAGCCGTTTCGCAAAGCTGTCGACCTCGCCGCCGCGGCGCAACAACTCGTCGACGTAGGCGAGCCCGTTGGACAGGGTGAATGCCATCTCCTCCGCCGCGGTGCACCCGGCATCGCGCATGTGCGCGCCGGCGATGGAAATGGTGTTGAAACGCGGCGTCTCACGATTGCCAAACAGAATCGTGTCCGCGATCAATCGCATCGACGGCGCCACCGGGAAAATCCAGGTGCCGCGCGCAACGTACTCCTTCAAGATGTCGTTCTGTATCGTGCCGGTCAGCCTCTCGCGCGGGATGCCGTTTCGGTCGGCGCACGCGATGTACATCGCATAGATGATCGCTGCCGTTCCATTGATGGTGAACGACGTCGAAATCCGGGACAGATCGATTCCCTCGAACAGGAGTTCCATCTCCGAGAGATTCGACAGCGAGACACCGACCTTTCCGATCTCGGGCCGCGCCATCGGATCGGAGGGATCCAGTCCGCATTGTGTCGGCAGGTCCAACGCCACCGACAGGCCGGTTTGGCCGCGATCGAGCAAGAATCGGTAACGCGCGTTGGATTCCTCCGGCGTACCGAAGCCGGAGTACTGGCGCATCGTCCACATGCGCCCGCGGTAGCCGTCGGGGAATATCCCGCGAGTGAACGGATAGCGGCCAGGCATGCCTGAGTCCCGCGTCCGAGGCGTGTCAGGCGTCGCGACGATAGGCGCCTCGATTCCCGAGCGATTGGATGACGATGCCACCTGCGACTCGCCAGCTCTTGCGTCACGATCCTTGGCAGCGCTCATGCACGACCTCGCCCGATCTGATCCAGCAAGCGGTCCGCGGCTTCCCAGTGGTCGGGGTGAATCCAGGTACGAACGAAACTCGTGCGCTCGATCTCCTCTCGCTCGACGCGGGGCAATCCGCGACGTCCACTTGCAGCAACCGCCTTGAATGCACGAAGGACCTGGGGCGCCTGGGCGCGCATCGGCCCCAGGAAGCGGCCGAGGCACGCATCGAGGGACTCGGTGCTCTCGGCCACCACATCGATGAGTCCAATCCGCTTCGCTTCGGACGTGTCGAGGATCCTTGCGCCCACCAGGAGCGACAGCGCAGTGCGCGGTCCGACCAGGTCGACCAGATCGGCTCCCCCACCGAAGCCCGTCGAGATGTTGAGGCGCCCCTGGACAAACCCGATCGTGGCATGCGCTGCAGCAACCCGGAAGTCGCAAGCCATGGCCAGTTCTGCACCGCCGCCGACCGCGGTGCCGTTGAGCGCCGCGACCACGGGAACGGGGAACCATCGGATCGCTGCCAACGCGTCGTTGCCGTCCCGGTAAAGCGTTGTGGCCTCCTCTTCGCTTCGAAACGCCGCGAACTCCTTCAAGTCGCCGCCAGCGGCGAAGCTCTTGTCGCCGGATCCGGTCACGACGGCGGCATGCAGCGACGCGTCGGTCGCGTACGCCTCGAATACCTGCCGAAGCTCCCCGAGGACTGCGCGACTGAGTGGATTGCGCTTCTCCGGACGATCGATGCGAACGTGCAGCACGCGATCGACAACCTCCACATGGAGACACTCCGGCCGAGTCATTGTGGAAAGATCCTTGCGATGGTCCGCTGCGCGGCGAGAAGGTCGGCGGCATTGGCGTCGATTCGCGTATTCATCCGATGCGTCGGGCCGGCAATCGCGAGGCCAAAGATCTCGCCATGGATTGGAACGATCACCGCGAGCGCCGCCACGTCGGAGACGTTCTCACCGTCGGTCATGAAGTACCCGCGCGACCGGCTAAGCGCGAGATCCGCCTCCAGGCGCTTGGTATCGACAAGCGTCCTGGACGTGATCGCTGGCAGGCGGTGCGTCCGCAGCCAACCGGCAAGCGCATCCGGCGCAAGCGCGCCGAGCAACGCCTTTCCGATCGAACTCGAATGAAGAGGCTTGAACTCGCCGGGGTTTGCCATGTAGCGAACGGTGTGCAGCCCGGGAATCACCTCGAGATAGAGCACCTGATCGCCCTGCCGCTTTCCGAGGATGATCGTCTCGCTTGTCCGGTCGCGCAGCGCGTGCAGGACGGACGCGATGCGCTCCAGGAGAGGGTCGTGGCGCACGATCGCCTCGGCAACGTCGAGAAGACGCCGCGTCGGATACACGTCCTTGCGGCGTCCGAGCGAGTACAGATACCCGCGATCGAGCAACGTGCGCACGAGGCCGTGGCAACTACTGACGGGAATGCGAGCCCGGCCGGCGAGTTCGGTGAGCGCCATGGGTCGCCGCGCGACCTCGAAGGCCTCGAAAACCGCAAGTGTGCGATCGGCGGTGCGAACGTAGGCCATTTACGCTTTCAGCATGCTGAAAGTTATGTTCAACTATTGAATGAGACGTGTCAAGCGTCCGAGGCTGGCGGCGTCCGGTGCCTCGGCCGGCCCCACGGGCCGGTCAGTTCCCGGGGTCGAAGACCTTCCAGATCCCGCTCGCCGAAGCGACGGGTCGCTCGCCGGCCGTGAGGACGCCGCGAAGGAAGAGAAGGGAGCGTGTCTGCCGGACGAGCTCGGGTTCGACTTCGATGAACTCGCCGATGCGCGCTGCAGAGAGGAACATCATGTCGAACTGCACCGTGACACAGGGCGTGCCGCCTGTCGCATCCCAGGCACGCAGGCCGAGCGCGCGATCTCCAAACGTCATCAGCATGCCGCCTTGCACGACGCCGATGAGATTCGCGTGGTACTTGGCGGCGAGGAAGCCGAAGCGATACCGCCCGGCATCACGCTTCGACCATATCGGTCCGACGCGATCGATGAAGCCCTCGTCGGTCGACGCCGTCCAGCCGTCAGCAGCAAGGTCGTGCATCGGCGACTCCCATTGGAGAAATTGCAAGCGCAGCGCGCGTCATGGATCGACGGTATCGGTTGCCCTCGATGGCCGGCCTTTGCGATAGTGTGGATCCGCTGTGTCGCGGATCCCCTTTTTGCGTGACCGCAAGTCGACTCAGCCGAGCATCATTACATACGAGGCAACAAGGAGTTTGTTCATGGGCACTCCAGCAAATGAGATTCTCGAAGACGCACCCGTGGTGACATCCCGAGCCAACGGCATCCTCTCGATCACGCTGAATCGGCCGAAACGCAGAAATGCCCTGTCGATCCCGGTCATACAGACGTTGCAGAGACTGTTCGACGATGCCGCAACTGACGAGACGATCCGCGTGCTCGTCCTCGGAGCGACGGGAACCGTCTTTTGTGCCGGATACGACTTGCAGGAGTCGCGCGAGAACAGCGGCAATGTGGAGTTCGTTCGGCGCCGGGCCGTCCTTGGCATTCGCATGACACAGGCGATGATGACCTTGCCGCAGCCGGTCATTGCCAAGATCGGCGGCGTAGCCACGGCGGCAGGATGCCAACTCGTTGCGGCGTCCGATCTGGCGATTGCATCGACCGACGCGCGCTTCGGCACACCTGGCGTCAACATCGGCACCTGGTGCGCCGCGCCCATGGTGGCCTTGAGCAGGGTCGTGCATCGCAAACATGCGCTCCAGTTCCTGTTGACCGGCCAGCTGCATGATGCCGCGACCGCGCAGCGGATGGGGCTCGTCAACGACGTGGTGGCTCCCGACGAACTCGATGATGCGGTCGAACGGCTGGCTTCGCTGATCGCCAGCAAGTCACCCTACGCAGTCGCACTGGGCAAGAGGGCCTTCTACCATCAACTGGAGATGGGAATTTCTCATGCCTACGAATACGTGGCCGAGCTCTCCGCTCGAAACTCGACTGCCGACGATGCGCGGGAAGGCGTCGCGGCATTCCTCGAAAAGAGGGAACCTCGGTGGGCGGGGCGATAGGATATTCGCACAGGTCTCGATCAGCCCTGCAGATGCGCGAGCAACTCGCCCAGGTCCTGCGCGGTATCGAGCCCGCGAACGGCGCGAACGATGCCGTCGCGATCCTCCGATGTGACGAGGCCGGTGGCCAACTCCATGAATTTTGCCTCGACGACAGCCCACTTGTCGGCAGCGGTCGCCGTGCGACGGCGAAGGTCGACGTGGGACGATAGCTGTCGGCCGTCCACCAGGTGCAACGTGGCGATGGCCTCGGGCCAAGCGAGCGTCGCATTCTCGGTGATGGCAGCCACCTTTCGCAAATCCCGCAAGAGTGGCTCGCGAACGCGATCGTCCGAAAAATCCGCGACCCGGGCATGACCGTAGGCAACGGCCTGTGCCATCGCGTGGGGCAGACTGAATTTTGCCTCGAGGCCAGTGGCCGGCTCCGGGATGGGTGCGTTCTGGATCGAGAGCGGGCCAACCTCTCCGCGCATCATCGTCACGTCACGTGCCTGCAACCCGTGCTTCGCCCTCAAGTCCAGCACCGCCTCGATCAGTGCCTGGGTACAAAACGAAGACGCATGCGTCTTGTAGAGTATTTCGGTGATCGCCCATGCGCGCTGCCCTGAATTCCAGTCATCCAGCAGGAAGTCCCACACCGGCGCGTCGCACATGACGTGACCGAACCCGTTCGGTCCGCCCAGAATGTCGGCGGCGCTGGTGAAACCGCGCGCTGCGAGCAATGCGGCCGTGACGCCGTTTCGTGCGGCAATCCCCGCGTGGAGCGGCTTCGTCATCGACCCGAAGGTCTCTTTCAAGCCGCCTGATTGCGTCCCGGCAATCCCGAGCGCGGCAACGGTCTGCCGCGGGTCGAGCCCCAGAAGGTGCGCCGCCGCCACGGCCGAGCCGAAATGCCCGAGCGTCGCGGTCGCGTGCCACCCACGCTGGTAGTGACTGGGGTTGACCGCGATGCCGATCCGGAGCTCTGCCTCGATGCCGAGTGCAATGGCGCGCAGGACCGAAGCTCCCTGGGTACCCTGCGTCTCGGCGAGTGCGAGCGCCGCGGCGACGACCGGAGCACTGGGGTGCATGGCCGACTCGATGTGCATGTCGTCAAAATCGAGCGCATGCGCGGCGGCCCCGTTGATGAGTGCCGCCTCGTGGGTCGGAATTCGACGCCGACGAAACCACAGGGTCGACTGCCTTGCGGCCTGCGACGACCCTTGGACCTCATCGAGTATCGCGACCAGGGGCTCCCGACTGCCGGGGATGGCCACGCCAAGCGTGTCCAACAGGCACGCCCTGGCCGTCTCGATCGCTTCGCGTGGAAGGGCGACCGATGCCGCTTTCGCGACGGTCTCAGCGAGGCGAAGAGTGATGTTGTTTGCCGCGGTCATGTTCAGCCGAGGGAATGGCCGACGTGCTTCACGAACATCGTGCCGTCCGGGCCATCGCGACGTCTCGTCGCGGGGCGGTCGAGATCAAGCATGTTCGCCGATGGGGCGACCTGTCTCCGTGACGGGTTCACTGTACCACCTGGAGGTCGTGACAGCCCTCCCCGCATGTCGTCCGACTCATGCGCAGCGGGCGACCAAAACCCATCGCCCGCCCCCACACGCAACCTACGGCGCGACGCCCGCCCGGTGCTTGACGCCGAGGTCGGTGGCAAGGCGTCCCTGCATCGCGTCGACGAAGCGGCAAAGGTACGGCCGGGTTTCACGCGGATCGATCACGTCCTCGACCGCGAATGCCTCGGCAGTCAGGAAGGGGGACGCCAGTGCGCGAAGCTCGGTCTCGATCTGCGCGAGGCGCTGCTGCGGATCGGCCGCCGCCTCGATCTCGCGACGAAACGCCGCCGCGGCCCCGCCCTCGACGGGCAACGAGCCCCATTCCGCGGAGGGCCACGCGACCTTGAAGTCGAGACCGTTCTTGTCGGTGGTCGCCATGCCCGCCATGCCGTAGCACTTGCGGATGACGACGGTGAGCATCGGCACGCGAGCCTGCAACGCGGTATAGACGCTGCGCATGCCCTCGCGCAGCGTTGCCGCCTGCTCCGCTTGCAGCCCGACCATGAAGCCCGGAACGTCGACCAGAAAGATGAGCGGAATGTGGAACGTGTCGCACAGCGTGATGAAGTGCGTCTGCTTGCGCGCGGCCTTCACGTCCATGGCGCCGCCATTGACCATCGGATTGTTGGCGATGAAGCCGACGACCTTGCCGTTCATGCGCCCGAACGCGGTGATGAGCGCGCGGCCAAAGGTCGGCTGGATCTCGAACAGCGAATCGCGATCGGCGACCATCGCGACGAGCTTCTTCATGTTGTACGGGCGCCGACGCTCGCGCGGAACGATGGAGAGCAGCGCCTCGTCACGCCGTTCGGGGTCGTCGCCGGTGTCCACGACCGGAGGCAGGCTCCACACGTTCTGCGGCATGTAGGAGAGGTACTTGCGGATCATCGCAAAGCAGTCGGATTCGCTGTCCGCGGCGTTGTCGATGGTTCCCGCCATGTCGACCGCGACGGCCGCGCCGCCCAGCGCCTCCTTGTCGATCTTCTGTCCAAGCGAGCGCTCGACCACGGGCGGGCCGGCGGCGAACACCTGACTCGTGCCCTTCACCATCACCGACCAATGCGCCAGGATCGCGCGACCCGCCGGTCCGCCCGCGGCGGTACCCATCACGGCACACACCACGGGGACTTCGGACATGAGTTCGACCGAACGCTCGAAGCCGTGCACGCCGGGAAATACGGTATAGCCGCGGCGCGTCGCCGACGTGACCGTGCCACCCGCGCCATCGATGAGGTTCACGAGCGGGATGCGGTACTCGTGCGCGAGGTCCTCGACGAAGCCGCCCTGTCCCCCTTTGCGCCGGTCGCTACCCCAACTCGTGCCGCCGCGCACGGTGAAGTCCTCGCCGCCGACCGCAACGGGACGACCGTCGATGGTCGCGAGCCCCATCACGTACGGCGCGGGAACCACCTTCACGAGCTTTCCGCTGTCGTACGTGGCCTTCCCGGCCAGGCCGCCGACCTCGCGGAACGAACCTTGGTCGCACAGGCCGTCGATGCGCTCGCGGATCGTCAGCCGCCCGCGACTGTGGTGCTTCGCGATCGCCTCCGCTCCGCCCAGCGCGTCCGCGAACCCGCGCCTCGCGACGATCTCGTCGGCTTCCGGTTTCCAGCTCATCGCGCGCTCCGTCACACGTCCAGAACGGCGACGACCTGGCCTTCGGTCACCGAATCGTTCTCGCGCACGCAGATCTGCGCCACCTTCCCCTTCACTTCGGCGAGCACGGGGATCTCCATCTTCATCGACTCGAGGATCATCAAGGCGTCGTCCTCCGCCACGACATCCCCGGGTTGCTTGACGATCTTCCACACCGATCCGGTGATCTCCGACTTCACGTCCCTCGTCGCCATGCCTGCTTTCCTTGTCTGGGTTCGTTACTCACGCCGCGCCTGCGCGCGAGACGGCCGGCTCGCGCGACACGGCCTCGCTCGCGATCACACCCGCGACCTCGAGCCGCGCGATCTGTGTCGCATCCATGCCGAGGAGATCGGTGAGGATGCGTCGCGTGTCCTGGCCGACTCTGCCTCCCGCGCGGTGGATCGCACCGGGGGTTGCGGACAGGCGTGGCACCGGCGCTGCCATCGCCACCTCGCCGAGTTCATCGTCGGGCGCGCGAGCGATTGCGCCACGCGCCGCGTAGTGCGGATCGGCAAAGATGTCCGCCATCGTGAAGATCCGGGTGGCGGGAACGTCGGCCACACGCAGCTTCGCCTCGAGCGCGGCGAGGTCGTGCGCCGCGGTCCAGCGCCCGATGCGATCGTCGATCTCCTCGTGATGGGTCGAGCGCGCCACCGCATCCTTGAATCGCGCGTCCTCGGCAAGCTCGGGCGTCCCCATGCATGCCGCGAGGCGCCGGAATACCGCGTCGCCCATCGCAGTGATGTGGATGAACTGGCCGTCGCGGCTTGCGTAGAGGTTGTTCGGCGTGCTGTCCGGCAGCCGTGAGCCGGCGCGGTTGGCCACGACCGCGAGCTTGTCGAATGCGGGAATGTGCGGCTCCATGAAGCTGAAGGCGCACTCGTAGAGCGCGCTGTCGATGTACTGGCCACGGCCTGTCTTCGTGCGCGACAGCAGCGCCATGACGGCCCCGAAGGCGCCGTACAGGCCGGTGATGTAGTCGGTGATCGAGACGGCGACGCGCGAAGGGGGACGCTCCGGCTCGCCCGTGATGTGGCGCAGTCCGCTCACGGCTTCGCCGATCACGCCGTAGCCCGCCCGGTTGCTGTACGGGCCAGTCTGTCCGAAGCCGCTGATGCGCACCATGACGAGGCCCGGGTTGTCGGCAGAAAGCGCTGCGTACCCGAGACCCCACTTCTCGAGCGCGCCAGGGCGGAAGTTCTCGACCACGGCGTCGCACTTCGCCGCGATCGCCCGCGCGATCGCCTGACCCTCGGACTGGCGCAGGTCGATCGAGACGAGCGCCTTGTTGCGAAAGATGCTCGCGGCGTAGAGCGAGCGGCCGTGAAAGCGCTTGCCCATCGTGCGCACCGCATCGCCTTCGGCGGGTTCGACCTTGATCACCTCGGCGCCAAAATCGGCGAGGAGGCGTCCGCAGAACGGCCCGGCCACCGTCGAGCCCATCTCTAGCACGCGGTAGCCCGCGAGGGGGCCCGCGTGCGTCGCCTGCGCTTGCGTCATCTGGCGTCCTCGTTACGCATCTTCGCGCATTCTCCGATTCCTCGACAAGCGCGTCAACAGCTTTGTGTGCATAATTGTTGACACCTGTTGCGGACCGGGTGTACGGTCGCATCACACACCACTTGCCCACGACGATGCGCGTCGCGGGCATGGCTCCAGCACGCGAGACGCCCTTGGCGAAAACCTCATCGACGTCGAAGACCGGCCGCCGCAGCAAGACGACGGGCACGACCGCGCGCCAGGCGAAGAGCGCGGCGGAGATCTTCGGCGTGTTGCGCATCCGGATCGCGCAGCAGCAGATCGCGCCCGGCGCGAAATTGCGCGAGACCGACCTCGCGGAAGAGTTCGGCGTCTCGCGCGCCCGCATCCGCGACGCGTTGGGCGCGCTCGAGCAGCGCGGCCTCGTCGAGCGCATTCCCAACCGCGGTGCCGTGGTCACGCGGCTCGACTTGTCGCAGGTGTTCCACATCTACGACATCCGCGAGGTCCTGGAGGGGCTCGCGGCGCGGCTTGCCACCCAGAACGTTCCGCACGACACCTGGAAGGAGGACTTTGCGCGCTTCCAGGGTCCGCTCAAGGAGCTCATCGAACGCGGCGAGCTCACGGAGTACGTCGAGCACTACGAGCGGCTGCGCCGCAAGATCATCGATGCGGCAGGCAATCCCCTGCTCGCCGAAATGCTCGACATCATCTTCGAGAAAACGCAGGTGCTGATCCGCCGCATCATCATCCTGCCCGGACGCCCCGAGGTCGGACGAAAGCAGCATGCCGCGATGCTGCAGGCCATGTGCCGTGGCGCCGCCGAGGAGGCCGAAACGATCCGGCGCAACGGCCTGCGCAGCGCCCGGCTCTCGCTCGAGAAGTATCAGCATTTCATCCTATGAGCCTCGACCCTTCCCAACCCACCGTGGCCACGCCGGTTGCGCCACCGACCGATCCGCTCGACGAGCGCCGTCTGCGCATCGAGCGCGAGTTCACCGCACGCGAAGCGCGAGCGCTCGCCATGGGCGGTGCGAAGAAGCTCGCGGCGCGCAACGCCAAGGGCGTCCTCGACGCACGCGCGCGACTCGATCGCCTCTTCGATCCGGGCACCTACATCGAGTCGGGGCTCTTCTCGACCTCGGCGAATCCGTCCGATCGCGACAAGTCACCCGGCGACGGCAAGATCGCGGGCTTCGGCCGGATTGCCGGGCGAATGACCGCGGCGGTGTCCAACGACTTCACGGTCATGGGCGCATCGAGCGGCGCGACCAACGGCCGCAAGATCGCGCACCTGAAGCGTGTCGCCACCGAGCGCGGCATGCCGCTCGTCTTCCTCGGCGAATCCTCCGGCGCGCGCATGCCCGACCACATGGGTTCGCGCGGCATGGGCGCGCTCCTCGGCAACGACGGCCTGCAATACCGCCGCATGCGCGAGGTGCCATGGGCGTCGGCGACGCTCGGCCTGTCGTACGGCTCCGCGACCTGGTACGCGGTGCTGTCCGATTTCAACGTGATGCGCAAGGGCGCGGTCCTCGCCGTGTCGAGTGCGCTCCTCGCCTCGCTTGCGATCCGCGAGGACGTGGATCCGCAGGAACTGGGCGGCTGGGAGTTGCACTCGGAGGTCACGGGCTTCGCCGACCTCGTCGTGGAGACCGACGAGGAGGCGATCGAGGCGATCAAGCGCTTCCTGTCCTATCTGCCGAGCCATCACAACGAGGCGCCGCCGGTCGCCCCGGTGCCCGCCGGTTCCGGGGCGCGGATGCGCGACATCCTGCGTCTCCTTCCGCTATCGCGCACGCAGGTCTACGACGTGCGCAAGGTGGTGCGCGCGATCGTCGACGAGGACAGCTACTTCGAACTCAAGGCGCGCTTCGGCAAGGGCGTCACGACGGGCCTTGCGCGCCTGGACGGCCGCACGGTCGGCATTGCCGCCAACAACCCGCTCTACAAGGGCGCGGCGATGGATACCGATGCCTGCGAGAAGCTCACGAGCCTGCTCGTGCTGTGCGACTCGTTCAACATCCCGATCGTGATGCTGGTGGATACGCCGGGCTTCGTGATCGGCACCGAAGCCGAGAAGCGCCGAGCCCCGGGGCGGATCATGAATCACATGAACGCGCTGTCGCTCGTCACCATGCCGAAGCTCTCGGTGATCCTGCGCAAGAGCTACGGCCAGGCCTACCTCAACATGGGCGGCGGGCGCAATTCCGACGAGGTCGCCGCGTGGCCGACCGCCGAGGTGAGCTTCATGGATCCCGCGTTTGCGGTGCGGATCGTGCACGGCCTCACGCCCGACGCTGCCGGATACGAGGACGCGGTCGAGGCGATGAACCGCGACAGCGAGCCGTGGGACATGGCGTCGATCTACGCCGTGCAATCGGTGATCCGTCCGGAAGACACGCGTGACTACCTCATTCGCATGCTCGACGTCCATCGGCTGCGGGCGAGCCACGGCGTGGGTCAGCACCTGATGCGCGCGTGGCCGACGAGCTTTTGAGATGGCGATCTTCAACAAGGTTCTCGTCGCCAACCGCGGAGCGGTCGCCTCGCGCGTGCTGCGCGCCTGCAACACGCTTGGCATCCCGTGCGCGGCGGTCTATTCCGATGCCGACCGCGGCGCCCCGTGGCTCGCGCTCGCGGGCGAAACCGCGCACATCGGCGCAGCGCCCGCACGCGAGAGCTACCTGAACCAGGCGGCGATCCTGCGCGTCGCGCGCGAGCTGCATTGCGACGCGCTGCATCCCGGCTACGGTTTTCTTTCGGAGCACGCCGGCTTTGCACACGCGGTCGAGCACTCGGGTCTGCGCTTCATCGGACCCGCGCCGCGCTGGATCGAGGCGATGGGCCACAAGACGCGCGCCCGTGAACTCGCGGCCGCCGAAGGCTTGCCCGTGGGTCGTGGCTCGAGTGTGCTCTCGGGCGCGGGCGAAGCCATGCTCGCGGCCGCGCACGACATCGGTTATCCGCTCCTGGTGAAGGCGGCCTCAGGGGGTGGCGGCATCGGCATGCTGCCGGTGCGAAACCGCGACGAGCTGCTCGCCGCGGTCGAGCGCGCCGCCGCGATGGCCGAGCGCAGCTTCGCCAACGGCGAGGTCTACCTCGAGCGTTTGATCGAACGGCCGAGGCACGTCGAAATGCAACTCCTCGGCGATCGCCACGGCCACCTCGTGCACGTGTTCGAGCGAGATTGCTCGGTACAGCGGCGCCACCAGAAGATCATCGAGGAAGCTCCCGCTCCGCGGGTGGATCGTGCGCGCGTGCAGGCCCTCCTCGCGCAGACCGCGTCGACGTTCGAGCGCCTCGGCTACGACAACCTCGGCACGGTCGAGATGCTGCTCACGCCCGACGGCGAGTTTCGCTTTCTCGAGATGAACACACGCCTACAAGTCGAGCACGGCGTCACCGAGGAAGTCACGGGCATCGATCTCGTCGCGGCGCAGCTTTCCTCGTCGGCAGGCATGGTGCTCGACGAGATCGTCCCCGAAGCCCCGCGCCTTCGCGGGCATGCGATCGAGGCCCGGGTCTACGCCGAGGACCCGAAGCGCTTCCTGCCCTCGCCCGGGATGCTGGCCGAGTTCGCGCCGCCGGCAGGGCCCGGCATCCGCGTGGAGACGGGCTACGCCGCAGGACGCGAGGTCACCCCGTACTACGACCCCCTGCTCGCCAAGGTGATCGCACGGGCGGACCACCGGGACGCCGCGATCGATCGGCTGATCGATGCGCTGCGGGCGTTCCGCATCGGAGGCGTCAAACACAACGTGCCCGCGCTCGTCGCGATCCTCGATTCCGAGGAGTTTCGCGACGGGCGCGTCCACACCGAACTTGCGACGGAAGTCGTAAGCCGAGGCCCCGTCGCAACCGTCAGGTGAGACGAGGACAGCCCGCAAGCGTAGCTGCAACAGGAAGACCGGAGGAGACGATGAGACAGATGAAGTTACTGGTGGCAACCGTGGGAGCCCTTGGCGTTGCGACGTGCAACCTCGCCGCGGCCGAGGTGACCGAGCTCAAGATGATGTCGCAGTACGGCATCGGCTACATGGGGCTCACGATCATGAAACACGACAAGCTGATCGACAAGCACCTCAAGGCCGCGGGGCTCGCCGACACCAAGATCTCCTGGGTCACGCTCGGCGCAGGTGCGGCGGCAAACGACGCGCTGCTCTCGGGTAGCCTGCACTTCGCGGCGGGCGGCACGGGTCCTGCCATCATCCTATGGAACCGGACCAAGGGCACGCCGGTCGCCGTCCGCGGCGTCGCCGCGCTCTCGTCGATGCCCAACCTCCTCATCTCGCGCGATCCCAAGGTCAAGACGATCGCCGATTTCACCGATCAGGATCGCATCGCGATGGCGGGCGCCGGCTCGTCCGTGCAGACGATCTATCTGCAGATGGCGGCAGCCAAACAGTGGGGGGACGCCAATTACAAGAAGCTCAGCCCGCTCATGGTGAACCTGCCGCACCCGGAGGGCCTGCGCGCACTCCTTTCCGGCTCGGGGGAGATCACGGCGCAGTTCACGTCCCCTCCGTTCCAGAACATCGCACTCGAGAACCCGGCGATCCACACGGTGCTCAACTCCTACGACGTGATGGGGGGCGCCAACACCTTCCTCATGCTCTGGACGACGGAGAAGTTTCGCCAGGAGAACCCCAAGACCTACAAGGCGGTGTTCGATGCGCTGACGGAGGCGATGGCCTCGATCAACGCCGACAAGAAACGCGCGGCCGAGATCTACGCCCAGGAAGGCGGCGGCAAGGAGAAGGTGGAGTTCCTACTGAAGATCATGGAGGACCCGCAGATCCACTACACGCTCGCACCCGAGCGCCTCCTGCCGTTCGCGCGCTTCATGCACAAGGTCGGCGTGATCAAGAACGACCCCGCGTCGTGGAAGGACCTGTTCTTTCCCGAGGTGCACGACCTGCCCGGAAGCTGACGATGCCGCAGTCCACCCCCATCCTCACGGTGCAGGGTGTGACCCTGCAGTACAAGACGCGCGAGCATCTCGTTACGGCCACCTACCGCGTGAGTTTCGACGTGCTGCCTTCGGACCGGTTCGTCCTGCTCGGTCCGTCGGGCTGCGGCAAGTCGACGCTGCTCAAGGCGGTAGGCGGGTATTTGAAACCCGTCGAGGGCGTGATTCACGTGCAGGGCGCGGAGGTGCAGCGTCCGGGTCCGGACCGGGTCATGGTGCTCCAGGAGTTCGACCAGTTGCTACCGTGGAAGACGGTGAAGCAGAACGTCCTGTTCGCCCTCGAGGCGTCGGGAAAGTTCAGCGGACGCGAAGCCGAGGATCGCGCCATGACCTACATCGAGAAGGTCAATCTCGCGAAGTTCGCCGACGCGTTTCCGCATACGCTGTCCGGCGGCATGAAGCAGCGTGTGGCGATCGCCCGTGGCATGGCGATGGAGCCCACGATCCTGCTCATGGACGAGCCCTTCGCGTCGCTCGACGCGCTCACCCGCCGCAAGATGCAAGACGAGCTGCTGCAGCTGTGGGAGGAGACGAAGTTTACCGTGCTCTTCGTCACGCACTCGATTCCGGAGGCGGTGCGCATCGGCAATCGGATCCTGCTCCTGACGCCGCATCCGGGGCAGGTGAAGGGTGAGCTCAACAGCGATGGAACCGACGCCGAGGACGCGGCAGGCACGCGGCTGTCGGATCGCATCCACGCCGTGCTCTTCCCCGGCAGCCAGGCCCGGTCGGAGGTCGCCCATGTCTAGCCGCCCGGAGTACATCCGGGACGACGTGCAGGAGCACGACTTCGGCGTCGTGAACAAGCCGCTCACGATGTGGGAGCGCGTCTACGGCAGCGCGGGCGTGCGCAAGCTCTTCATCCTCGTGATGCTCGCCCTCCTGTGGCAGGGTTACGCGGCACGCCTCAACAACCCGCTCGTCTTTCCCACCTTTACCGATACGATGACCTCGTTCCTGCAGCGGGTCGTCAGCGGCGAGCTCCCGCAGAAGGCGTGGTTCTCGGTCGAGGTGCTGCTCATGGGCTACGGCCTCGGCCTCGTGCTTGCGCTCGTCATTACCATGATCGCGATGACCAGCCGGCTCGGCGATGATCTGCTCGAGACGCTCACCGCGATGCTCAATCCGCTGCCGGCGATCGCGCTGCTGCCGGTCGCGCTCATCTGGTTCGGGTTGGGCAACGGCAGCGTCGTCTTCGTGCTGGTGCACGCGGTGATGTGGCCGATCGCGCTCGCCACGCACTCCGGGTTTCTCGGGGTCTCGAACAACCTGCGCGTGGTCGGGCGCAACTACGGGCTGCGCGGCTTCACCTACGTGCGCCGGATCCTCATCCCGGCGGCATTTCCGAACATCCTCTCCGGGTTGAAGATCGGCTGGGCTTTCGCCTGGCGCACGCTCATTGCAGCGGAGCTCGTCTTCGGTGCCACGTCCGGCTCCGGGGGGCTGGGCTGGTTCATCTACGAGAACAAGAACGTGCTCGACATTCCCGCGGTGTTCGCGGGCCTGTTCACGGTGATCCTGATCGGGCTCCTGGTCGAGAATCTCTTCTTCCGGACGATCGAGCGCAAGACCGTGCAGCGGTGGGGGATGCACTCCTGAGCGGCGCGTGGAGCGAGCGCGGCGCGCAGCATTCGGGGGTCCTGCTCGCGGGCGTGTGGATCGGCGGGCTCGTCGACCTCGTGCATCCGATGCGGCCGCTCGCCACCGTCGTCGCGGTGGCGCTTGCCGTATTCCTCGGGCTCGCCGCGCTGCGCGCCAGCGCGCATATCCGCGTCCTCTTCGGCTTCGTCGTCGGACTGGCCGCCGTGCTCGCGTGGTGGCATGACCTGCCCGCCACGCTCGTCGACGGCTTTCGCCGCTCGCAGATCTTCGGCGCGTTCCTGCCCTCGGTGCTGTTCCTGCGCGCGACCGCGGAATCGAGCCCGCGCCTCGCGCGCCTGCGTCGGGGGATGGGGGACCTCGATCGCGCCGGAGCGCAGAACTGGACGCTCTACGGCTCGCACGTCCTCGGCGCCGTGCTCAATGTCGGCGCGATGTCGGTGCTCGCACCCGTCGTCGCGCAGGGCGCCGACGACATCCGGCGTCGCGCGCTCGCCGCGAGCTCGGCGCGCGGGGTCGGCACCGCGGTCATGTGGTCGCCGTTCTTCGTGGCCATGGGTTTCACGAGTCAGCTCGTGCCGCAGGTTCCGATCTGGCAGATCATGGCGGTGGGCTCGGGACTCGCCGTCGTCTGCCTCGTCGTCTCGCACGTCATCTTCACGCCCACACTCGGTGCGCACGCCTTCGCGCAAAGCCTCGCGCGGCTGCGACCGATCGCTGCCCCGATGGCCGTCGTCATCGTCGCGGTCGTGGGGGCCAACGCGCTGCTCGGCTGGAGCGGCCTGCAATCGGTATCGCTGATGGTGCCGCTGTGCTGCGTGCTCTACATCGCGATCCTCGGCGCGACGAGCGCGCGCCAGGTCGCGCGACGCACGCTCGCGAGCTTCGGACGGCTCGCCGACGAGCTGCTGATCGTGACCGGCGCAACGATGCTCGCCACCGTCGTCGCGGCGCTTCCCGAGGCACACGCGATGGGCGCGGGGCTCGATCCGGGGTTCACCTCCGGCGTCGCCCTACTCGCCGCACTCGTCGTCGTCCTGGTCGTCCTCGGTCTCGCAGGGCTGCACCCGATGATCGGCGCGGGCATCGTGCTGCCGGTCATTGCCGCCGGATCGTTCGGCATCTGCCCCGCCGTGCTCGTCGCCGCTGCAGTGTTCGCGTGGGGGCTGAGCGCCTCCATCTCCCCCTGGACGCTGCCCATCGTCGCCGCGTCGCTCAACTTCCAGGTGCCGGTGCGCGAACTCCTGTCGCGCCAGACGCTCACCTTCGGGCTCGCCTGCGCCGCGGGCGGTATTGCCTACCTCGGCCTCGTCAATGCGCTATGCAATGGGTAGCGCAACCCGGCCCGCGCGATCCCGACTCAACTCGCTGACGGACCCGCCTTGAGCTCGGCGATCGCGGACTGCAGGTAGTTTTGCATGCCGAGCTTTTCGACGAGTTCGAGCTGCGTCTCGAGGAAGTCGATGTGCTCCTCCTCGGACTCGAGGATCGACTCGAACAGCTCGCGCGACACGTAGTCCTGCACGCTCTCGCAGTGCGCGATCGCCGCCTTGAGCGCCGGGTACGCGTCGCGCTCCAGCGCGAGATCGCACGCGAGCGCTTCCTTCACGTCCTCGCCGACGCGGACCTTGTGCAGGTCCTGCAGATTGGGCAGACCCTCGAGGAAGAGGATCCGCGCGATCAACTGGTCGGCGTGCTTCATCTCGTCGATCGACTCGTCGCGCTCGAGGTCGGCAAGACGCGCGAAGCCCCAATGCTGGAACATCTTCGCGTGCAGGAAGTATTGATTGATCGCGGTGAGCTCGTTGGTGAGCACCGCGTTCAGGTGCTTGATGACCTGGCGATCGCCTTTCATGGGGGGCCTTTGCTGTCGAACGTTCGAACAGCGAGTCTAGCCGACCCCGACGACGGTCGGGAGTTCGCCGCGGTCAGTCGCCGCCGACCGGGCAGGCGGCGTGGGCATCGAGCGCACTCGCCAGGACCCCGCGAGCGCAGTCGGCGCAGCGCCCGCAGCAGGTGGCGACGCCGAGCGAGACCTGCAGGTCCTCGATCGTCCGCGCGCCCAGATCCGCTGCAGCGCAGATCTCGCGGTCGGTGATGGCATTGCAGACGCACACGTACATGGCGGTGGGGGAATCGGGAGGTCCGATGAGCGCATCGTAATCTCAAATTCGATCAAATGCAAATCATTCGCATTTGCGTTCGACGATCGCGGCACACGGGGACTCCGCGGGCGCAACCGCAGATCCGGCGGAAGATCCCGTCTCCACCGCCGCAACCGCAGACCCGGCGCGCGGCGGCGGGGCCCGCTGCGGGCGGGCCGGTGGCGCCCGACCCGGCGTGATCGATCCTCCCGGCGCGAATCCGGCGGATCGCCCGGCGCGCGCATCGCTCGGTCCCGATCCTGGCGACCTGAGCGGCTTCACCCTGGGCGTCCCCTCGCGAACGTGCCCCACGCCAGGCCGATCAACGCGCCCAGCGGCAATGTCAGCCAGCCGTACGCGACGAGGCTGAGCGCCCCGTAGATCCCGGCTCCGAGCAGGCTCCCGAAAATCGGGTCGGCCGGCGGGATCGGCAGACTGCCGACCTGGCGCGCAAGGATCCAGTATTCGACGTTCGCGACGAGAAACCCCAGGTACCAGGTGAAGCCGTGCGCGAGGATGGCCCCGATCACGCCGACGGTCGCGGCCCTCACCGCGGTGATCTTCTTCCTGCGCTCGACGAAGAAGAACCAAACGAGTGCCGGCATCACGAACGCGGCGACTCCCGCGTAATAGGGAAACTCGCTGTAGTCGCCGATCGCCATCCATCGCACGTGCAACCCGATGGCGATGCCGACCGGGGCATTGGAAAGACCATAGAGACACGCGCGGCGCAAGGATGGGTTCGACATCTTCCGGGTGCCCTCGAGGGGGTGACGTGCAACGCCGTCGGCGGCGTCGCATCGTCCCTGTAAGGATAGGAAGACCGACGATGCTTCCGCAAGCCATAGCGACCGTCGTCGCAGGTGCAGGGTCCAAGGCCGCCTCCTCGTCGCTCGCCGATGCGGTTCAGCGCGTAAGCCATCTCGAGCACCGCGCCGCGGCGGGTGCTAGGATTTCCGCTCCCACCGCGCGACGCCGCCAAACGGTCGTCATGCTTGCACGTCACGCTTCGTCGTTCGTCACAAGACAAGACCAAGGGGCGCGTGATGGCGGGTGTTCGCTTGCAACGGCAGCGCCGGGACAAGGCGCGCAAGTACATCGAGCGCTTCGTCACGGCGCGCCCGACGTGCGCGGCGCGCCGCCGCGGTGAGACGATCATGGCCAAGGCGAGACAACGCACGCACAACCAGGTGCTCGAGAAGATGGCCGACCTCATCGACGCCCGGCACCGCATCGTCGAGCAACGACCGTTCATCGTGCGCGAGACCCACACCGAGCACGGGCAACCGGTGTTCGAGGCGCTCGCCACCTTCGTGCTGGCCTACGCCGACCAGACCGAGCGCGACTACGCGTCACTCGTGAAGGCCGCGAAGAGCGGGCGCATCCGTGTCGCCCGGAGCGAGGCGCGTTGAGATGGATTGCGAAATTGCCGCTTGCACGACGGCGCGCGCGGATCGCGGGAAGCCCGCGTGCCCTCCGCTGACGCTGCACGCTTGACGACGATGCCCGCCGCCGCGCCGCGATCCGAGCCGATCGGCCCGGATCTTCTCTTCCCCCCCATCTTCGTCGGCGGCGCCGGCCGATCCGGCACGACGCTCCTGCGAGTGATCCTCGATTCGCACTCGCGCATCGCTTGCGGCCCCGAGCTCAAGGTGTTGCCGCAGATCGCACAGCTCTGGGGCGAGATGCGGTCGATCCATGCGCCGCATCTGGCCGAATCGAACGTGCTGCCGGCCGACATCGATCGCGCGGGGCGGGCGATGATCGCCGCGCTCCTGGGTGCCGCACGGCGCAAATCCGGCAAACCGCGCATCGCCGAGAAGTCACCCAACAACGTGTTCTTCTTCCGCCACCTGCACGCGATGTTCCCGCACGCGGCGTACGTGCACATGGTGCGCGACGGCCGCGACGTCGTGGCCTCGCTGCTGTCGATGGACTGGCGCACACCCGACGGCAAGCGCGTCGACTACACGACCGATGCCGGCGCCGCCGCGCGCTACTGGGCGAGCGCGATCAGGCTCGGTCGCAGCTTCGCCGAAGCCACGCGCGGACGCGGCCGCTACTGCGAGCTTCGCTACGAAACGCTCATCGCGCAGCCGGAACCGGTGCTGCGAAGCCTGTTCGAATTCCTGGGCGAGCCGTGGGAGCCGGCGGTTCTCGACTACCACCGACACGACCATTCGCTGGGCAACGAGTCGAGCGCGCAGGCCGTGACGCGTCCCTTGTACGCCACGGCGCACGGCCGGTGGCAGCGCGACCTGACGCAAGCGCAGCGCGACGCGGTCAAGGCCGAGGCCGGCGCGACGCTGATCGAGCTCGGCTACTGCCGCGACCTTTCCTGGTAACCGGGCGCGATGGCGAGGTGATGCATGCGCGTTGACGCCGCATCGGCGATTTGCACCGCGGCGATCGCCTTCGCGCTGGCAAGCCCGGTCGACGCGACGACGCTCGGCTTGCCCGGCGGACCCGAGCCCGAGGGGATCGGGCAGGTGGCCACCCACCTGCACGCGGATCCGTACGACATGGAGCTATTGATCAGCTTCGGCACGTCCAAGGGCGGGTCCGCAGGGCACCTTGCGCTCGCGCTGCGTGGCGAAGGTGAGGATGACGACATCGTCTATTCGGCCAATTTCTATGCGGACCGGTCGAGCGAGCATGCACAAGGGTTCTACACCAAGGATCTCATGCTCGCGATCCCCAAGCAGGAATACCTGTATGGAACGCGCTCCTCGCTCGGCGAGAACGCGTCGTTCGGGCTCGACTACGGCGAGGCCTACAAGCGCTCGGTCATCGGCGTGCGCGTCTACGGCGTACCGGAGACGGAGAAGGCCGCGC
>WBZO01001965.1_pt1 | contig 29015 bp, 25 predicted proteins | sample 5204261 | NCBI WGS metagenome assembly WBZO01 (sample SAMN12412400, study PRJNA552823) | activated sludge metagenome | isolation source: activated sludge from anammox sidestream of wastewater treatment plant... | place: USA: North Carolina | collected 2017-09
AAACGAACGGGTCTTCCTCTGCAAAGAGTGGCAGTATGCCGGGCCGCTGGCGATTGGCTTTGTCGAGTTTCACCGCTTCACCGCTATCTCGTACAAGCTGCCGCTGGTCGATGCGCTCGTAGGCGCCGCACAGATGATGGCGGACTACAACGGCATCAGCCGCGCAGCGCATGTGCGCGACAAGCTGATTCACCTGGCATCCTATGCGGAGACGCTGCGCGCGCTCACCCATCACGCTGCGCTGAAGTGCCAGGTGCGTGACGGGATCGCGGTGCCGGACCCGCTCACGGTGAACATGGCCAAGTACCACTTCGCCCACAACTACCACGCCGCCGTCCAGGATGTGCAGGATATCGCCGGTGGGCTGTTGGTGACTGCACCGGCCGCGGAGGACGTCTTCTCCGAAGAACTCGGGCCACTACTGGACCGCTATTACGGCGGGCGGCCGGGGGTGAGCGGGCGAGAACGGCTGCGCGCGATGAACTTCGTCAAGGATCTGACCAGTTCGGACTACGGCGGCTATCAGGAAGTACTCGCCATCCACGCCGAAGGCAGCCTTGAGGCGGAGAAACTGATGATTGCCCGCAGCCACGACAGCCGCCGGACGGTGTCGTTGGTCCGCCAGATGGCCGGTCTCACCGGCTGAGACGTGACGATGGAGGCACGCGGGCCGGCGCTTCACCCGCCCGCCCGCGCCGGCATGGATACGCTGCCGTTGTTCCCGCTCAACACCGTGTTGTTCCCGGGTGCGACCCTGCCGCTGCAGATCTTCGAGCCGCGCTATCTAACGATGGTGCGGCGGTGTGTCGACGGGCAAGCGCCGTTCGGCGTGGTGCTGATCCGTTCTGGGAAAGAGGTGGGCGGGAACGCCGAGCCGTACGAGGTCGGCACGACGGCACGCATCGTCGAGGTCAAGCGCTTGGGGAGCGGCCGGCTGCATATCATCGCTCGCGGCATGCAGCGCTTTCGCATCGTCTCTACCAGCCAGGATCAGCCGTACCTGACGGGCGAGGTCGAACTGCTCAGTGACCGGGATGATGACAGCCCGCTGGCAGCCGGCGCTATGGACCGCGCCGCCACCCTGTTCCGCGAGTACACCCAGGCAGGGCTGGCGATTAATGGTGAATGGAGCCGGGAGATCGCGCTACCTGCCCGCCCGGGGGCACTGGCCGACTTCGTGGCATCCCGGCTTGAGCTTGAGGCCGCGACCCACCAGCGCCTGTTGGAGGAGCTGTCGGTGCTGAGACGGCTGGCAATTGAGCGGCGGCTGCTCGAGCCGGCGGTGCAGGCGCGGGTCTATCAGCTCGAAGGCGCTCGTCGCGCCCGTTACGGCGCCTTTGGCGTGTGGAACTGAAGTGGGTGATAGCGCGCGTGACCGCAGGCGCGAGCGGCTCGTGCGGGTGGCCGTGGCAGAAAGCTCCCTCACCGCCGAGATGATTCGCGAATCGCTGGAGCAAGCGGGAATCCCCGCCATGCTGCGCAATCTCGATGCTGCCTCGGTGACGCTCGGCGGTAGCGCTGCTGCGCCCTGGTCGGTTGAGGTGTTTGTATTGGAGCACGATGCGCCGCTGGCGTCTGCCCTACTGGGTGGCACGCCCGTTCCTGAGGCGCTTCCGCCGCCCGCCGTGGGGAGCGGGGTGCCGGCGCGGCGTCACTGGTGGCGGCGGCTGACGGGGCGCCTCTGACACCTACTGCACGATCTGTTCGATGGTCTCAAATGCGTAACCGGCATCGCGCAGGCCCTTGATGATCGCGGGCAGTGCCGGGCCATCCTGCGACTGCGCGCCTACGTGAAAGACGTAGATCGCTCCTGGCTGGGCCATGCGCAGGCAGCGATCAATGATCTGCCCGGCCGAGTAGCGCATCCAGCCGCCTGAGTCCACCGTCCACAGCACGTTGTACTGATACCCTACCGCGCCGATGTCCCGCAGCACCGAGCCATCGGTATCGCCGTACGGCGAGCGGAAGAACGGCGCCGTCTCTGCTCCCGTCAGGTCACGGATGACTTGCTCGGTGCGCTGGATTTGCCACCAGCGCCGCGCCTGGCTCTGCGGGCCTCGGCCCGTTGACAGGCCGGTGAACGAATCGTGGTCATAGGAATGGTTGATCAGACGATGGCCCTCTCGCACCATGCGGACTACCAGGTCGGGATGCTGCTCCGCCCACACCCCGGTCATGCCAAAGCTGGCCGGTATACCGAGGTACAACAGCACATCGAGGATGTACTCGGCGTAACCGCGGTCCGCCCCGGCGTCGAACGTCAGCGCCACAGACCGCCGCGAGGTCACCCCGCGGTCAATGGCGGCGGCCACGATGGCAGGGGCGGGGGCAACCTCCGCTACTCCAGTGCCGCCGCCGGCGACCACCGGCATAGCTGCGGTGGGAGCAGCCGCAGCCTCTCGGACGAACGCCCGTTCGGGATTCAGGCGGCGGCCAGACGCGATGAGCACGAGGCTTGCCAGAGCGGCGAACCCGATCAGCCGGGCACGGCGGGGCAGCATTGCTATTCTCCGTGTGCAATCACCCAGCAGCGCCGGGCATCCTCCAGTAGCTCCGCCGCAATGTCAGGGCCGGACCAGCCGAGCAGCACGTGCCGGCGGGTGAACCATCGCCACATAGCATCCAGACGTTCGGCAGGGAGGTCGCGGATATCGCTGATACCGGCGCGCCGCGGGTCCATGGCGACCAGCTTGCTGTCGCCGTCGCTGCGTCGCAGCACGCCTATCAGCCTGACATGGAGTCGATCACCCGGCCTGCACGCCGCCTCACGCAGCAGCAGCACATCCAGCAGCTCGCCATCGGCGGGTGCGAGCGCGCCGGGGATACAGCCGTAGTGCTCCGGCGGCGCGCTCTTGTCCTGGCGCTCGAGCCGTCGCAGCCCGCCGGTCTGCTCGTCCCACTCGTGCCGGACATCATCTCCGGCGATCCACTCGACAACGACGTCAACCAGCGGCCCGGCGATCATGGGATGACCGTCACCTTGAGCGCGTGGCTGCCTTTATCATCCGCCACAGCGAACGCCTCCTCCACCCGTTCCAGCGGCAGCCGGTGCGTGATGAGCGTTTCGACGGCCTGCCGGTGCGCGGCGATCAATGCCAGAGCCCGGTCAAAGTCAGCGATGCCGTCGGGAGCGCGTCCGTATGTGATTGCTCCTACCACACGGATTTCCTTCAGCACCACCGCCAGCGCGTCAATCCGCGGCGGGTGCAGGAATACACCGAGCACGCATAGCCGTCCCCCGGCGCGTAGCAGTGCCGGCGCTTGAAGCAGCGTGTCCGCCTCGCCGCCCACGGTTTCAATCGCGGCGTCAAACGGCTGCTCCCGCGCCGCTGCTGCCAGTTCGCGCGCACCAGCCTCGCTCGCCTCATACACGTGGTCTGCGCCGAACTGCCGGGCGGCGGCGATCTGATGCGGGTAGCGGGCGGCGGCCGTCACCTCGGCGCCGGCAGAGGCGGCCGCCAGAATGGACAGCAACCCAATCGTACCGCTGCCCTGGATCAGCACCCGCTCACCTGCCTGCACCTCCGCCAGCCGGATGCCGTGAATGGCCACGGCCGCCGGTTCGGCCAGTGCCGCGGTCGTGAAAGGCAGCCCGTCCGGCAGCGGGAATAGCGCGTAGGCCGGCACGCGCACGTATTCTGCCAGCCCGCCGTCTTGCCCCGCGCCAAACAGCACTCGACCACGACAGACCTGGTAGTCCCCCCGGAGGCAGGCGGCGCAGGCGTGGCAGCACGCCAGTGGCTCGACAACCACCCGGTCACCGGGCTGCCGGCCACTGACGCGCTCGCCAAGTGCGGCCACCTCGCCGGCGATCTCGTGGCCGGGGATCGCGGTACGGCCGCGCGGGCCGGCGCGGTAGGTGTGCAGGTCGCTTCCGCAGATGCCGCAGGCGCGCACCCGAACGATCACCTCGTCGGGACCGGGCTCTGGTCGGGGAGCCTCCCGCACCGACACCTGTCGCACACCCGTGAATACCGCTGACCGCATTGCCGAGCCTCCCCGGCCACGATACTACCAGAGCGATCCGCCAAGCGGAGGCTCTGCCCGAGCGGTAGAATGGCACAGGGGATGGGGGATGCAGCTGCTCAACGACATGACTCCCTGGTGGGGGATGACCGAGGGACAGCCGCGCTCGCTGGCCGAGCTGGTGGCGAACGGCACTTTGACCGTGGATGCCGGCGCGATGCTGTGGTGGGCCATGGAGCGCGGTGTATCGCTGCTTGTGGCAGCCCTGCCCCGGCTAGCGGGGAAGACCACACTGGCCACTAGCCTGCTGCCCTTTCTGCCGCCCGATGCACGCCTCTACACAGTGGCCGGGCCACACGACCCCGTCGCACCGGGAGAGGGCGACGGGCCGCTGTATCTGCTGATCAACGAGCTGAGCGACCATACGCCGCTGTATGTCTGGGGCGCGGCGGCACGGCGATCCTTCGCCCTCGCCGAGCGTGGCGCCCGGCTACTGGGCACGCTGCACGCCGATGGCGCGGACCATGCGGCGGCGGTGCTGATGGGCGAACACGGCCTGCCGGCCGCGCAGGCGGCCCGGGTCGATCTGGTGGTGACGCTGCGGGCGCGGCGCACGCCGGCAGGTATCGAGCGCCGGGTCGTGCAAATCGGTCTACTGGGCGTGACGGCAGGGCGGCTCACGGCCGTGCCGGTAGCGGCGTGGGATGCCGGCCGGGCGGGAGCCACGCCCCCGCCGGAAGGCATCGCTGCGCTCGCGGCCCGCTCCGGTGTGACCGCGGAGCAAGCGCGGCGGGCCATCAACACAAGGTCAGCCGTCCTAGCGGGCCTGGTGGGGCGTCAGCAGCTAGAATGGACGAGTATGGTCGAATCTGCCCGCACCGTCGCGCGTCAAGAGGCCGATCATGCCACGACGTGAACGCGACCCACGCCGGGACCAGCGACGTGATGATTGGGACGATGACCGGTGGCAACCGCAACGGCGTGCCCCCAGGCGGGGCAAGGATCCACGTTCGGCCGGACGAGAACACCGGCGACCGGCGCAGCCCGACCTCTCCGTGCCTCCGCTGATGCGGACACCGGAGCCTGTCATACTTCCGCTGGTCTGTGGTAGCTGCCGCGAGTGGTTCGCACACGATACCGGCGGGCGCGGCTCCTGCGATCATCCGGGTAGTGGCTTCTTCGCACCGTGGTCAGACACGGCAGCCTGTCAGTTCTTCAACCCCCGTCGCTAATCAAGCGCCTTTGCCGCCTGCTGTTGCATCGAGCGGTATGCCTGTTCCAGGACAGCGCTCAGCGTTCGCCGATCGGAAATGAACGAGGGCAACCCCACGTCCCTCAATACGGCCACTCCTGCCGGCTGGCCGGAGGGAGCAGCGATCTCAGGCAGCGGGCCGGCGCCCTGCCAGAAGTCTGACGGTGACGCATCATCGGCCGGTACGACCGCAGGCGCCGCTACCGGAGCCGGACGCGCTGCACGGAGCGTCGACAGCATCGACTCGATCGGCGCCCCACACAGGATAGGCAGGATGAGCGGATTCTGTGCGATGACGTCACCGGCGTTCAAAATCACGGCGATGATGTGCTTGCACGGCCTTTCGTAGTCATCGCAGCTGCACTCCGGGTCCAGGGCGGCGAGGTCGTCGATCAGAAGTGAGCCACCGGCCCGCTGCACAAGGGCATCCACATCGGGCGGCAGCTCGCCTGCCAGCAATGCTGCCTCATAGCGGACCTCTGCGGCCATGTCCGCAACGACCTGCTCCCACAGGTCCAGCGGAAGTACGGGCATGCTCAGTCGCACGTCATAGTTCCACCAGCCACGGCCGCGCACCTGGCCGATGATCTCTCCGGTGTAGAAGTACACACGTATCACCCGGCCGGTGCGCGCGTATGATCGCCCGCGCTGCAGCCGTCCGCGATCGTCCACACCGTCCAGCAGCTTCAGCCACTGCTGCTGCCACCACCTACCAGTGATTGCCCGCCGCTGGTTACCTGGAGTTGCGATCATCCGGCTACTCCTCGACCGCGCCGGCGCGCAGGCCGAGCAGATCGCGCAACTGCTCGGTACTCATCTCGGTGAGCCACGCCTCGCTGGCGCCGGTGATCGTCTCCGCCATCGCCGCCTTACGTTCGATCAGCAAGTCGATGCGCTCTTCCAGCGTGCCGGCGCAGATGAACTTGTGCACCTGCACGTTCCGGTGCTGGCCGATACGAAAGGCACGGTCGGTAGCCTGGTTCTCCACGGCGGGATTCCACCAGCGGTCATAGTGGAACACGTGCGCGGCGCGGGTCAGGTTCAGCCCGGAGCCGCCGGCCTTGATGGAGAGGACGAAGATACGCGGCCCCTGCTCTTCCTCCTGGAAGCGGCGCACCATCGCGTCCCGTTCGAGTGCGGGGGTACCGCCGTGGAGAAACAGCACCTCCCCACTCAGCGCTTCAGTGAGATGCCGCTGCAGCAGGGCTCCCATCGCGGCAAACTGGGTAAAGACCAGCGCCCGGTCATCAACCGCCACCACCTCTTCAAGCATCTCGGTTAGCCGCGCCAGCTTGCCGCTGCGACCTGCCAGGCGGCTGTTGTCGCTCAGCATCAGCGCGGGATGATCGCACGTCTGCTTGAGGCGGGTGAGCGCCGCCAGCACCCGCCCGCGCCGGCCAAACCCTTCACTCTCCCCAATCTGTTTCATCGCGTCGCGCACCACGGCCTGATAGAGCGTCGCCTGCTCCTTGGTCAGCGTGCAGAACACCTTCATCTCGTTCTTCTCGGGTAGGTCGCTGATCACGTGCCGGTCGGTCTTGACGCGCCGAAGGAGAAAGGGCGCAACCAGCGTCCGCAGCCGCGCCGCCGCTGCCGCATCCTGCTCCTTCTCGATGGGTACGGTGAACCGCCGCCGGAAGTCTTCGCCTGAACCGAGATAGCCGGGATTGAGAAACTGGAAGATGCTCCACAGGTCCGACAGCCGGTTCTCCACCGGTGTGCCGGTGAGTGCGGCGCGCCAGCCGGCCGGCAGCCGGCGCGCAGACTGCGCCGCCTTGGTGGAGGGGTTCTTGATGTTCTGCGCTTCGTCGAGGATCACATCTGCCCACTGGATGCCGGCCAGCGCATCAGCGTCGCGGTGGAGCAGTGGATAGGCACTGATCACGACGTCGTGGCGCGCCGCCTGCTCGGGCAATCGCTCCCGCTCGCGCTTCGCACCGTGATGGACGAGTACGCGCAGGCCCGGTGCGAACCGGGTCAGTTCATGCCGCCAGTTGCCGACCACGGAGGTGGGGCAGACGATCAACGATGGCGGGTGGGGACTGCCGGTGCGGCGGGTATGGAGTAGCAGCGCGATCACCTCAACGCTCTTGCCCAGGCCCATGTCGTCAGCCAGGCAAGCACCCAAGCCGAAGCGTCGCAAGGTCGCCATCCAGGACACGCCGGTCTGCTGGTAGTGGCGCAGTGTGCCGGTGAATCCAGGCGGCTCGACGGTCTCCTCGCGGGCGGCGCCGCTGATCTCCGCCAGTACCTGATCAAACCACGGATCAAGGGTGACCGACTCCAGCGGCGGCCCGCTATCTGTCTCCGGCGCCAATGCCAGGTGCATGGCCGTGGCCAGGGTAGATTCGCCATCCGGACGGCGCTTGAGGAAGGCAAGCACCTGCTCAACCGCCTCCGGCTGCAACTCCACCCACTGCCCGCGTACCTGTACCAGCGGCTCTTTCATCCGAGCGAGCGCCTCAAACTCGGCGCGCGTAAGGGTGGCATCGCCCACCGCCACCTGCCAGTCAAACTGGGTGATGGCATCCATCCCAAACAGGCCATGGCCCTCTGGGCGCTCCGTCTTGCGGGCACGGCTGATATTCAGACGCACACCCAGCCGGGCCAGAAAGGCGGGCACGGTGACGGCGATGTCTTGCTCCCGCAATGCCGCCGCCGGCTGCCTGATGAAGGTGAACGCTTCAGCCGCCGTCATGGTGCAATGCTCCGGCAACGCGTCGCGCAGCCCGGCCGCGATGGCCGGTACAAGCGACGCAGCGCGGCCCAACTCGCGCAACAGCAGGCTGGCCGGATCAACCCCATTGCGCGTAAGCACCGATAGCACCGCCGAACGCTGGTGCCAGACAGCGGCCGCCGGCACCAGCAGGCTGGGATCGTCGCGCGCCTGGAGGAAGTAGACCAGCCGCCAGGGTTCCGCAGCGCTCTCCGGTGGCTCCAGCCGCAGACTGAGCCGGAATGGCGCCGCGTGCGCATCCGGCTCGCCCAACACCGGCGAGAGCCACTGGCGCACCAGCGGCGCAATCGGGCTGAGCGAACCGGCATCGTGACGGTCGTCGCTCCCGATGCCAAGATCGGCCAGCCATGCTGCCGCGCTCCCACCCAGCCACCAGCGGCGTGGTGGGCGCACGCTTTGCACCGACTGGCGGGCGCAGGCATCGGCAATCTTGGCCAGGAAGTCACGCAGGCTCGTAGATGGGGCAGGTGGCTCATCCACAAACCGGCGGGTCAAGGCGGCAGCCGCCGGCGGCATTGCGCGGAGCAGCGCCGCGAACCGTTCCGCATCCTCAGGATGGTCCAGCAGCGGCAGCCACCGGCCCTCGTAGCGTCGCGGACTGCGCGCAATTGTCGGTACGAGCCGGCCTCGGTAGACCAGATCCAGCGCGTAGCGGTAGGCGGTGGCCCACAGAAGTAGGTCTGGCGCGACGTGGAACGGCTGCCCGCCGCCGTGGCCGAGCGCGGCAAGCAGGGCGCCGGCGTCGTGGGGCGGCAACAGCAGGGCCTCAATTCGCCAGCGAGCATGGCTGGCCTGTGGCTGCAGCTCGCCCCCTGCGTCGGGTGAGGGGAGCGGCCCCTGCTCGTTTGTTGGCAGGCTGGCATACAGGACAGCGCTCTCTGCGCCCGGTGCGGGCAGGCAGCCGGCCGCCAGTGCTGCTGCCAATTCTGGCACACGTGCGGCAAATGGGTGCAGCTTGCCCGGCGCAAGCCGTCGCGCTGCGCGCGCTGCAACGTGCTCCGGCGATTCGGCCCAGATTGCCAGGCGTGGCTCGCGGCCACCGACCGCGGGTAGCCATGCCCCGTGCAGCACCAGCATCGGTGGCCGCCTCCCGCTCGATGGTAGCCGAAAGCCCTGGCTCTGGCGGCCTGCGGCAGGCAAACACCCCCGGCGGTGCTACACCGGGGGTGTGGCAGGATCGCCGGTGGTCAGGAGGCCGGCGCCGGCTCCATCACTAACGGGGTATCATCGCGGTTGGCCCACTCGCGCATCGAGCCGTCGTACATCTTGATGCGGTCGTAGCCCAGCAGGGAGAGGACGAATGCTCCGTGCGCCGCACGGATACCACCCTGTCAGTACGTGGCTACTTCCTGCTCGGGGTTAATGCCGGCCTCGCGCAGCATGGCGCGCAGCTCGGGGGCAGGCTTGAACACTCGGCGGTCATCTCGCGTCACGAAGTTCAGCCACTCCAGATGCACCGCGCCCGGCACATGCCCGGTGCGCTTGTTGCCGCGGTCGTTGGTGCCCAACCACTCCTCGTCGGTGCGCAGATCGAGGATGGCGCTGCCTTCTCGCCCCACCATCGCCTTCAGCTCGTCGATCTTGCAGACGATGGCGTCGTTGGCGGGCTTGACGGTGAAGTTGCCGGCGGCGGGCCGGGCCTGGTGGAATGTCGCGGGCCGTCCCTCGGTGAGCCAGCGATGCCAGCCACCGTTGAGCACCTTGGTATTGGTGTGGCCGTAGTAGTTCAGCACCCACCACAAGCGTGCCGCCACCAGCGCGTTGTTGTCGTCGTAGGTGACGACGGTCGTGTCGTCCGAGACGCCCAGCCGCCGCATCAATTCCTGGAACTGCTCGGGCTGCATGACGTAGGTATCGTTGGTGGGGTCCTTGATATAGAAGTGAACCGGTAGCCCCACCGCCCCCGGGATATGCGCCCGCCGGTAAGCCTCCAGTGTGACGCAATCAATGATCCGTACCTTGGGATCGTCCAGGTGCTGCGCCAGCCAGTCTGGCTCGGCCAGCAACTCCGGGCGGGCGTACCCAGCATCCGCCGTCATCGCCTGTGCTCCTTTATCCCCGCTTGCACCGGGATGCAGGCAGTATACGGCGAACGGTGGTCCGGCGTTATGGGTACTGCAGCAGCGCCCGCACATCCTTCTCCGGCCGGACGAACAGGAAGTCGGCAACGTAGCCGGCAGGCATAGCATGGAGCTCAAACCGCTCGCCCACATGCGCAAGCTGGTGGCGCTGCACGTCGAAGTCTGCCAGCGGAATGAGCCCCGTCTCCGTCAGCGCGTAGCCCGTGTATCCCAGCCCAAGCAAGTAAGCAAACGTGCCGCGGATGTCCCGCTCCTGGTGCCGCTGCTCGATCTCCACCAGCAACGCGGGCCGGTCGCGCCGCAGCAGCGCCTCGGCGCCGCGCAGCGCCGCGTACTCGTGCCCCTCAACATCGCACTTGATGAAAGCCACTGGCGGTCCGCCCTCCGGCAGCAGGTCATCCAGACGGGCCAGAGGCACGGAGACCGATTCGTGGGCGATGGCCGTACGGGCAGCCGGAACGGATAGGCTGGCAAGCGCGCCGAAACGGCGGCCCTCCGCCAGGGGAATTTGTAGATCAGCCGTGCCATCGTGGTCGGAGAGGGCGACGGCGTGCACCGTCACGTTCGCCCGCCGGCCGCGGATCGCCTCCAGAGAGGCGCGGTTGGCGGGGTCGGGCTCGAACAGGTGCACATGGCCGCTCGGGCCGGCCAGCCCTGCCAGCCGCCAAGCGTACATCCCCCAGTTGGCGCCGATATCCAGCACCGTATCGCCGGGGCGGACGAGCGTCTCCATTACCTTCAAGGGCAGATCGCCGTGGCGGCGCTCGCGCATCCAGGCCAGCCGCGCAGCCAGTGGCGGACGGTGCTGGCGCGCCACCCGGATCATCCCACCCACGACATCCACCATACTCGTACCCTCCCGCGCGAGGATATGGAGCAACGGTTGAGTGCGGCGTGACGCTGTGTGACGGTCGGGTGCCGCCGGCGGCTAGCGGTCACCGTGGTGATGGATCAGGCGGTAGATGGTGTCGCGCACCTGCTGGGCGTTTGTGATCGGGCCGAAGCCACTTTCGCCGCCACTCTCCCCTGCCGTTTCAAAGCGGACGTAGCCAAGACCGTACCACTTCTTGATCAGCGTCACGTCCTGGATGCGCCACATCGGGTCGGTGTGCTCGGTGCGGTTGAGGATACCTTCGTAGGTCACGATGCGGTCCGGGTAGATGACCATGCGGTTGGTGCGGTAGACCACCCACCAGTACGCGCAGAACAGCACCGTGATCAGTGCCAGCACGCCCACGCCGATCACCGGCAGGTCCAGATACACCCAGCCGCCGAGGATGGCGATCAGCGTCACCCATACCGCCCAGATGCGCGGCCGCACCAGGTAGCGCAGGATGCTGATCCGCACCTCCACCAGCGGTGCGGTGCTCTCCCCGGTCGCGGTGGAGACCACCGGCCGCGGAGCGGCTGCCTCGGCCGGTGCGCCGCAGTTATTGCAGAACCGGGCGCGGCCCGTAAGCGGCGCACCACAGGATGGGCAGGTCGCTGGCATGGCGGGTCCCTCCGGTGTCCGCTCGCAGTATACCGCCGCCGTGCCGTTCCCTATGCTGATGGCGTCCATCTCAGCCGGAAGGGTCCGTATGCGCGCGCTGCTCCTCGTCGGTGGCAAGGCCACCCGCCTCCGCCCGCTCACCACCACCACCCCCAAGGCGATGACGCCGGTGCTCGGCCGCCCATTCCTGGAGCATGTGCTGGCCTGGCTCCGCCGCAACGACATCGATGACGTGACCATGTTGCTCGGCTTCCTGCCCGATCCGATCCGCGCGCACTTCGGTGCTGGTCATGCCTTCGGGGTGCGGCTGTCCTACGTGCTGGAGGATGACCCGCTGGGCTCCGGCGGCGCGATCAAGCAACTGGAGGAGCAGCTCACCACACCATTCTTTGCCCTCAACGGCGACATCTACACAGACCTCGACCTACGGGCGATGGCGGCGGCACATAAGCAGGCAGGTGCGGAGGTATCCATCGCCCTGCACCGCGTCGCAGATCCGTCCGCCTACGGTGTGGTAGCTCTGGACGGGGAGGGCTGGGCGCAACGGTTCGTGGAAAAGCCGCCGCGGGCGGAGGCGCCCTCAGACCTGATCAACGCCGGCACCTGGCTGTTCGAGCCGTCCGCGGTCCGCCGCATCGCCGCCGGCCGCTTCTCGATGGTGGAGCAGGAACTGTTCCCAGAGCTGGCCACCGCCCGCCGCCTGTTCACCTTCCACACCCCCTGCTACTGGATGGACGCCGGCACGCCGGCCCGCTACCTCCAACTGCACCGCGACCTGCTCGCCGGCCGCGCCATCTCACCGCTGGCGATTGTGGAGCGCCCGGGTTGGCCGGGGCTGACCGTGCAGACAGCTCCCGGCGCGCCGGGCACGAACGGACCGCCGCCGGTGGTCAATGACACCGGCACACTGGCCGGTCCGGTGACGCTCGGCCCTGGCACGCGCATCGGCAACGGGGCACGCGTCAGCGGACCAGCCAGCCTGGGCGCGGCGGTCGTGCTACAGGATCGGGCCACGGTAATGGACAGCGTGCTGTGGGATGGCTGCCGCATCGGTCCGGGCGCCGTGGTCTCCGGCTCGGTGCTGGCCGCCCGCTGTGTGGTTGGCGCCGGGGCACGGCTCACCGATTGCGTCCTTGGCGACGGTGTCAAGGTCTTGCCCGGCGTCACCTTGCACGGCGCCAGCGTGGAGCCCGACAAAACCATCAGCGTATGAATCATCGGTGCCACGTCCCGGTTGTCACAGAACACGTGTTCTGTTGAGATAGTTGTGTCCGGCGGCCTGGCCCGCCGCGAACGCTGTACCGGCGGGCACGAACCATGCGCGTGGCCTGTGTGCTGATTCCCTTCTTTATGGTGCGGATCGAGCGGCGCGACCGGCCGGAGCTGCGGCGGGTACCCGTGGTGATCGGCGGCGCACCAGGCGAGCGGCGGGCGGTGCTGGACTGCTCCTCGCAGGCGCGGCGTCAGGGGGTACGCCCGGGGATGCAACTGCGGCAGGCGCTTGCCCTCTGCCGCGACGCCGCCTTTGTGGACCCGCGCCCCGCCGTCTACCGGGCGGTGTCCGAGAGCATCCACACGCTGCTGGAGCGATTTAGCCCGCGTGTGCAGGCGGCCGAGCCCGGTTGTTTTTTGCTCGACCTCAGCGGCGGGGAGCGGCTTTGGCCGGAGGAGGAGGCGCTGTCGCACACGCTCCAGACGGAGATCCGTGCCGTTAGCCGGCTGCTGCCCTTCATCGGCATCGCCGATGGGTCGTTCGCTGCCCGCTGTGCCGCCGGCGCCCGCGGCTGGCAGCTGGATGACAGCGGCGTAACGGGCGGGCTGTATCTAACCGAGAGCAGCCCGCGCGGTTTCAGCCGCCGGCAAGAGTTGCGCATCGCAGGTAAGCCCGGCATCCCCACCGGCCGGACCGCGGCAGAACGGCCGGCAGCACCGGGGGGAATCAGCATCGTGCCATCCGAACACACCACCATCTTCCTCAGCGCGCTCTCGGTGGAAGCGCTGCCGGTCTCCGGTGAGATGCACCGGCGGCTGCGGCTGCTCGGTATCCGCACACTGGGGGAACTGGCAGCGCTACCGATCGGGGCGGTGCAGGCGCAGTTTGGCCCGGAAGGGCGGCGTGCGCACCTGCTCGCCCATGGCCGCGATGACAGCCCTATCTCCCCACGTGCCCAGGACGCCGCCCCGGAAGAGCAGATGGACCTGCCCGCGCCCACTGCCGACCGCGGCATGCTGGAGCGCGCTGCCGAGATCCTGCTACGGCGCGCCTTCCGCCATCCGGAGACCGGCAACCGCCTGGCCCGGCGGCTGACGCTGAGCGTGGCGCTGGAGGATGGCCGCGCCTGGGAGCGTACCCTCACCTTCCACGACGCTACCGCTGATATCGAGGTAGCGCTGTTCGCGGTGCGCTCCCGGCTGGCGGCGCTGGAGTTGCCCGCGGCGGCGGTGGCGGTGCGTATCGCCCTGCATGACCTGGGTGGTGAGCGCGGACGGCAGGCCAATCTCTTCTCCGCCAAAGCCCGCCGCTCCGCCGAAATCGAGGAGGCGATCCGCCATCTCCGCGCCGGATTAGGCGTCGCCCCCATTCTCCGGCTGGTGGAGGTCGAGCCCTGGTCCCGCATCCCCGAACGCCGCGCGGCGCTGACGGAGTATCACGCCTGAGCGAAGGGATAGGAAACAGCGCACAGAGGTTAGGGGTGAACCAGCAGCCGGTACGGCCAAGATGGCGGCCGGCAAGGGAAGGGAGAAAGAAGAATGACCCGGGAGCGGGCGGCGGCAGTGCGGATGGGAGCAATAGCGGCGGAGGATGCGACAGCCAATCTGGCTGCGTCTACCGCCGCCCGCTCCCGGGTCCATGCCAGAACCTCCACACCAGGAGATGCGCCCGCAGCCGGGGGGCAGACGCCACTTTCCGAGCTGCGCCCTGTGAACCTGCCGGTCCCGATTGTGGTGGAGGTGGGGGCGGATGGTGAGCCGCACTGGCTGCTGTGGCGCGGACAGCGGCTACGGGTGGTGGCGGTGCTGGACCGCTGGCGGATCGACGACGAGTGGTGGCGCACGCCCATCACCCGGCTGTACCGCTACCTGCACCTGGCCGGCGACCGCCTGCTCACTGTCTACCAAGACCTGGAGCGTGGCGCCTGGTACGCCCAGCGCTACCGCTTCCCCATCTCCGCCACACGACGCCCAACCGCCCGCCGCCGGCGCGGAGGCGACCGCCCGATGCCAAAGAACAGCGCAATTCGTGACTGAGTTTGATAGCAGCCTAGCCAACCAGAAATCCTCTACCGGCATACTGGCTCCGCGTTTGATCTCACTCACTTCGAAACAGCGACGATCCTTCGTGAGTTCCTCACCTACTGCCTGGTACGAACAGGCATATCACTTCGCACAGAGACGCGGGATGGACGGCTCGATGATTGCCGCTCTGTGGTTCACGTCCAGCCTCTTGATGTCGAGCAACGGACGGACAGCCAACGTTTGATCGCCGCACTGGGCGGATTCGGCGCCGTGGGTACGATTCATCGGCGCATACCGTCTGTACATCAAGCGCTCTATCCCCATGAGGAATTCGCTCGGACACCAACCAGCACGCCTCATCCCTCAGTGTCATCTGCCACTTGTTGTAAACGAACGTCTGTTCGCATACTCAGAGGCGCGACCGCGTAACGGCGGCGCACCGGTGGGGTATGGCGACGTACGTTGAGCTACACACACACAGCGCATTCTCGTTTCGGGAGGGGGCATCGGCGCCACTGGAGCTGGTGCTGCGCGCGCGGGAACTGGGCTATCCGGCGCTGGCACTCACCGACCACGATGGATTGTACGGGTCGATGGAGTTCGCACAAGCGGCGATGGCCTGGGGGGTACGGCCGATCACCGGTGCGGAGGTGACACTCACCACCGGCCACCACCTGACGCTGCTGGCCGCCACCCGCGCAGGGTACGCCAATCTCTGCCGTCTGCTTACCGCCGCGCGCATGCACAACACCGGCCGGCCGCCACGCCGCCCAGCGGTGGCCCCCGAGATCTCGCCGGATCTGCGCCCAGCGCTGCTCGACCCGGCGCTGCTACCTGCGCACGCCCGCGGCCTGATAGTGCTGAGCGGCTGCCGTGCGGGGGAGGCCGCCACCTACGCAGCGAACGGCGACATCAACGGTGCGGCCGAAGGATTGGGGCAGATGCGCGACTGGTGCGACCCCGGCGCCCTGTACGTCGAGCTTCAGCAGAACCTGGTCTACGGCGATACCCCTCGCAACGCGGTATTGGTGGAGGCGGCGCGGCGGACGGGGCTGCCGGTGGTGGCGACGAACAACGTGCACTATCACCTGCGTGAGCGTAGCCGCCTGCAGGATGTGCTGATCGCCATCCGCCACCGCACCACGCTGGACGGCTCCCACCGCGTGCGGCGGCCGAACAGTGAGTTTTACCTCAAGTCCCTGGAGGAGATGACGGCGCTGTTCCGCGATGTGCCGGAGGCGCTGGCCAATACGCTGGCGGTAGCCGAGCGCTGCACCTTCAATCTGGCAACGGACCTCGACTACAGCTTTCCGGACTACCCCAGCCCCACCGGTGAGCCGCCGGATGACTATCTCGCCCGCCTGTGCCGCGCCGAGCTACTGCGCCGCTACGGCCCGCTGGAGCCGCTGGTGCGGCAGCAGGCCATCACCCGGCTGGAGGAGGAACTGCGCCTGATCCGGATGCACCGGCTGGCCGGCTTCTTCCTGCACTACCGTGACCTGCTGATCCAGGCGCGCGAGGTGGCGAACACCGTCTACGGCCGCGACCCTACCCGCCCGCGTGACTGGCAGCCGGCCGGACGCGGGCGTGGCTCTTCGGTCGGCTCCATCGTCTGCTACCTGATCGGCCTATCCCACATTGACCCGGTGAAGACGCGGCTGTTCCTGGGCCGCTTCCTCAACGAGGAACTGTCCTCAGTGCCGGACATTGACCTGGACTTTCCACGCAAGGTACGGGAGGAGATGTTACGGCGGCTGCTGAGCGGCGATGATCCGGAGCACGCCCGTAACCCGCACGCGGCGCTGGTGTGCGCCTTCCCCACCTATCAACTGCGCAGTGCCGTGCGCGAGATCGGTAAGGCGCTGGGGCTTCCAGAAGCGGAGCTGGACAAGCTGGCGAAGCAATCCGGCTGGACCGGCGCCGCCAATCTGGCGGAGGAGATGGCACGGCTGCCGGAGTTCCGCGAGCGGCGGCAGGCGCCGCTGTGGCGCGACCTGATCACCCTGGCCAAGGAGCTGGACGGGCTGCCCCGCCACGTCAGCCAGCACGTCGGCGGCATCATCCTCGCTGCCCGGCCGGTGGAGGAACTGGTGCCGGTGGAGCCGGCGGCGATGGCCGGGCGCTTTCTGTGTGCCTGGGACAAGGATTCGGTCGATGACGCCCGCTTCATCAAAATCGACTTCTTGGCGCTGGGAATGCTATCGCTGGTGGATGAATGCCTGGAGCTGATCCGCGAGCGGCGGGGCCAGTTCCCGGACCTGGGCCGCATCCCCCATGACGACCCGCACGTCTACGACCTGATCTGCCGGGGTGACACCCTCGGCGTCTTTCAGATCGAGAGCCGCGCGCAGATTCAGACACTGCCGCGCACCCGTCCCCGCACCATCGAAGACCTGACGGTAGAGGTAGCGATCATCCGTCCTGGCCCGATCACCGGCGGCGCGGTCAACCCCTACATCCTCCGCCGCCAGGGTCGCGAGCCGGTGGAATACGATCATCCCCTGCTGGAGCCGGTGCTGCGCGAGACACTGGGGGTGATCCTCTATCAGGAGCAGGTGCTTCAAGCGGCAATGGCGATCGCCGGCTTCTCCGCCGGGCAGGCGGAGACACTACGCCGGGCGATGAGCCGTAAGCGCTCGCGCGAGGCGATGGCGGAGCTGTGGGAACCGTTCCGCCGGGGCGCTCTCGCCCGCGAGGTGAATGAGGCGACCGCGGAGACGGTGTTCAACAAACTGCTCGGCTTCGCGGCGTACGGCTTCCCCAAATCCCACTCCGCCGCCTTCGCCCTGCTGGCGTATGAGTCGGCATGGCTCAAGCTGTATTACCCCGCCGAGTTCTACTGCGCCCTGTTCAACAACCAGCCAATGGGCTTTTACTCCCCTGCCGTGCTCACCGGCGATGCCCGCCGCCACGGTGTCCGTGTGCTGCACCCGGAGATTAACCGCAGCCGCTCACGGTGCAGTGTTGAAGATGCGGAGGCGGCAACCGGCAACCGGCATCCGGCATCCGGGATTGCCGCCCCGGCGGCCGATGGCGCCGTGCGACTGGGGTTGATGTATGTGCGTGGGGTGAGCGAGGAGGCGGGCAAGGCAATTATTGCGGAGCGGGAACGCGGAGGGGCATACCGCTCGCTGGGGGAGTTCCTGCGGCGCACGGGATTGCGGCGGGAGCAGGTGGAACACTTGATCGCCGGCGGGGCGTTCGATGACTTCGGCCTGGGCCGTCGTGAGTTGCTGTGGCAACTGGGCCTGCTGTACCGGCCGCTGCCACCGCTGGGGGCGAGTGGCGCGCCGGTGCGCCCGGTACAACTGGCATTGGCGCTGCCGGTAAAGCAGGACATGGTGCGGCTGCCGGAGGCGGGCGCCTGGGAACGAATGGTGGATGATTACAGCGTACTGGGGCTATCACCGGAGCATCACCCGCTGGCGCTGATGCGGCGGGCGCTGGGCGAGGGCTACGCCACCAGCGCACTGCTGGAGCAACTGCGGGACGGCGCGGGCGTCACCGTTTCCGGGCTGGTGGTGTGCCGCCAGCGGCCGATGACCGCCAAGGGCTTCACCTTCCTCTCACTGGAGGATGAGCACGGGCTGATCAACGTGATCGTGCGACCACCATTGTATGAGCGCCGCCGCAGCGTGATCCGCACCGAGCCATTTCTGATCGTCAGCGGCCGGTTGCAGCTCAAGGATGGCACCACGAACGTGCTGGCCGGTGAGGTGCGGCCCCTGCGCGTGCCACCGGAGCTGGCCGCGCCCCGCTCCAAGGACTGGGGATAATGGGTAACAGATCAGTGTTCAAGATGTAACGATATTGTTAGACCGAATCCGGTGCCGGCCATGACGTCGCAAGCGGTTATGTGTAGGATAGAGACCGGCAGGAGCGGTCCGGCCGGAAACCGTCCGTCTCTGTCGGTCCTCTTGTGAGCCGCGGCGTAAGGGGCACGCCACGGATCCGCACCCAAGCCGGTTTCAGCCGTTCGCCATCTCCCAACAGGCTGAAGCCGGCTTTGGTGTGTCCGCAGGCTACCGCCCTTCCGGGGCGAGAATGGGCAACTGCTCGACCTTGCCGCTGACGCTGACAAACACCGCCGGCAACCACCACTGGCCGCTGTCCGACAGCGTGAAGACGCGCAGCCACTCGCAGCCGGGGCTACAGGCAATCACGTGCAGTTCCTGCCCATCGACCGCCTGATTGACGGCAGGGTACTGGGTACCTGGTCCACGGCGGATGGTGGGCGCGCCGTTCACACGGGCGCTGAGGGAGAACAGCTTGGACTTGACCGCATCCGGCGGCCGCAGATCCTCAGCGCCACCAGTGCCGGGCACCCGCCCACCGGACGAACTGGCAGACACCGCGCCACTGCTCGCGCCGTCATCGACGGTCAGGCTCACGACGAATCCCGAGATCCCCACCAGCAGGGCCAGTAATACCACAATGGGGCCGAAGATCGGCCAGTTGAACTGAGGAAACCCAAATCGAATGTTCTGCGGCACGCTCGGCCTCCTCCGCCGGCGCGGATGCGCGTGCCACCCCAGCCACCTGCCGTGTTACCCTACCAGCCCGTGCCGCGCTTCAACAACCAGAGGCACGACAAAGCAGCGCGTCACACGGCTAGCACGCCACGAGCTATCGAGCGCATCCGGATGCAGATCGCCCGCTGTTGCCCGTGGGGGTGGCTGGACAACTCAGGACTGTTTATCGTGGCAATTGCCCCGGGGGACGCAATCCCCTTGCCAGCGCTCCGGCATGCGCTACGATCAAAGGGATGATGACCGTCCACCGGGGACCGCCCAGGGGCCGCTCCAACACCGGGTCACCCGGTAGGGGCGGCCTGTTGTCATCCGGCCGAGTGCAGCCCTTCATGGAGGGATCGATGTACCGCGTCACAATGCAGCTCAGCCCCACGGAACACGTCTCGCTGCGCGTCGCCAATCAGGACCTGGCGCGCGTGATGACCCTCGCCGCCCGGCTGGAGTTGCTTAATCCTGGCTTCCACGTCACCAGCACGCGCGAAGATGACATCGCGGTGCGCGCGGCAGGCGCCGCCTAACGCACGCTCGCTCCCCACCTGGCGCCCGCGGCCGGCCTCCGGTCGCGGGTGTTCGTTTGCCCCTGCGTTCCCCCGGCCCGCTGCCTGTGGTACCGTCACCCCGCCCGGCGGGATGCCCGTCCGCCGGGTAGGGGAGGAGCGCACGATGCCAAACATGACGGACTACGAGCAAAGCCGCCGTGAATTTCGGTGGGAGGTGCCGGAGCACTTCAACTTCGCCCGCGATGTCGTCGGTGGTTGGGCGCGTGAGCGCAACCGTTTGGCGATGGTCTGGATTGGCCCCCAAGGTGAAGAGCGCAAGCTTACCTTCCGAGACTTTGACCGGCGCTCGACGCGCCTAGCCGATGGCCTGAACCGGCTGGGCGTCAGCGCCGGTGACCGCGCACTGATCGTCGCCTCGCGCCGGCCAGAGTGGTGGGAAACGGTGCTCGGGCTGGAGAAGCTCGGCGCCGTCTCCGTCCCTGGCACGACGCTGCTCACCCCGCGCGACATGAAGTACCGGGTCGATCTCGCGCAGGCCTCGCTGGCCATCGTCGATGCCGGCAACGCACGCAAGCTGGTGCAGGTGCGGGAGGAGTGCCCAACGCTCAAGCACGTTATCGTCATCGACGGCGATGTCGAAGGCTGCCACTCCTATGAAGCGGTGCTGGCCAGCGGCTCGGAGCGGTTCGAGCCGCCCCCGACCGACGCCGATGAACCGGCGCTGCTCTACTTCACCTCCGGCACCACCGGCTATCCAAAGATGGTCGCACACAGCCACGCCTCCTACGGCATCGGCCACCAGATCACCGGGCGCTACTGGCTGGATCTCACACCGGATGACCTGCACTGGACGTTGTCGGACACCGGCTGGGCGAAAGCAGCGTGGGGCTGCCTGTTCGGGCCGTGGTCGCAGGGGGCGGCGCTGTTTGTCCAGGACGCTACTGGCAAGTTCGACGCCGCCGAGACGCTGCGACTGATCGAGCGTCACCAGATCACCACCTTCTGCGCACCGCCCACTGCCTACCGCATGCTGGTGCTGGAGGATCTGACAGGCTACGACCTGCGCGATCTGCGCCACTGTACCGGCGCAGGGGAACCGCTCAACCCCGAGGTGATCGAGCAGTGGCGTGCGGGCACCGGCCTGACCATCCGCGACGGCTACGGCCAGACGGAAACGGTGCTGCTGGCAGGCAATTTCCCGCCACTGGAGGTACGGCCCGGCTCGATGGGCAAGCCCGCTCCCGGCTTCGATGTAGCGGTGGTCGATGACCGTGGGCTACCAGTGGAGCCCGGCCAGGAGGGTGATATCGCCGTGCGTGTCCGGCCTCACCGCCCGGTAGGGCTGTTCCGCGAGTACTGGAACGACCCGGCTGCAACCGCGGGTGCGATGCGTGGTGACTACTACATCACCGGCGACCGAGCGGTGATGGACGCTGACGGCTATCTGTGGTTTGTGGGCCGCGCCGATGACGTGATCATCTCCGCCGGGTACCGCATCGGCCCGTTCGAGGTCGAGTCCGCCTTGCTGGAGCACCCGGCGGTCGTGGAAAGCGCTGTCATCGCCAGCCCCGACGCGGTGCGAGGCGAGGTTGTCAAGGCGTTTGTCGTACTGGCGGCGGGTGCCACGCCCTCTGACGCACTGGCGCAGGAGCTGCAGGACTACGTCAAGAACATCACCGCGCCGTACAAGTACCCGCGCGAGATCACATTTGTCACGGAACTGCCCAAGACGATCTCCGGCAAGATCCGGCGGGTGGAGCTGCGCGAGCGGGAGCGCAAGGCCAAGCTAGGTTGAGAACAAGTCGACCTGCCATGTCTATCACCCGAACGGAGTAGGACGATCATCACGTATGCGTGAGAATACACGCGCATACGCGAGGTGCGATGGTTGAGCGGGCAACCTGATTGCCTTCAGGCTGGGTTGGGATTGCGAAAACATTGCGCTATGCTGGGAGAGTCAAGCGCAGTGCTTTCGCCGGCGTCCCCGCCTGCCGGTGAGGGTTGAATGGGTCCCGCCCCGAGAGCGAGTGACGGCGCGCCGGTGTCAAAGCCGGCGCGCTTGCTTCTTAACCACACGCCGCCCCCCCAGGCGCCTTTGCGACCTGTGCTATCCTGCCTGCCAGGGGGCGGTCACCGCGCAGCCCCGTTTGTCCATTGCCGGGAGGCCGTGCCGCCCCATGCCCACCGCACACATCAACGGCATCGAGCTCTACTACGAAGCGCACGGCAAGGGACCGGCGGTGGTGTTCGCCCACGGCGCGGGCGGCAACCACCTGTCCTGGTGGAATCAGGTGCCGGCCTTCCGCGACCGCTATCGCTGCATTACCTTTGACCATCGTGCCTTTGGCCGTTCGGTCGATCTGACCGGTGAGGGCCGGCAGTGGTTCGCGCGCGATGTGGAGGCGCTGCTCCACCACCTGGGCGAAACGTCGTGCGCGGTGGTGGCTCACTCGATGGGCGGTCGCACTGCCGTCGGTCTGGCATTTCGCACCAGCATCAAAGTGTGGGGCATCGTCTTCTCCGGCACCAATGGCGGCGCCGTGAACGATGAAGTGCGTGCGCTCCAGGCGGAGCATCGTCGCGGGCTACCGCCGGGATCGACGCTCTACGACCGCGCGCTGGCGCCAGCCTTTATGGCTGCACAGCCCGGGCTAACGTTCCTGTACCGGGAGATCTCGCGGTTCAACCCGCCCCGGCCGTCGGACTTCCTGGCGCCGATTGCCGGCTACTCCGGCAGCAGCGCCCCGCGGCTGGCGGAAAGCGGTATCCCCATCCTGTTTCTGGTGGGTTCGGAGGACAACGTCATCCCCGCACGGGCGATTGAGGCCGCCCACCGTGCCGTCCCGGGCTCGCAGTTCCACCTGATCCCGGACGCCGGCCATTCCAGCTACTTCGAGCGGCCGGAGGAATTCAACACCACCGTCGGGGCGTTCCTGGATCACGCGGCGGCTGCCCGCCTGGAAGACGCGCGCCAAGCCGCGGACTAAGGGTTACTGCGCCGCTGGCTCTGGGTCGGCGCGGCCGGTCCACTCCAGGCCGCTGGGATCGCTCACCAATCCCCGCTCGGCCGCCAGCCGGCGCACATCGACCATGCCGATCATCGTGTCTTCACTGAGAAGTTGCCAGCCGGGAGCAGATGGCACGGCCCACGCCGTGGGGGCGCGCAGGGCCTTCATCTGCTCGGCGTTGAGATAGATACCCGGCTTGGCGTCGGGCTGCTGCATGACGCACCGTCCAGCGTGTAGAGGTGGGGCGGCGCAACGACCGCTGTCAACGGTTGTAGGGAGCACGGGCGAGAGTGTCAAGCGGACAGGGGCGAGAACGCCTCCCGCAGGAAGTCCCGCAGCACGTTTAGCGCCTGCGCGCCGTCCGCTCCGCGTACCAGCTCGGCTCCTCTTGCCTGCCCGGGCACCAGTGCCAGCGTGCGTGGATCGCGCGCACCCTCATACAGCCTGCGGGCGATGACGGCGGCATCACCATCGCCCAGCGCCGCCATCAACAGCACCGGGCGGTCGATGCGCGGCAGCGCGGCGGCGCTGTCCACCACGGCATCGACCGTGCGGTACTCGGATACGGCCGAGAGCGCTGCCACGCCGTTGATCTTGTCTCCGGCGGCCGCGCCAAGCACGACCGTGGCGCCCTCCCGCTCACCAATGAGCACGACCTTATCCGCCCCTCGCGAGCGCAGATAGCCAGTGGCGGCCCGCGTTGCTGCGACGGCCGGCGATGTGCCGCCATTTGCCGGGACACCCGGCAACGGCAGGTCGACGACGAGCACCAGCGTGCCAACGCCGGCCAAGTCGCGCGCCAGCCAGTCCAGCGCCGCGCCACCAGGGCTGCCGGCCAGCACCACGCCATTTCCTGGACCGCGGCCGAACAACCGTCCGGTGACAGCCATCCCTGCCGCCGTCTCGAATCGCACCTGCTCACCAGCAACCGGCGGCGTGGCGGTGGCTGATTGATGACCGGCAGGCGCGCCGCCGTCGCGGGTGCATGCCGCAGCCAGCACGAGTAGCAGCGGAACCAGCCAGGCAGCACGGCGGCCCATGAGCTGGACTCCAGGTCTAGAGCGGGGGCCGGAGGGTGTGCCAGCTGGTGGCCCGCTGGTACGCATCGGCCGCCCGCAACAGCGTGGGCTCATCGAACGGCCGGCCGATGAACTGTAGACCCACCGGCAACCCCTCGGACATGCCGCCGGGTACCGACACTCCCGGCAGCCCGGCGATGTTGACGGGAAGGGTGAAGACGTCATTCAGGTACATGGCCACGGGGTCGGCCGTCTTCTCTCCCAGCTTGAACGCGACGCCGGGAGAGGTGGGGGTGACGATCAGATCAACCTGCTCAAACGCGGCGTCAAACTCTCGGCGGATCAGGGTGCGCACCTGCAGCGCCTTGTTGTAGTAGGCGTCGTAGTAGCCAGCGGACAGCGCGTACGTGCCGATCATGATCCGGCGCTTGACCTCATCACCGAACCCGTGCTGCCGGGTCAGCTCCATGTTCTCCCACATGGATGCGCCGGTTTGATTGGAGTAGCCGTACTTGACGCCGTCGTAGCGTGCAAGGTTCGCCGAGGCCTCGCACGGGGCGATGATGTAATACACGCCGAGGGCGGCCTCGGTGCTCGGTAACGAGATGTCCCAACGCACGGTCGCGCCCAGATCCTCCAGCACCGCGACCGACGCCAGCAGTGCGGCGCGTACGCCGGGCTCCATGCCTTCGATCATGTACTCCTTCGGCACGCCGAACCGCAGACCACGGATATCGCCGGTGAGCGCCGCGGCGTAATCCGGCACCGGCACCGCCGCGGAGGTGGAGTCGAGCGGGTCGTGCCCGGCAATGGCGTTCATCACCAATGCGGCATCGCGCACATCGCGTGTGAAGGGGCCGATCTGATCGAGGGATGAGGCGAAGGCGACGAGACCAAACCGGCTGACGCGCCCGTACGTCGGCTTCAACCCGGTGATGCCGCATAGCGCCGCCGGCTGGCGGATAGAGCCACCGGTATCGGAGCCGAGCGAGAACAGCCCTTCGCCCGCCGCCGTCGCGACCGCTGACCCACCCGAGGAACCGCCGGGCACGCGCTCCGGATCCCACGGGTTGTGCGTTGGCCCGTAGGCCGAGTTCTCGGTGGAAGATCCCATCGCGAACTCGTCCATATTGGTCTTACCCACCGCTACCGCGCCCGCCTCGTGCAGCCGCCGCACGACGGTGGCACTATAGGGCGGTACGAAGCGCTCCAGCATGCGCGAACCGCAGGTGGTGGGAACACCGCGTGTGCACAGCACGTCCTTGAGCGCCATCGGAATGCCGGTGAGCGGCGTGACCTCACCGGCCGCAATGCGCCGGTCAGCCGCATCCGCAGCGGCAAGGGCCTGCTCGGCCGTGACCGTAAGGAAGGCATGGATCCGGCCATCCACGGCGGCGATGCGGTCCAGCGCCGCCTGTGTCAACTCGCGGGACGATACTTCGCGCGCTGCCAGCATGCGGGCAGCCTCGGCCACAGTCAGGTCGTGGAGCTTCACAAGCGTCACTCCGAAGCGGCGGTCAGCGTTATTCCAGCACGCGCCGCACGCGAATGAAGTCCCCTTCACGTGCGGGGGCGTTGGCAAGCACATCCTCAACGGGGAGCGAGGGCTGCACGATATCCTCGCGCCAGACGTTCTCCAGAGGCAGGGCAAACGTTGTCGGCGGAACGCCGGTGGTGTCGATACGGCGCAACGCGGCGAACTGATCGAGGATGTGGGATAGCTGCTCTTGGAACTTTTGCACATCGGCATCCGTCAGCCCGATGCGGGCGAGTTGGGCGATATGCAGCACTTCCTCGCGACTCAGCGACACGCGGCATCCTCCCTTGGCTCAGCGGTCCGTTCGAAGTATAACAGCGCCGGTTGTGCCACCGCGCGAATCGTCCATCAGCCTGCGGTCTTGCTACCATGACAGCAAGCTAACAGTTGTGGGCGGCGGTATGGCGGTTGACGCGCAGCGGGCGATCACGTTGGGGCACCCGAGTTATGTCTGGCGGTCCGGCCAGGACCGGCGTCTACGGCTGATACGCAAGTTCGCACCCCTCGACGGCCGGGCAATCCTCGATATCGGTTGCGGGCTGGGGATGTATGTCCGCCGCTTTCGGAGTTTCAGCCCTCGTGTCTACGGCATGGATGTTGATGCGCCGAGAGTCAGAGAGGGCGCACACGCCGGCTTGCCCAACCTGTTCGTAGCAGCGGGCGAGCATTTGCCGCTGAAGAGTGAGTCGTTGGATGTCATCGTGCTGAATGAGGTGATCGAGCACGTCGGCAACGACCGGGACACACTTCGTGAGGCGGTGCGCGCGCTGCGGCCCGGCGGCCGGATTGTGGTCTTTGCGCCCAACCGGCTGTGGCCATTTGAGACCCACGGTGTTTACCTGGGAAGACGGTATGTGTTCGGCAATATCCCGCTGGTCAACTACCTGCCAAACGCCCTGCGCAACCGGCTGGCGCCACACGCCCGCGTCTATACCACCCGTGGCATCCGTCGCATCACGCACGGGCTGGACGCCGAGATCATCGAGCATGGTTACGTGTTCCCCGGCTTTGACAATGTGGCGGCGCGCCGCCCGCTGCTCGCCAGGGTGATCCGTGCGGTGCTCTACACACTCGAGAACACGCCGCTGCGCACGTTCGGCCTCAGCCACCTGCTGGTATTGGAGCGGCGGCCGGCCGCAGTCCCCGAGGCCCGCCAGTGACCCAGCGCACGTCTTTAACCCGTCACCGCGCCGCACGCGTGCGGCCCAAGGGCAAACGGGCATCGCGGTTGTTGCGCATCGTCCTGATGCTCACGGGCCTCGGCCTGCTGCTGGGGTTGTGCGGCGCCGGCGGTGCTGCCGTCGCCGGCTGGGTAATGTATCAGCGTGCCGCCGATGAGCTGGGTGATGTGCCAGCGCTGATCAACACCTCGTACGGCGGGGCCAAGATCTACGACCGCCATGGCACGCTGCTGTACGAGTTTGAGGACCAGGAGCAGGGCAAGCGTCAGTTGACCCCGGTCGGCAGCATCTCGAAGTCCCTGATCGACGCGACCGTCGCCACCGAGGATGCCAGTTTCTACACCAATCCCGGTGTCAACTTCCGCGGCCTCATCCGCGCCGGCATTGAGAACTTCCTGCCGGGTAAGGGTGAATTCCTTCAGGGCTCGGGGGGCTCCTCCATCACGCAGCAGCTCGTCAAGAATGTGCTCATCCCGGAGGAACAGCGCTACGAACGCAGCTATGACCGCAAGTACAAAGAGGCGGTGCTCGCGCTCGAGATCCACCGGCGCTACTCCAAAGACCAAGTCATGGAGTGGTATCTCAACCAGATCTACTACGGAAACCGCGCCTATGGCATCGGCGCCGCGGCGCAGCGGTACTTCGGCAAGGATGCGAAAGATCTTGACCTGGCCGAGGCGGCGCTGCTGGCCGGCATCCCGCAGGCACCCGTCTCCTACGATCCGTTCGTCAACTTCGAGGCGGCCAAGGCGCGTCAGAGCCAGGTGCTGGACCTGATGGCGAGGCATGGAAAGATCTCGCAAGAAGCCGCCGACGGGGCGAAGGCAGCCCCGCTCAAGCTGGTCGACCGTGAACACCTGGGCAATATCCGCGCGCCACATTGGGTGTTCTACATTCAGGAGCAGCTGGTCCGCCGCTACGGAGAAGCGGCGGTCTATCGTGGCGGCCTGCAGGTGTGGACCACACTTGACCTCGAGCTCGATGAGCAGGGCCGCCGGATCGTAGACCAATGGGTGACCGAGTTCGAGAACCAGAATTGTGGCTGCCACAATGGCTCGCTGGTTGCCATTGACAACAACACCGGCCAGATTCTGGCGATGGTGGGATCCCGTGACTTCTACCGCAAAGACATCCAGGGCGAGAACAACAACGCCACCGCGATCAAGCAGCCGGGCTCGGCCCTGAAGCCAGCCGTATTCCTGGCTGCCTTCCAGAAGGGCTGGTCGCCGGGAACGATCGTCGTCGATGCGAGGAAGGAGTATCCCAACCCCGGCGGTAAGCCCTTCATCCCGGTAGGTCCAACCGCCAACTACAACGGCCCGGTGACGGTGCGTACGGCGCTTGGCTCCTCGCTCAATGCCCCGGCCGTGGCCGCTGCCGCCTATGCCGGTGTTGCCAACGTGATCGACACCGCGCACCGGCTCGGCATCGGAACCCTCACGGACCCCTCAGACTACGGTGTCTCCATCGCCACCGGTGGCGCCAACATTACGCTGCTCGACATGACTTACATGTACACCACGCTGGCCAACAACGGCCTGATGGTCGGTCAGGACCGAATTGAGCCAGGCGTCAGGCGCTTGGACCCGGTGTCGCTGCTTAAAGTCGTCGATGGACGTGGCCGCGTGCTGTACGAATTCCGCGAGCCGAAGCGCGAGCAGACGGTGCCCGCGGCCCAGGCCTACATGGTTACCAACATCCTCTCCGATGACAGCGCCCGGCGGCTGATCTACAGCCCGGGCATCTTCGGTCTCAAGGACGGCCGCCCAATTGCCGCCAAGACGGGCACGCAGCAGGGCGTCGAGGTGTCCGAGATCCGCTCCACCTGGAACTTCGGCTATGTGCCCGACCTGTCCGTGGGCGTGTGGGTGGGCAATGCTGATGGCACACTGGTCCGCAACATCTCCAGCGCCAGTAGCTCGCTGCGGATCTGGCGCGATTTCATGCAGTACGCCGTGGACTACCTGGGCATCCCTTCACGGCCCTTCACGCAGCCCAGCGGCCTCACCCGCGGCCGGGTGACGGTCGGTGGCGCCGAAGGCTGCCGCACCGTCGACGACTTATTCCTCGCCGGCCAGGCCCCAGCCGGCGCCACAGCGATCAGCAGCGGCACACCGGCCGCACCGGCCTCCGCTACCGGTGGCGGTGCCTGCCAGACGGTAAAGATCGATATCCGTAACGGGCTGCTGGCGGGTCCGGACACGCCGGCCGAATTTACACGCGAGGTCACCTTTGTCGATATCCCGCGTGACACGCCGGGATTCGCGGAGAGTGACACGCTGCGGCTGGGCGTGCCACCGCACGAGCGCAGCACATTAACCCCGACACCGACACCATCGCCCACGCCCGCCCGCGCCCCGACGTTGCCACCGCGGGTGGTGACCGCAGCGCCGCTGACACCGTTCCCGACAACCACCGCGCCCGCCATCACACCGATCCCCAGCGCGACACTGCTGCCGGCGTCACCGCGCCC
>WBZO01001966.1_pt1 | contig 29012 bp, 30 predicted proteins | sample 5204261 | NCBI WGS metagenome assembly WBZO01 (sample SAMN12412400, study PRJNA552823) | activated sludge metagenome | isolation source: activated sludge from anammox sidestream of wastewater treatment plant... | place: USA: North Carolina | collected 2017-09
GGTGGGTCAGCGACCGCACGACCTCGCCCGAGTCGAGCGGCTCGAGGTGCATGCTCAGGTCGAACGGCTCGTCGAAGTCGATCAGCCGTCCGAGCCAGTTCGGCGTGACCTGGCGCGGATAGTCGGTGAGCGCGAAGACGCGGCTCACCGCGCCGTCGACGGCGAGCTCGGCGCGGGTTTCGACGAGCGCGGCAGGGGCGACGAGGTCGGCGGTGCTGCGCTCGCCGAGCGCGAACGTCTGCTCGTGGCGCTCGTCGCGGGTGCGCACCGTCGGCCGCGGCCGCCGCCAGGGGATGCGTGGTCTAGGCATGCGTGGCCTCCTGCGTGGGTGCGGTGCGTGCGGTGCGCGGGGTGGTGAGTACGGCGGTGGGCGGCGGGAGCGATCCGCCCGCGGTGACCGGGGCGCCCGCCAGCGCGGCGCGCCAGAGGGCGACGAGCTCGTCGCTTGCGAGCCGTCGCGTCGGGACGCCGCAGGCGGCGAGCCCCTGTGCGACCTCGGCGCAGCGGAAGGCGAGCGCCCGGCGGGCCGCCGTCGCCGTCTGCGCGGCCGCTGCCTCTGGCGGCCGCGCAGACGGCCAGGCGATCCCGGTGCGCTCGAAGGCGCCGCCGGTGCCCGCGGGCACGACCACGTAGCAACGGCGGTCGAGGAGCGTGCGCTCGCGCGCGATCCGCCGCACGAACGCGTCGTGGTCCTGGGCGAGCCGCCGCCAGAGATCAGCAGTGCGGTCGCCGCGTACCCCGCGTGGGTCACGGGCACCACCCCACCCGCGCAGCCCCTCGAGGTAGACCTCGACGTCGGTCGGCACGACGCGGACGAGCACCTGCACGGGGTACGCGAGCGCGTTGAGGAAGCGGCGGTAGGCGGCGAGGATCGCCTCCTGCTCCGCCTCCGACTTCAGCGCGAAGTTGACCGACCCCGCCTCGAGCACAGCGCGGTCATCGCCGCCGCGCAGCCGCACCACGTCGCCGGCGACGTCCTCGAGGGGCAGCAGCGCCTGCACGCTGGCGAGCCGCCGTCGCGAGCTAGGCCGCATCGCTAGCCTCCTCCCGCGCGGGCGGCGGCGTCAGACCCGGCAGGAACACCTCGCGGAGTTCCCGTGTGCCCGAGACACGCTGGCGTGGGCGCCAGACCGCCACGCGGGGCACGGTCCCGTAGCGCAGGAGCACGAACACCCACTCCTCGGCCGCGCGCCCGCCGGGGTGCCAGAGCACGAGCACCGCGGCGGCGACGATCACGACGACGGTGGCGGTGAGGCGCAATGCAAACGGTAGCGGCAGGTCGCTCAGCGCCCCGTACGCGAGCGCGAGGCCGATCGCCGCCGACAGCAGCTGCCGCATCGTGAGGCCGAGGAAGGCGCGGTCGGCGACCTCGAGGTGGGTGGGGATCTCGTGGCGCTCCATCACGCCGCCCCGCCCATCGCGCTCTGGACCATCCCGGCGATCACCCGCGCCAGCAGCACGATCGCGAGCCCGGCGAGCGCGTTGACGATCGCGACCTTGCCCTGCTCCATCTGCCGCGGCGACCCGGCGGCGCTCATGTACAGGAACGCGCCCCACATCACGAAGAACGCCGACACCGCCACGGCGACGCCGAGGCCGATGTTCAGCAGGTTCTCGAAGAGGCTGTTGATCTGCTCCATTCCCGGTTCCTCTCTCAGTGCGCTTTAGTTCGACGCCGTGCGCACCGGCTCCTCTGACTGCACCCGCAGCTCAACGACCAGCCAGCGCCCGTCCTCCTGGACGAGGCGGCAGGTCACGTGCTGCCGGATCACCTGTTGCTGTGCCGTCCCGAGCGCCGGGTCGCGCCACCGCCGCTCCTGGACGGCCGTGACCGATGCGGTGGCGGCCGTCCCGGGGAGCGCGGTGACGGACACGGACTCGACGTCGGTAGCGATGCCGCGCTGCAGGCGGACGGCGTCGGGGTCGACGACCGCGCGAGTGACCGCCTCGCGCAGCGGGCCGGCCGTCAGGGCGGCGAGGCGGGCGGCGTATGCATTGGGATCGCGGTGGTCGAAGCTGCCGTAGGCGGTCACGAAGGCCGTGGCAGCGGCCTCGACCGCGCGCGTGTCGTGCTCGCGGTTGCCGATGCGCTGTGCGCCGCTCCAGCCGCTCAGCACGGCGAGCACCAGCAGCAGCCCGCCGCACCCGAGCAGCGCGTAGCCGGCCGCGCGCCCGCCGGTCACGAGGGCACCACCGGAGCGGGGGACGGGGCCGGCGATGGGGCACCGAGCTCCGCGGCGAGCTCGCCGAACGCGGCCTGGTAGTAGGCCATCCGTCCGAGCACGAGCGCGACGTACTCCCAGCTGTGGTTGTAGGCGTAGACCGCGCCCGGGACGTCGCGCTGGACGTCGGCGGCGAGGAGATAGCGCGCCATTGCCGGGATCACGTCCCGGTAGTCGTACGGGTCGCCGCCCTCACCGAACGCCGCCCAGCTCGGCGGCATGAACTGCCCGTAGCCGATCGCCCCCGCCCACGAGGTCGCCATGTTCGCGCCGAACCCCGACTCCACGGAGGCGATCGCGGCGAGCAGCGACCAGGGGACGCCGTTGCCCTGACCGACCTCCACCATCACGGCGAGGTGGTCGAGCGGGACCGGGGGCGGGTCTGAGCCGCCGCCACCGTCGCCACCGCCAAACGCGGCGAACGGGGCGGCGATGAACATCGCCACGACCACGACGACGAGCAGGACGGGGACGAGGAGGGCGATGACCGCTCCCCCGGCGAAGCGCAGTCCGTCGCGGATCAGATCCCCGAAGAGGGAGGAGGCGACGAGCGCAGCCTTGGCGATCATGCCCGCGTCCCTGCCGCAGCGGCGGCCGCTCGGCCACCGCCGCCACCGAGTCCGCCAGTGACGCGGCTGAGGACCACCAGGGAGACCACCGACGCGAGCCCGGCGAAGCGCGTCTGACTGGAGAGCAGCGCCGGGACGCGGAGCGTGAGGTAGCAGACGGCGATGCCGAGCATCAGGGTCAGCGTGGCGTTGGCGAAGCTTCCGGGCGTGAGCTCGACCATCAGCGCCGAGCCGAGGCGGAGCGTGAGCACCTGTACCGCCTGCTGAAACACGGTGATCGGCAGCAGGTGAGCCCACCAGCGCGCCCAGCCCTGCGTCTGCGGCAGCACCCAGGTCACGACCATGACCGGCGCCAGGACGATCAGGACGCAGATCAGGGCGAGCCGCATCAGCATCTGGAAGGCGAGCAGGAGCGCGACGATCGCGTAGGTCGCGGCGACCATGACCATCGCCATGCCGGCCTGGTCGCTGCGCGCCTGGTCGTAGCCGGGAAGGCCCTGCTCGCTCACCGCGCCGGCGAAGGCGTTGTTGAGCTCAATGAGGACGGTGGCGATCTCGAGGGTGAGGTTGACGGCCAGCGCGGCGAGGATCGCGCGCGGGAGCAGCTCCATGATCCCGTCGTAGGGCGCGCGAGTGTGCTGCTTGAGGACGACGTTGAAGCCGCCCCACATCACAATCACCGCGAGTGCCGCGTTGGCGACGCCGCGGCTCAACTCCCACAGTGCACGGACGGTCGTGCTCTCGTACGTCCCAGCCGCCGGGGTGCGGGTGATGATGTTGAGGGAGGAGTCGCCCATTCCCAGCGCCCAGTCGACAACGCCGGTGACCGCGTCGAGGATCGCCCCCGCCATCGTCTCGACGACGGTGTCGAGCACGGCGCTCGCCCAGTCCCGGGGGTCGAGGCTGCCGAGCAGTCCGAGGGGGTTAGGGAGGTCCGGGAGCGGAAGTTGTGGGTCGACGGGCTGAGCGGCGTCGGGGAGCGTGCCGGCGGCGACGGCGGGAGCCGTGCCGCTGGGCCCGGGGAGTTCGGGTGACGCTGCCGCCGTCGCCGCGGACCCGCCGGACGGCATCCCCGTCGAGGCGACAAGTGGCGCGCCGGCGGAGACGAGGTCACGGAGCGGGTCGGCCGCCTGCTGCGCGGCGGCGGGCGAGGGGGCCCCGCACCAGCAGGCGAGCACCACGGCGGCGGCGAGCAGCGTCCCTCGCACGACCACCCCCCTTTCGCATCGTGCCGTCCGCCCCTCACTCGGGCGGCGCGACGGCGGCGATGTCACGGAGGGCAGCGTGCAACACGCCGCTCCACGATCAGTCCACGGGGACGCTCACTGCGCTCCACACACGCTTATCTGGCGCTACGGGCGCTTATCCCGCACTGCAGGGGCCGCCGGTAAGATCTCGCAAGGGTCGAGCGAGGTCGGGGCTAAGTTGGGCAACAAGCGCAGCATGGCGAATCGGCACGTGCGCAGGTTCGCAGCCTGTTCGGATTGCGACGGGAAGCCACCGAGCGCAAACTGTCGCGGATAATGGACGATGAAGCACTCCTCGAAGCAGTCGCATACCTCGAACGCACCTTGACCTCGGTCTCGACGGGCGGGCCTCGCATCCAGACCGTGGACAGCGAGTACCAGCGGATTTGGCGTGATGTCAACGATGAATTGCGCAGGAGAAACATCGACAACCCCAATCCCCATCGCGACCTTTGGGATTGGCACGGGCGGTGGTCGGACGGAACGCTGTCTTCATACGCCAGTCGGCGAACGCACGTCCGGGAGATGTACGGGCCCCTCGATGACGTTCTGCAGCGAGGACCGGAGCGTCGCCACGGTGACGAACTTGCCCCCACCGGATGGGCTCTCGTAGACCGGCAGGTGGAGCGCATGCGCGAGCGCCTCGCCACCGCCGGAACCGCGGAGGACTTCCAAGCCGTCGGCCTCCTGGGACGTGGGGTCATCATCTCCCTTGCGCAGGCGGTCTATGACCACGAACGGCACGGGCCCGAGTCGGATCCTCCCAGCGACACGGACGCAAAGCGCATGTTGGACGCCTACATCTCCAATGAGATGCCGGGGGCAGGCAACGAGGAGTGGCGCCGGGCTGTAAAGTCGGCTCTTCAGGCCGCGGTTGCGCTCCAACACAAGCGTGACGCTGACCGTCGTGCCGCTGCGCTCTGCTATGAACTCACTGTCACCAGTGTGAACTGTGTCTCGAAGTTGGAGGAGACGGCAGGGGACGTTCCCTCCTCACATTGACGACGGACATCACGGGAACTGAGGTTGTGGACGGGGAGTCGCTCGCCGTTGGTCAGTCAGCGACCTCCACTCGGCAGTAGGCCACTCGATATCCACGATCCTGGATCTCTTGCGCGCTTCGTCTCAGGTTGAGCTTGCTGAAGAACGGGAGGGCCTCGCGGCGCGTTCGCCCCCGGACGTCGTCGATCAGAACGAACACCACTTCTAGCGTTCTCGGATCGAATGGACTCGAGTCGAACAATGCATAGGTAGTTGGATCCTGTCCTTCATCCTCCGCCCGGCTGTTCACTCGCAACTGTCCTTCCTGTCTCATGGCGGGCAGCGCCGTGAGAGCAAGAGCAGCAACCGCTCCCTGTGAGAACAGGTGACTCAACTCCCGCGCTCCTCCTCGTCGCTTCACATGGACCAACGACCCCGATGCGGTAAGCAGATCACTCAGCTCAATTGGTGCTTCCCCGGGGACGCTAACGAGATGGCGGTCAAGGAGAAGACACTCGGCCAACGCCGCCGCGGCACGCTTGTTGTAGTCCTTTTCCTCCTCTCCCCGTTTGCCCGAGGGGAAGACTACGGCGGCGTGCGGAAGTTGCTCGGGGTCGTCGATCCAGGTGTTCACCGTGTCCAAGTAGTCACCAGCTACCCGAAACAACTGTCCCTCCTCGAGCACGAAGACTTCGCCTTGGTACTCGACCTCACCGACGAGGCAATTCCAGATTGGCCACTTGTAATAGGAGTGACCGTCACCATCGATCATGCTGATGCGCCGGGCTTTCAAGAACTCAGGCGTAAGTCCAGCGAGTTCCTCACGGCTCGAGAGGCCGTGTAGCAGATCCTCGATGCGGAGCGGATCATGGAAGACCTTCGGTTTGTCGAAGTGGAAATGAAAACCGCTTACGCGATCCCAATCCACGATCTCCGGCGGAGCGAGGAGAAGCCCCCCGGAATCTGACGCCCGGAAGCGGGCGACGATCGATTCCTCGACGGCTGCCCTGAGGTCGGCCTCTGCCACGGGCTGAAAATGGTCGATCCACCCGAACTCCCGCTTGTAGTTGTCTTGGGACCACGCCTCGTCGAGTCGACGGCACAGAGCTCCAACTTCCGCAAGGGATCGACCGTATGAAAGACTCACTGAATCACCGCCGGAGATCCTCGTGCCCCAACCGTCCTGATCCCACGGAACCCCGTCGGCGCGCGTCATTAGGTCCCGCCATTGATCAACCCCGAATGATGAAACCGGTGCGGCCGATACCGCTTGGACGCGCGATCTCGTCGGTTCCGACGTTCGCCGGCGCGCGTCTAGGGTTCGCACTCGGGCGCGCTGATTGACGTCGGTCCCACTGACGACGTTCAGGGCAACCCTGAGGCCATAAGCGCGGCGATAGGCATTCGATCGGAGCAGGAAGCGCCCCGCTGGACCAAAGGTGAACGCGAACCAGCGCGTGCGCTCGCCGCCTTCCAGCAGAGCAACAATCAGAACTGCGCTGGTCGATGAGAGCGTGGGCCAGTTGAGGTTCTGAAAGCCTTCCGAGAGGAAGGACGCCCACGGCGGAACATGGGGATTCCCCGCTGAGACATAGAGCTTCGCTTCAAAGTCATCAAAGGCGGCGACCGCGCTTACGGAGAGAGGCTGATCCGTCTCAACAAAGTCATCAAAGTCAAGAGCAGGCCGATCGGCTTCGGGATCGTGCAGACGGTAACAGCTGAGATTTGGCATGCAGCTACACCCATGGGCACGGCCTGAATGCGACCGTCCATCATCAGGCTACGAGTCTTACGAATGCCACCATACCCCTCAGATCGAGGTGAAGAGACGCAGAATTTCGCTGCCCATATATGACCGCATGATTGGGATCATTTGTGGTGACATCTGAGCGGCGCGACGTGCTTCCGCCCGCGCTGAGGCGAGCTTGTCGGACGACGTGCCGCTCGTCACCGAACTCTCCGATACATTGCCTGCCTCGGTCGAGAGGGAGCCTTGAGCACGGCGGGAGTGGCTTCCTACTCGCCCGTCCGAGAACCACTCATGCGAGGCCGATCGGCGATGATGCGGCCAGGGCGTTCCGGCGACGAAGCCCACCTTAGGCACTATCCGGCGCTGTGAAGCTATGCCGCTAGCGGCCAGTCGCGGTACAGCGCCTCCGCCTGCTCCATGATCTTGCCCACGAGGGCCTCCAGGTCGGCGGCCTGGACGTTCTTCTGCCGAAGGACGTTGCGGACTGCCGCCCGAACTGCTGCCTTGACGTCATCTCGATGCGGCTCGGTCCAGTCCACCTTGAGGTTGCGCTTGATCCTCTGCACGACCTCGTGGATCAGGTCGCGCAGGAATGGAGTGTCGTAGATACCTTCGAGGTTCTCCGCGACCGCGTCGTAGAAGGCGAGTTCATCCTCCTCGAGGCCAAGCTCGGCGGCGCGCCGGTCATCATTCTCCATCTCATTGTGGATCTGAATCATCGCCTGGATGACGGCGGCGGCGTCGATGAGTCGGTTGTGGTACCGCCGGAGCGTGTCTTCGAGGAGCGCACGAAAGCTGCTGGTCTTCGCCAGATTGCGCCGTTCGCGCTTCTGGAGTTCACCCTTCATCAGTTGTTCGAGGAGTTTCAGCCGAAGGTTTTCCAGTGGCTGGTTCTTGAAGGTCTGGAGGAACGCATCGTCCAGAATCGAGATGTCCGGCCGCTCGATGCCCGCGACCGCGAAGATGTCGACGACGCCCTGGCTCGCGACGGCGTCGTCGACGAGATCGCGCACCGCCCGCTCAATCTCATGGGTGCGGCGCCCAGGAATGGTCTTCAGCAACTGCTTCCGCGTGCGCTGGTAGAAGATGAGTTCATCTGCGTAGGGACGGCACTCGTCGAGGTGTTTCACGAGCAAGAAGGCGCGACTGACGTTGGACTCGGCGAGAAGGAAGTCGTCACGGAGTTCGTCATCGTCTGTCAGGTGCCCGTAGATGGCGGCGTAGCGATCCTCGAGGGCCACCCTCGATAGTTGTCGCCAGTCGCCGTAGTCGGTGTCCTCCGGGAGGAGGGAGCGGATCTGGTGCAAGGCGGCGAGAAAGAGGGGAACAGCGTCCTCGGTGATGTCGGGGGCCGGTTCGCCTCGCCCGCCGCCGTCGGTGTAGGTGCTCGTCGCTTCGCGGAGTTCATCACCGATGCCGATGTAATCGACGATCAGGCCGTGGGGCTTGTCCTCGAAGACGCGGTTCACGCGCGAGATCGCTTGGATGAGGCTGTGCCCCTGCATGGGCTTGTCGATGTAGAGCGTGTGCAGGCAGGGGATATCGGTACCCGTTAGCCACATGTCGCAGACAATCACGATCTTCAGCGGGTCGTCGGCATCGATCATCCGCTTCTTGATGGCGTCGCGCTGCCGCTTGGTGGTGATGTGGCCCGCTTCGCTCCACTCCTTTGGGTCTTCCGCCAGGTTCCCTGTCATCACCACCCTGACCTCAGGGCAGCCGGGGATCGCAGTGAGCGCGTCGTAAAGACGGACGCAGTTTGTCCGGGTCATGCAGACGGCGAGCGCCTTGCCGGCGAGCGTCGATGTCCGCTCGGTGAAGTGCGCGACGAGATCGGACGCTAGCTCTGCCATGCGGTCGCTAGCGCCGGCTGCTTGCGCCACCGCTGCCCAACGGCTCTTTCGCCGTTCGAGTTCATCAGGCTCGTAGCCCTTTGCGATTTCTTCGAGCGCCCCGTCGAGGTCGGTTGGGTTGAGCGCCAGGCGGATCTGTCGAGGCTCGTAGTAGATGGGGACGGTCGCACCGTCCTCCTGGGACTGACGGATGTCGTAGGTGTGGATGTAGTCACCGAACACTTCGACGGTGTGAGCCGAGGCGAACGAGACCGGCGTGCCGGTGAACCCGAGGAAGCGAGCGTTGGGAAGCGCATCCCGGAGGTAGCGCGCGTAACCCTGCAGGAAACCGTACTGGCTCCGATGCGCCTCGTCCGCGATGACGATCACGTCCGAGCGTTCGGACAGCACGGGGTGTTCGACATCCCCCTCTCGCAAGCGGAATTTCTCGATGGTCGTGAATACGACCTCACCGCCCTCGGTCTGGAGGAGCGCTCGTAGCTCCTCCACTGAGTCGGCGTGCTCCACCGCGCCAACGAGCGAGCGGGCAGCGACGAATTGGTCATGCAACTGGTCGTCGAGATCCGTGCGATCGACCTCGATGACAAACGTCGGGTTCTCCAGTGCCCGCCTGAGCAAACCGACGAGGAAGGCCATCGATAGGGACTTGCCCGACCCCGTCGTGTGCCAGACGACACCGATCCGCCGGTCATCCCCACTCTGGACCGCTTCAATTGCCTTCTGAGCAGCAAGGCGTGCTGCGAAGAACTGGTGGTACTTGGCCCCCTTCTTGGTGATCACGTCGGAGGCGACCTCAAAGACAACGAAGTGGCGGATGAAGCTGAGGAGGTGCTCTGGTGGGAAGAGACCCTCGATGAGGGTCTTCATGCTCCCCGTGGTGTTCGCCTCGACCTGGTACCCGTCGATGGACTTCCAGGGGGCGAACCACTCCCACGGGGCGGTCCAGACGCCGTGCTGTGTCGTGACCCCATCAGAGGCGACGGCAATCGCGTTGAACTCGAACAACTGGGGGATGTCGACCGTGTAATGGCCGATCTGGTTGTGAGCCCCTTCCGCGGTCGCATCCTCGTCCCAGGGGTTCTTCAACTCGAAGACGACGAGCGGCAAACCGTTCACGTAGATCACGATGTCGGGCCGACGATCGTTCTTGCCGCTGACCGAAAGTTGATTCACGACGAGGAACTCGTTCGTCTCCGGATGGTCCCAGTCGACGGCATAGATGTGGGCGTGGTCCTTCACGCCATCATCGCGGTCGTAGGGCAGTTCGATACCGCGCGTTAGTGCCTCGTGGAATGCCATGTTCCGCCGGAGCGTGTCGACGCCTTCCGGCCGTCCGAAGGTGCGCACTGCCTCATCGAGCACTGCGGAGGGGGCTTCCGGGTACCGGGCCTCGAGCGAGGCCCGGAGGCGGTCGCGGAGCACCACCTCCTCGGGCACCCTAGACAGTTCAGAACCGTGGACGTGCTGGTACCCGAGGGCGATCAAGCGCTCGATCGTGGTGAGCTCGAAGTCGCTTTCGGTCCCTCGGTGCGGCACTAGACGACCATCTCCACGAGTTGCTCGGCGTTGCGGACGGTGACTTCCCCTGACAGGAGTCGAGGGAGAAGGATGTCCCGCAACTCAGCGAGTGTCCCTGATTCCCTGGCACGCTCGTGGATCATCCGGCGGAGTGGAAGGAGGTGGTCGTCGAATGCGCGGAGTAACGGTGAGGGGGGGAGCACTAGAGGACTGCGCGAAAAGCTCTCCGGCCGGACCGCAGGATAAGCGCTCCCTTCAGCGTGAGAATCGAGGTAGTCGACAAATTCCTCAGTCGTTACGTGCTGGTACAGAAACGTAGAAGGCACCTTGCGCGGCGTCAGTACGGCAAAACCGGTGGATACGACCAGATTCGGAGGAGGGTCGACGATGTAGTAGTACGACATCCGGTTGGGCCGCACGCACGACCAGATGGTGTCGCCCTCGTTGACCAAACGGCGTGCTCTGCTCGGCGCCGTATCGAGTTGGTGTGGGGTGGTCCCTTCAAGGACGCCCTTGCTCACGGAGGAGATGTCGATGTATTCGATGTCAGCGTGCTCGTAGGTCTTGCCGACCGAGCGTGCGTTGATATCGACGACTTCTCCCAGGTCGACTACGTCCCATCCCGCAGGAATCGGTCCGAGTTCCGACTCTACGAACTCACCGGGGAACAATGTGGCCACGTCCGAGGTCAGTCCGAACGGCTGGCGACCGGCGGCCTTCGCCACCACCGGATCGAAGTCAACGAACCAGGACCGGAACAGTGCCTGCGCGATCGCCTCGATGGTGCGGCACATCTCGCGGTTCAGCTCGATCTTGTCGTCGAGTGCGCCAAGTAGGCTTGCTGTGGCGAGTTGCTCCGAGAGGGGCGGGAGGGCTGGCAGCCGAAGCGACCGGATGTCGGACATGTTGAGGTGCTCGACGGTGGACCCACCTCCACGACTCAGCATCCGTTGCCGCATCATTGGTGTGATCAACAGGTAGAGCAGGTACCGAGGATCGACACGGGATCGATCTGGGGAGATCAGCACGGTGCGTTGGCCGAGACACACTTGAGCTTCGAGCGGAACAATCCCTACCTCTCCAACAGGAGCCTCTCTCGCGAGAATGATGTCACCTGGGGACGGCCTCCGGCGCCGAGTCCACTCCTCGTAGGTCTTCTGGTCAACCCGATTCGCGGTGTGAAGTGCCAGACGGCCATTCTTGATATCCGTCGTGCGAATCGACGGATATCCCGCCGCTGACGTTGGGGCAGTCTTGTGCTCGCAATCGACGATGGCATCACAGACATCCGCGAGCTTGAGATCAGACACGGGGCACCTCGGTGAGGCGTTGTCGGATCTGAGTTTCCAGCTCCCGCGATCTGCGGAACTCCTCATCTAGTTTCCCGACCAGTCGAGGGAACCTCTCTTCGAACGGCTCTTCGTTCTCCTCGGGGTCTTCATTGCCGACGTAGCGGCCGGGCGTGAGCGCATATGCGTGCTCGCGAACCTCCTCAATCGAGGCAACGCGGCAAAAGCCCGGGGTGTCCTCCGGCAAGCCTTCGCGCTTGAAGGTGCGGTACACCGACGCGATCTGCTCGATCTCTTCGTCGGAGAGTTGCTTCTGCTTTCGCGAACCGGGGATCAGGGTTCCAAGCTGCCGCCCGTCGATGAAGAGCACTTCGTCGCGGCGCCTGCGGAACCCGTGTGTACCCTCGCGGTTCTTCGAGAGGAACCATAGGCTGCAGGGGATCTGGGTGTTCGCGAAGAGCTGGCCGGATAGTTGAACGACGGCATCGACGTAACCCTGCTCAATGAGCGTTCGTCGGACGGCGAGCCGAGCAATCTCACCGCTCGCCAATTCACCGGTCGCCATGACGAATCCGGCCGTGCCGCCCTCCTTCAACTTGTGGAGGAAGTGCAGCATCCACATCGTGTTCGCGTTGCGGGCCGCCAGTGGCAGGCGCTCCGTCCCGAGCACGAGCCGTGGGTCATCGTCGGGGACTCGGTTGGCGCCCCACCCTTCCTTGCTCTTCGAACCGTCGTTGAACGGCGGATTCGCCATCACGTAATCCGCACGCACGGCCGCGTGCTGGTCGTTCCAGTACGAGTTCCCAAGCCGAACGTCGCCGTCGAGCCCATGGATGAAGAGGTTCATCCGCGCGAGGCGGTACGTGAAGTCCTTCGATTCCTGGCCGTAGAAGGAGAGACGGTTGTTGTGCCGGGTGAACTCATCGGCCTGGACGAACATCCCGCCAGAGCCACAACACGGATCGAGGATCGTCCCCTCCTCTGGCTCCAGCATGGCGACCAGGGTGCGGACGATGGAGAGCGGGGTGAAGTACTCGCCACCACGCTTGCCCTCGGAACTCGCGAACTCGCCGATGAAGTACTCGTAGACGTGCCCCAGCAGGTCGAGCCCGCCGTGGTCCTGCCGGAAGATGTCCCGAGAGAACAAGTTGATGAGGCTCGTCACGCTCTCGCGATCCAAGTTGGATCCGGCATAGATGCGCGGGAGTAACCCCCGGAGCTTCTCCGGGTACGCGATCTCCAGCGCCTCAAGCGCATCGTCTAGGATGATGCGGATGTCATCCGACTGCGCCTTCGCGCGGATGGTGTTCCAGCGGGCGCTCTCGGGCACGATGAACGCGCCCACGCGCCGGTACTCGTCTGCCGTCTCGAGGATTTGCTCGACGACCTCGGGATCGGTCGTGTGGTACTCGCTCGACTCGTCCGCAATTTCCCGCGCCAGTTCCTCGCGCCGCTGCTCGAAGCGCAAGGAGAGGAAGCGAAGGAAGATGATCGGGAGCACATAGCGCTTGTAGTCCCCGGGCTCAATCGAGCCGCGGAGTGCCACTGCCGCCTCCCAAAGTTCCTTGAGGATGCGTTGATGGCCGTTGCCATCCGTATTCGAATCCCCCGCCGTCTTCTTGATCTTTCCGGGCATTGAGCGCCTCCCCACATGTTCTATAACCGATACGGCGGGTGACCGGAACGTGAGCAGAGGCGACCTTCAGCACCGAACCCGGTGAACAGAAGGCTCCTTGCTAGGCCCGCATCTTGGAGGATGTGATGCTGACCATGACCCTCGGAAGTAAGAAAGCGGCACGCTGATCAAGCGCAATACCGTGCTCCAGCGTACGCCGCACCTCCGAGTGCTCTCTTCTCGACTTGGTGGCGACACGAGAGCACCGGAATCACAGCATCGCGACCACGGCGCCTGCCGCTAGAAACGGCCCGTAGGGGATCGCGCCCCTGCCGCGTCGCATCACCATGAGCGCCACAGCGGCACAAGCCCCGCCGAAGACCGCTACTCCGAGGGTTTCGAACACCCCCGGCATGCCGGCGATCGCGCCGAGCAGCGCCGCAAGCTTCACGTCGCCACCACCCATCCCGCGGCGGCCACCGGTAGGCACAACGGGCTCATATCCAGGACGGCTCCGATGCCCGTTCACAAACGACGCGACGAACGGTCCGCCGGCGACGATCGCCGCGGCGATCGCACCGCCCAACACGTGATCGGGCTGCACGAGCGCTGCCAGGAGCACGCCGCCCACCCCGACGAGCCCTGCCACATTCACGTCGCCCTCGCGGCGAGATCCACGCGGACGGCCTCTCGGGCGCGCCGCCGCGGTGCGCGGTGGGATCAGGAAGAACGCCACCCAGAACGGACCGGTCGCGAACGCCGCACCTGCCAGCGCCCCGGCGAGCGACTGATCCGCTCGCACCGACGCGACCGCCAGCACGATCGCCAGCGTCGGGTAGAGGATCGCGTTCGGCAGCACCCGCCGACGCACGTCGATGTCCGCGAGCACCGCGAGTAGCGCGGCGCATCCCGTGGTCGCCGCGACCTCGAGCGGCGTGCGCTGTCCGGTCACCGTCGCTGTGACGAGGACGACCACGGTGGAAGTGGCGATGGCAACTACCGACGCGACGCTTTGCACCGACCACGCTCGCGCCTCTTCGGCGGCAAGGGTCGTGGCGCTAGCCAACTGTGGCCCCGACCAGCTCCTCCCGGAGCGCGCGCGTCTCGGCGCTCGGCACCGCGTTGGGGATGCCGAGCTCGCGCTGGAGCGCCTCCGTCAGCACCTGGTACACCTTGTGCACCCCGCTGGGGTCGCCGAGCGCACCCCGGCAGCGCATCAGTCCCCGCGCCAAGGCCTCGTCCGCCGGCACCCGCTCCATGCCGCCGGAGTAGAAGGCGGCCGCGCGCTCGATGTCACCCAGCTCGGCCGCGAGCCCCGCGGCAGCGCGAGCCGCGTCCAGAAAGCGTCTGTGGTACTCCGGGCGGAAGCGGTCAAGCCACTCGAACGCCTCGGACTGCATGACGTCGCCCCGGTAGAGGGCCACGGCCCGTGCGTACTGCTCCAGCGCATCGGCGGCGGGCAGGCCGGCCGCCCGCCGCACCGCCGCGTCGAACTCGTCCAGGTCGGACTGGAGGATGCCGGGCTGGAATTGGTAGCGGTCCCGCGCGAGGGTGATCGGCTGCAGGTCGTTCTGGCCGGCCGCCACGCGGATCGCCTTGCGGGCGGTGGTCGCGGCGTTGTCCATCATGTGCTTCACGCTCGAGTCCCAGAGCAGCTCCGGCCAGAGCAACTCCGCCACCACCTTGCGTGGGACGGGCGCGCCGCCGTGCGCGACGAGCAGCGCGACGAACTCCCGGCCCTTCTCATACCGCCAGCTGGTCACCGGTGTGCCCGCCACCGACACCTCGAACTCACCAAAACACCGCACCCTGATCAGCGCCTCGCTCCCCTCCCCGTTCGCGGCGTCGCCTCCGGGCGTCTCCGCCAGCCAGAGCGGCTGCTGTCGCACGATCGGGGAGTGCGGTGCGGCGGGCGGGGAGGGCAGGTGGTGATCTGCAGGAGCGATGGGTGGATCGCCCGCCGGTGAGTGGACCGCTGACTCCGTCAGCGCCGACGGCGATGCCGTGTGAGACTGCTGGCGCTCCGCTTTCACCGCAGGTTCCGCCGCTGCCGCCGGCGACGGCTCGGTACCGACAGCGCCCGGCTCGTCGTCAAGCTTGGGCCGCTCTTCGACCGCCGCTTCGGCGACCGGGAACGCGGCTGGCTGAGGTTCGTCTACCGGGTCAGGTGCGACCTCGGCCGGCAGACCACCTACACCGGCATCGCTCGGCGTAGGCACGGCGGGTTCCGCGAGGGGATCGCCACCCGGCCCTGGTGCCGCCTCGCACCACTCCGCCGCGGGCGGCCCATTCGGCGCGGCGACCGGCTCGAAGAGTGCACGATGCCAGTCGAACGGCGCGGACGAGGCCGTATCAGTCGCTCTCAGACCTGGATCCGTCGGATCACCCTCGTCGTCCGGGCTCGTCGCCTCCGTCATGCCCGCGACATCTCCAGCCTCGATGTCTCCTCTCGAGGGAGTGACCGCTCGCCACCGTGGCGAGGCGTCCCGCCGCACCAGCACCGGGTCGAGCCACAGCGGCTCGTCGGAGCCCACCGTCAGGCGCACGCTGCCGCGCTCGATGCCGTCGCCGTCCGTGTCTCCCTCGGCGTCGTCGAGCCCGAGACGCACCACCGCCCCAAACATCCCGCCGGGGCGATCGTGCGCACCGTTGGGCGGCGCCAGTCCCACGACGTAGACCCCCGCCTCCGGCGCGTACGGGACGATCGCGTCGGCCCTCGCCGCCGCCGTGCCGATGTCCAGGGCGGCCACGAGCGGTCGGCGCATGCTCGTCCCCTCACGGGACCGGATCACGTCCTCCAGCTCCTCGACGATCGCGTCGGTGTCCGGGCTGTCCGCGCCGCCAAAGTGCGGGAGTTCCAGGTCGTCACCGGCCAGCGCGGCGGCAATCGCGTCGGTGCGCAACGCCAGCTCGTCGGCCCCGGCCGTCGCCGCCAGAGTCGCCAGCCAGGAGTGCAGCAACTGGCGGCGATCACCGTCCGCGCCGGAGACGGCCACACTCCCCGCCCCTGCCAGGTTGAGGTAGACAATCGCGCCGGACACCTCCGTCCCGACCGGAAGTATCAGCGCCTGACCCGCGTCCGCCGCGCTCCCCTGCCGCAGCGTCGCCTCCCCGATCCCGGTGAGGACCAGGTCGACACGCTTCGCTCCGACGAACGCGCCTTCGACCGCGCATCCCAGGCGCTCGGAGAGCGCTGTCCCCGATGCCGCCAGCGCCTCCCCATCGCCCGACGGACAGTCGACCGTGCAGGTGAGGTGCCGCTCCGTCTCGTGGATCAGGAGGAGGCGCGCGTCCGGGTACCCCGCCTCGGCGATCGCACTCGCGACCGCACGGCCGACGAGCGCGATGCGCCCCGCGTCACCGGTCGCCCACGCATTCCGCCGTAACGAGGGCAGTTGTAGGAGCCCCTGACGGCGCAGGCGTGAGACGAACAGCACAGCCGTCCCGAGCACCGCGAACCCTGCCGCCGAGATCACCAGCGGCCGTGGTGGAGAGGGCCAGTCCCAGGCGATCCCCCATCCTCGCTCGGTGTCCGCCGCGTCGTCGGAGCTGAGTAGCGGATCGGCGGCCGGATCCCGTGTTGCTTCCTGCGTAGCCCCCGGCGTCGCCGTCATCTCCGGCTCGACCGGCGCGCCCCCGTCGGGCACCGGGGATGCGATCGTAAGCACCTCGGCCGGCAGGACGATCTCCCAGCCGGGATAGATCAGGTTCGGGTTCGTGAAGCGCCAGCCCGCACCCATCTCGCGGTCGCGGTTCGCCTCCCAGAGCTCCGTCCAACGGAAGCCGTCGCCGAGGAAGCGCTCCGCGATCCCCCAGAGGTGGTCGCCCGGGAGCATGCGGTAGGTGGGCACCCCTGACTCCACGTCGATCTGCTGCGACGGCAGCGGCAGGTGCAGCACCCATCCGACGCGGATCACGCGCGGGTCGGTGAACCGCTCGCCGTCCGCCATCACGCGGTCCCGGTTCGCCTCGAACAGTTCGACGTAGCGCGAGCCATCGCCGTACACGCGGCGCGCGATCCCCCAGAGGTCGTCGCCGCGCACCACCGTGTACGTGACGGCCTGCGCCTGCTCGGGCTCCTGTTCCGCGTGGCGCGGAGCGGGACCTCCTGCCTGGGCCACCGCCGGCACCGGCAGCGACACGGCCGGTTCTGCCGCCCCCGCGACCCGCGCCGTCGCCGGCATCCAGCTCGCCATCAGCAGTGTGCCGGCAACGCCGCCGTCGACGATCCGCCGCACCGCCGGCACGGTGATCAGGTTGGTCAGTCGCAGGGCGACGCGCGCCCACCGCGCTCCACGCGTCGCCCGGTCGGCAGCGAGAGCCGCGCAGCGCAGCGTGACCGTCACTGCGAGGTAGCCGAGGACAAGCCACGCGAGGGCGGCCGCCATGGCGATCAGGTCGCGGTCCGCGATCTCTGACGCGGTCAGCGTCGCGCGCACCGTCGCCAGGTCCGGGAGACGCCAGGCCTCCGACGGCGGCCCCGCGATCAACCAGAGCGCTATGCCCAGCCCCACCGCGACCACGAGCATCACGGCCATCGACCACGGCCCGGGGGCGGCTGGTGCACCCGTATGTCGTTGTCGCCGTGCGGCGGGGAGTGTCCGCGCCATCTCGATCCTCCTCGCTAGCGCTGGCCCGCGGTCAGTACGGACTGCAATTGCTGCACCGGGTACGGCGCCACGAACGACCGCACGATCGGGTCGAGCGGCTCCCAGTCGCCGACGGTGACGACGATGTTCCCCTCGCCGTCGTCTTCCTCAGTGATGACGCGGAATTGCCCGCCGAACGTGATCTCCAGCTGCACTTCGAACTGCCCGCCGGCGACCAGCGAAGACTGCTCGTAGGTGTGCTGGACGTCGCTCTCGGCCGGGTACGGTTGTCCGAGCGATCCGGTCGAGAGGAAGCCACCGTCGCCGAAGTGCCAGTCGTAGCGCTGCGGCGTGATCTCGACTTCGACCGTGGTGTTGCCGAGCGTCTCGGAGCCGTAAAGGGGGCTCCCGTCGTAGCCATCGACCCAGAACCAGGACGGCATCGCGACGAGACCAGTGCCGGGGTTGGCGCGTACGGCGAGCGGGGGGAGTGGCACGAGGCCCTGCAGGGACTCTGCGACCGCCTCGGGGTCGACAGCGTCCTCCGGCAGCACCTCAACCACGACGTCGGGATCACCGGGAGCGTCCACCGGAACCCAAGCAATCCCGAAGTAGCCGTCATCACAGTTCACGGCGAAGGGGATTGCTTCAGGATGGGCCTGCAGCCCCTCGCGCGCCCAGTCGCTGAGGGCACCGATGTGAGTCGCGGTCGCGCTGCAGGCGGGCGCGCCGGGATCGCTGATCAAATCGGTGGAACCGGGTGCGCCGGGCACGCCTGGCGTGGTGCTGCGGATGCCGACGTAGATCGTGACCCCGGTCTCGCTCGTGACCACGTTCGTCTCGACCTCGGTCTCCGGCCGCTCTGGCCTCGGTGTGAGTCCAGCGCCGGGTGTGCGTGCTGACTGCGCTAGGACTGATGACGAACTAGCCAGGCAGAGCAGAACCGCGAGTATCGTCGCCAGCTTTGTGAGACTCATCAGTCACTCCGCTCGCGGCTTCCTCGAACGACGACCCAACGGCCATCGGCCTTCTTGAGGTGAACCGTGTCCCGGATGACCTCTCCAGGGCCGGGTGCGTCCTCAGGGAGCTTCGTCGTCGCATCTACGTAGAAACTGTTGTTCACGTACTCATCGATCACGACCGCGGCGGTGTCGCTCACCGAAACCACCTCGAAGTCATGCTCGACGCGGATACGGGCTGCCACACCATCGGCGCGGTAGTCCTCGATCTCCTGGCGGATCCCCTCGAGTTCCTCGCCGGTCGCGTAGTCCTCGACCAGGCTGATGTCGAGCTCAAGGACCGCCGCGGCGTACGCATCCCAGTACGCGAGGTACGCCTCACGCACCTCTTCGCGCTGCGCGTCGAGCGAGACGGTGGCAGTTGGCGTGGCGGTCTGTGTCAGCGAGGGCGAGGCGGTCGCGGTCGCCGTGAGGGAGGGCGCGGGCGTGGACTCCGCACCGTCACCCCGGCACCCCACCGTGAACGCCACGCACGCCGCGATCACCACCACCGCTGCAAATCGGATACGACGCTCGACCATGGCTACGGACCTCCCGAGATCCCGGCGCGCGGCTCGGCGCTTGAGCGCGCGCTGATCTCGACCTGCGCGATGCCGAGCACGCGCAGGAAGGTCGTCGCCGCCTCGCGCGACAGTTCGACCTCGACGCGCGCGGCATCCGCCTGCACCGTGATGTCCGTGCCATCTTCCCCGATGAGGCGCACGATCGCCGCCTCCCGCGCGGCACCCGGGTCCAGCACGACCACCGCGCCGCCGGAAGCCCGATAGGCCGCCTCGTCGAGCTGCATCGCCCCCGCGGCCGCGGCCGCATCGGCGGCGTGCTGGAGATCGCGCCGTTGCGCCATCACCAGGCCGCCGTCCGCGACCAGCCCCACGACCGCGACCAGTCCCATCAGGAAGATCGCCGTCAGCGCCAGCGCCTGCCCGCTCTCGTCCGCCGCCAGTTCCCGTAGTCGCACGTTCATGGCGCCGCCGCCCGGCTGCGGTACTGGTCGATCTGCTCGGCATGGCTGCTGGAGACCGTCACCCCGACGACGCCGAGCAGCGGCAGGTCCCCGAGCTGCACCTCGTAGGTCGCCTGCGTCAGCACCGTGCCGCCGCGCTCGAAGCCGCCGGGGTCGATCGCGACGCCGAGCCGGTCAACAGCGAGCCCGTGGCCCTGCGCGACGGCGATCGCCCGTGCCTCTGCCGACTGAAGGCCTACCGGCGCCGACGGCGCCACGGCGACCGTGCGCGCGGCTTCCCGCGCCACCGACTGCACCGCGATCTGCGCGTGGCTCACGCGCCCGACCATCACCACGCCGAAGGCGAGCACCAGCAGCAGCGGCAACACCAGCGCAACCTCGACCATCGCGCTGCCTGTCTCGTCGGCGTGGAGGCGGCGCGCGGGCGCCGGCAGTCTACGGACCACCACGGAACCCCTCTCGCCAGACCTCGGCCTGCGCCTCGACCGGGACGCTCAGCGACGTCACCCACGGGATGAAGAGCCGGTACTCCCCGCTCGCCCGCGTGGCCACAACCTCACCGGACGCCTCCACCTCCACCGCGAACGCCGCACCCGTCGCGCCGAGGCCGGCCTCGAGCACGTCCCGCGTCCGTGACGCGCCCTCCTGGAGGCTGTATCCCTCGGCCGCGGCGAGCCGCGCGCCCTCGATCGCCGCCGTCTCCGCCACGGTCTGCGCATGGTGGACCAGCGCGAACTGCACGACGCCGATGAGCGCCATGAAGAGCAACGGCAGCACAAGCGCCGCTTCGACGGTGCTGGCCCCGGACTGGTCGCGGAGGAGGCGGCGCACCGGGCTACACGCTCGTGATCGCGGTGACGATGTCGTTGAAGACCCCGACGATCGCCGTCCCGACGGCCTGGATCGCGACGATGGCGACGACCGCGATGCCGGCGACGACGATCGCGTACTCGGTCATCGCCGCGCCCTCCTCGTCCGCGTGGAGCCGCGTGACCTCGTCCCTGACTCGCTTCAGCATCTCGATACCTCCTGTCCTCGGTCCGTGTGCCTTCTGATCGGTTGCCTCACCGCCCCAGTCCCAGCAGCTCGGTCCCGGCGGGATAGAGCAGCACGACCAGGAACGCCGGGAAGATGAAGAGCGCGATCGGGAACAGCATCCGCACGGCGGCCTTGCCGCCCTCATCGAGGAGCTGCGTGCGTTCGCGGTCGCGCGCGGTCTCGGCCAGCGCCAGCATCGCGGGCGCGAGCGGGGTCCCCTGCTCGTGGGCGAGCCGCCAGGCGTCTGCGAGCGAGTGCAGCTCCGTGACCTCCTCGCGGTCGGCGAGCGCCCCCAGTCCGTCCGCGTAGCCCTCGCCACCAATCGCCGTCTCGCGGACGACGCCGCGCAGCGCCGCCCCGAGCACGCCGTCGAGCTGCTGCGCCGCCTCGGTGAGCGCCTGCTCCGCTGAGAGCCCCGCGCTCGCGCCCAGTACGAGCAGGTCGAGCGCCACGGGCGTCTCGTGCACGATCGCGATGCGGCGGCGGCGCAGCCGTCCACGCAGCTGCCACGAAGGCGCCGCAAACCCCGCCGCGAACGCCCCCGCCCACATCCAGACGGGCCACGGCCCCAGCGGGTGGGCCCCGAGCAGGTTGAGCAGCGGCAGGACCGCTCCCGTCACCAGGCCGGTCGCCAGCTGCTGTCCGCGGAACTGCGCCGCGCTGATCCCGGGCATGGCGAGCGCGAGGCGCCGGTCGAGGTCGCCGGTCTCGATGCCGGCGCGGCGCAAGACCGCGCCAATCAACAGTCCCGCTTCGTCCAGCAGCGGCCGCAGCGTGCGCTCCAGCAGCGCCGACTCGAAGACGGGGTCGCGCGCCTCCCCCTCGTCCAGCTCCATCCGGCCCTGCGCGGAGAGCCGGTGCAGGCGGCGGGCCAGGTCGGGGCGCGGCCGCCCGAGCGGCTGCGCCATGATCACCAGCCACAGTCCGGCGGCGAGCGCGCCGCTGACCGCGAGTGCCGCCGTCACCTGAGCACCCGCTCGCGGCCCGGCAGCACCGTTGCCCGGAGCATGCCCGCGTAGCCGCCGGCAACGCTGACCAGGCAGACGGCAAGCGCCAGCTGGCCCCCGGGCGTCGAAAACACCTCCAGGTAGCCGGGGTTGGTGGCGCGGATCGCGACGATCAGGACGAGCGGGAGCGCCGCGATCACGCGGGCCGACAGCACCTGCTCCGCCTGCTGCGCGCGCACCTCGCGCCGCGCCCGGGCCGTCCCCCGCACGGAGCGGGCGAGACCGTCGAGCACGTCGCTAAGGTTGCGGCCGCCGACGCGGTAGGACATCAGCAGCGCCGCGCAGAGCATGTCGAAGGAGGGGTGCGCGACCTGTTCGCGGGCGCGCGTGACTGCCTCCTCGAAGCCGGCCAGCCGCAGGTCCCGCGCGAGCGCCCGGAAGGCGGGACGCAGCGCGAGGGGCCCGGTGCGCGCGAGCGAGCGGAGGCCCTCCTCGATCCCGATCCCGACGCGACTGCCGTCTCGCAGCACGGCCACGGCTTCGACGACGGCGTCCTCCACCGCCTCCCGGCGGTACTCGTCGCGCTGGCGGGCGACCCACGACGGCACCAGCGCGCCCACAATCCCCGCCGCGAGGCTGAGCGCCGGCCACCCCAGGAACGCCTGGGTCACCGCGGCCGTCACGACGCCGACGGCAGCCGCCGGGGCCAGCCGGCCACCGGCGTCGGTCAGCGCCGCGACCCCGCCCCTGTTTGCCGCCGAAGCATCCCGGCGGGGGGCGTGCTCCGGGCGCTTCGACGTCAGCGCGAGGAAGATCAGCAGCAGGCCGATCCCGAGCAGCAGGCTGTAAGTCACGTGCATGGCGTGTCCCTCTCCGGGTCAGCCTGCACCAGGGCACTCCACCAGCACTCCACGGCCACGCTTACCAGGCTCCACACCCGCCTATTTCGCTCCACAGGCGCGCGATCGCCGCAGAACTTCGCCATATCTGTCCCGCTCCGGACGCTCGTTGCGCTCATCCCGCGCCTCCTCGCTCCGGCCCGGCGTAGCCCGCAGCCGCCAGCCGCGCCTCCCGGCGCGGGCGGATCCCGGTCCACGTGAGCCGTCCCTCGCCCAGCACGAACAGCTCGGAGCCGGCGATCGCGCCGCCTTCCATGCCGGTGACCTCGTAGATGTGCGAGACGGTGCGGCGATGGGTGGCGCCGTCGAGCCGCAGGTGGACGACCACCTGGATCGCCTCCGCGATCATCTCGGCGACCGTCTCCGAGGGCGGATGCCCCTCGGCCATCAGCGCATAGGTGCGGAGCTTGGAGAGCGCCTCGCGCGGGCCGTTGGCGTGCAGGGTGCACATCGAGCCCTCGTGGCCCGAGTTCATGGCGGAGAGCATGTCCAGCGCCTCGTCGCCACGGACCTCGCCCACGATGATGCGCGTCGGCCGCATCCGTAGCGCGTTGCGCACCAGGGCACGGATCGACACACCACCTTCGCCCTCGACGTTCGCGAGCCGCGCGTTGAGCGCCACGCAGTCGGGCAGGACAGACTCGAGCTGGAGCTCGCCGGTCTCCTCGATCGTGATCACGCGCTCGCGCATCCCGGGGATCGCCGCCCCGAGCGCCTTCAGGCAGGTCGTCTTGCCGCTGCCGGTGCCGCCGGAGATCAGGATGTTCAGCCCGGTGCGGACACACGCCTGCAGGAACGCCGCGGCCTCGGGCGTGAGCGTCCCGAACCCGACCAGGTCGTCGAGCGTCCGCGCGCGCTGCAGGAACTTGCGGATCGTGACGTGGGTCGCGCCGGTGGCGAGCGGCGGGATCACGGCGTTGAGCCGGCTGCCGTCGGGCAGGCGCGCGTCCACCATCGGGCTCGTCTCGTCGAGCCTGCCGCCCAGCGGCCCGATCGCGCGCCGCACCAGGCGCAGCAGCTCCGCGTCGTCGGCGAGCGTGATCTCGGTGAGCTCCTTGCGGCCGTCGGCGATCACGAACACGCGACGCGGGCCGTTGACGATGATCTCTTCGATCGCAGGGTCATCCAGGAGCGGCTGTAACGGCCCGAGCCCCAGCAGGTCGGCGAGCAGCCGGCGCGCGAGGTCGGCCCGATCCGCGAAGGGCGGCTGGCCGAGCGTGACCGCCCGCCGCTCCGCCGCGGCGATCTGTTCGTGGATCACCCGTTCAGCGTGCGCGGCCTCCTGCGCTCCGACGCGCGTCTCATCACCGTCCGACGCCCGTCTGAGCGCCGCCTGGACGTCCGCCCGGATCGCCTGCTCACGCCCATCGCGGACCATCCCCAGCGCACCCATCCCCGTCGCGTGAGTCATCGCGACGCCTCTACGACCACGGATGCGGTGCCGGCACCGGCGAGCACCGCTGCGGCGTCAGGCGCCTCCACGTCCTCTAGCGCCCGCACCAGCGCGCGCAGGTCCGCGGCCGCCCTGCCGCCCGCCGCCGTGAGCGGGACTTGGCGGTCGATCGCACGCCGCGCCGCCGGGCGGTCTTCCCGCACGGTGCCGATCACGGGCAGGCCCAGCGCCCGTTCGATCTCATCCCCGTCGTAGTGCTCACGGCCTTCCCGGCGGTTGACGGCGAGGCTCCAGCGGCCGCGGCCGTCCTGGCCAAGCGATCGCAGCGCGAGGCGGGCGTTCCAGAGCGAGACCAGGTCGGGTGCCGTCACCAGCAGGGCGTGGTCGGCGGCCTGCAACACGCCCGCTTCCGGGGGCCATCCGAGGTCCACCACGACGCAGCCGAGGCGCGCACGCAGCCGGGCGACCGCCCCCGTGATCAGTTCCGAGGTGAGCGTTGCGGCCAGCTCAGGGCGCTCCACTCCCGCCAGCACCGCGCAGCCGGGCCCCTCCTGCAACTCCGTCGCCAGGCGCGCGTCCAGCGGACCGCCGGCGACGGCGAGTCCCACGAGGCCGCGGCGGGGGTCGAGGCCGAGGTAGGGCGCGACGTTCCCGCCACGCAGGTCGGCGTCGACCAGCGCGACTGAGTGACCGGCGTCCCCCAGGGCGGCGGCGATCGCGACCGCCAGCGTGGTCTTGCCCGGCGCACCCTTGCCGCTGGTCACGGCGATCACGCGCCCTGCGGTCCCTAGTTCGTTCCACTCGTCGGCTGCACGCGGCTCTGCCGATGCCGCCAGCGTCCCCCCGGGACCGGCAAGGGGTGCCCCGTCGCAAGTGCGCCGGAGCGCCGCGGCAATCGCCGGGAGTGGTGTGGATGCCAGCAGGGCCGGCGCCAGTTCGTCGTACCGGCTCGCTTCGCGGTCGTCCGCAGCCAGGAGCAGCACCGGCACGCGGCGGTCGTGCAGCGCCAGCAACGTCGACTCTCCCAGCCCGTGAAGGCTGCTCGCGGCCAGCACGGCGTCCACCGCCGATGACCCCGGCGCGACCCGCTCGAGCAGCGTCGCGGCGTCGAGCGCCCGGGCAGCAACGGCGATCCCCTCGCCCGGCAACCCGTCCACGAGGCGGAGTTCCAGCTCCCGGTCGCCCGTCGCGATCAGCACGCGCACCTCGGCGGTCTCCGGCGCGGACGGGTAATTCGTCATGGCGCGGGCACCAGCACGAGCGTTAGCCGTCCGTTCACGAGCGCGTGGACGACCCGCTCGGCGTCGCCCTGCGGCACGATCAGCGTGACGTTGGCGATCCGGCCGCCCTCCTCAGGGGCTGGCCCGCCGCCGAGACCGAGGCGGCCCGTGTCGGCGGCGACGTGGTAGACGGTCGCCCGCTCCAGCAGTAGTGCGGTCGCGCTGCCGGGGCGGCCGGGCTCCGTCGTCTCGACGACCGCCACCTCGTCGCCGCGGCGCAGCTCGCTGAAGACGGTGTCGGCGCCGACCGCGACCGTGACCGCCACCTCGCCTGGCCCGAGCGCCGGTCCGGTGCCGAGGTCCTGCCCGACGACGAGTCCCCCCGCGTGGATGGTCTGGTTCGTCGTCCGGCCGACCAGGGTGTCGATCTCCGCCTCCCCCACCGCGAGAGCGCCGAGCGTCCCTTCCAGCCGCGCCTCGCTCGTCGTGAGGTCGCCGCGCGTGATCACGTGGCCGGGCGGCAGTGTCCACGCCGCAACCACGACCGGTTCCGTGACCCGAAAGCCGTTGATGACCGAGACGCCGCCGACGAGCGCCACCACGACCACGAGCGCCCCCAGCCAGAGCCGCGGGTCGATGCGGGGCAGGCCCCAGGACCGGGCGCGCAGCCGCGTGCTGCCGGACGCCATCGCGTTACTCCTCCCGGCGGCCGTGCGACCGCTCGCCCTGCTCCCAGCGCCGCTCCAGTCCCTCGAGCCAGGTCTGCACGAAGGCGGCCGCGCTCCTCGCATCCGTGAACCCCTGCTGCTCCAGTTCGTGGCCGGGCTCGCGCTGATGCAGGACCACCACCCGCAGATCCGGGCGTCGCCCGGGCGTGACCGTGGCCCGTAGCAGCAGGCGATCCGTCAGGATGTGAGAGGCGTTTGTCATGGCGGGCACGCTACGAGGGCGCGCGTGCAACTCGCGCTACACCCGGTGCGGTGAGGACGCGGGAGCCGGAGGGGCGCGGGCGGCTCGCGGCCCTCGGGACGGCGCCCGCCCATGGCGGGAATAAGCGGTGGCGTTACGCGCTCGCGACGTAGCGCAACTGTCACGCGATTTGCGACGCAACTGCTACGCGATGCCGTGTGTGATGAGGCATACTAGTTGCCCGGGGACGGCACGCAGAGCGATCTAGCGGCCACGGCAGGTTCAGGCGGCGCCAGGCCCGGCCAGTAAGGAACACTGGTTCGTGGCGGGGGTAATCACGGGGAGCAGCGGCGGGCTGCCGCCACGTCGGGCGCAGCGCGCTCCGGCACGTCGCTCGCAGTCGCCCACCTTCCATCTGCGCCTGGTCGGGGGCTTCGCAGCGACGCAGGGCGGGCGCTCCATCACATTGCCGGCAGCAAGCCGGAGGCTGGTGGCGGCCGCCGCGCTCTATGCCGGCCCGATCCCCCGACACGTCGCGGCGGAACGGCTCTGGCCGCACCTGGAACCCCGCAGCGCGCTCAGCAGCCTCCGCACCGCGCTCTTCCGCCTCAGTGCCGGCGCGGCGCTCCTCGACACCGGCCCTGGCTACATCGCCATCGCCGCAGACGTCGAGGTCGACGTCCATGCGCTGGAGGCATTCGCCCACCGTCTCATAGATGGGCCGGTGCCGGACGCTGACGCGGATGAGTCGCTCCGACGGCTGACCATGGCGATCCTGCCGGACTGCGACGACGACTGGCTGCGCCTGGAGCGCGATCGGCTGCGGGACCTCTTCCTGCACGCGATCGAGGCGCATGCGGCACGGCTCTCAGCTGCAGGCCACTACGCTCGCGCCTTGGAAGCGGCGCATGCCGCTCTGTCGGCGGATCCAGTGCGAGAAACGGCGGCGGCGACCCTGATTGCAATCCACCTCGCGGAGGGCAACCGCCCGCAGGCAGCGCGGACCTATCGCGACTTCCGCGCGCGACTGCGCGCGATCATCGACGTGGAACCTGCCGACGAGTTACGGGCGCTGGTCGCCCCGTACCTGGGTGATACGTAGTCATCTCGGACCCCGAACCGCTGGGGACGACCAGACAAACCGCGACTTTGCCTCGTGAGGACGCCAGCCCGGCCGGTTCGCGTTCGCATGGAAGTACCGTTGAAGCCAGCCGGAGTTCCCCCTCTGCGCTAGCGGCCAGGTTCACCTTACGGCGTCCAGCGCAGAGAACGAGTTCTATCGTCCATCGATCCCATACTGGAACAGGTGCAAGCGATGCTGCTCCCGGACTGGCCCAGACCGGAATAGTGCCGGAACGTATTGCAGCCACCAAAGGCTTGTGCGGAGGAGACAACCTGATCCCAGCCGGAGGGCATCGGTGAGCTCGTGTAGGTCGCGCCGCCGGTGCAACCGACGCCGTTCGGGACACTCCAGACGAGGGGCGTCCCACCGAACGATGAATTCGTGTAGTCAATACCGATAACCGTATCGCTCATCCGGAGCTCATCACCGACAAGCGGCTCGATCTGTTCCAACTCCCGTACGAGGTCTTCAACAGTCGCGTCCGCCGGGAGGTTGATAGCGCCCCCACTCGCGATCCTGGCGGCCTCCGCCAGGGTCGGGAAAGCCTCAACTCGAACGGTTTCGTTCTGTTCGGCACTCGGCGAGTGCGCCCAGGCAACCAGGAACTCGCGTTGCTCGGCGGCGGGACTAGCGTCGCCGATGGGGGCAGTGCCCACGAAGGAGAGAACGGCGGCAAGGACGGAGCCGATCAGAAACGTAGTCTTCATGGGATCCCTCTGGGTCGCGTCTGGTAGCTAGACCATGCTAGTCGTTAGGCGAGACTATCATGAACACCAGCGCCCCGTGTCGACCCGGACGTGGCGGACCTGCGCTGAAGACGGAAGAGAGAGGGTATCGGTATGGGCGGCCTAGCTCGGAACCAGCGGTACATCGCGGAGTTGCTGCTCGCCCGGGGGCGGCTTCATGCGTACGAGATCAAGCGCACACTTGAGGAGATCGTGCCGCCTGGATCCATCTACGGTGCGATCTCAAGCCTCGAGAGGAAGGGGCTCATTACAAGCGAGTGGGTACCGATGGAAGAGCACGGGTACCCAAGCCCTCCCCGCAAATACGTCGAGCTGACAGCACGTGGAAGGGCTGTCCTACAGGCGGAGGCTGATCGTGATCAGGCGGCGGGGCGGATCCGCGCAGAACAGCGGCGACCGGCGACCGGAGATGCGGGATGAGTGCGCTTCTGCCTCGCGCCGCTGTCGGTCTGCTCCGTCTCTACCTGCGACTGTTCTGTCTCTTCGCACCGAACTACCGCGCCGCGCTGAGAGAGCACTCGCTGATCGAGTGGAGCATTCGGGAGGAGGCCCACGAAGCGATCATCGGGGGCGCCAGTCAGCTCGGCGCGGCCGGGGTAGCGCTACGTCATCACATTGCCGAGTTGGAGCCGGTTGGTCTCGCAGGCAAGACCTTCACTGACGCACGACTGCAGATCGCGAACGGGCGAGGTGACGCTTCGTTTGTTCCTCGTCTCGCTGTCCTCGTATTGCTTCTCGCATCGACTGCCTTCGTACTCTTGCCTTCGCCGGTATCCCCTGTTGCTGGCTGGTCGCAGCCGAATAGTGTCACGGGTTCCAGCCGACCGGCCGAGGTCGAACCGGCTGACGATCTCCGAGAAGCGCTCTACCGCTCGGCCGGAGTTTGCATCGCGCCAGGGATCGAGGGGCCGGACCTGACCGAGGAGATCGTCTTGAATGGAAGCCCGGGAGCGGACTGCAGCGACTTGGATCGCTGAGGACCCGAGGGCGAGCGTTCCCCCGCTACTGCCGGTCCACGACGATTTCCTCGATATCCACGATCAAACGACCGTCCTGCACCGAACTGTCGAAACGATCCATGCTTCGAGTCGCAGGCCCGAAGACGCGCGTTCCATCGGCCG
>WBZO01001967.1_pt1 | contig 29003 bp, 30 predicted proteins | sample 5204261 | NCBI WGS metagenome assembly WBZO01 (sample SAMN12412400, study PRJNA552823) | activated sludge metagenome | isolation source: activated sludge from anammox sidestream of wastewater treatment plant... | place: USA: North Carolina | collected 2017-09
ACCACGATCGCCGCGTCGCTCCAGCACAGCGTCGACACGCCCGGCGTCATGTGCGCCGACTTCCACGTGCACTCGAGCTACTCGCTCGACTCGAACGATCCGTTCGAGGAGAAGGTGAAGAGCGCGGTCACCGACGGACTCGAGATCCCCGTCTCGAGCGAGCACCAGTACATCGAGGACTTCCTGCCGGTCATCCAGCGGCTCGGCCTGACGAAGTGGGCCTACAGCTTCCCGTCCGCCGAGCTCACCACGTTCACCTGGGGCCACTTCGGCGTCATCCCCGCGCACCTCGATCGGAACGCGCCCAACAACGGCGCGACGCCGTGGATGGGACGCCTCCCCGCGGAGGTGTTCAAGGAGGTCAACGAGGCCCCCGAGAAGCCCGTGCTCGTCGTGAACCACCCGCGCGCCGGCCTCTTCCAGGGCTACTTCGGGATGGCCGGCTTCGATCGAGCCCTCGCCCGCGGCACCAACGCGGAGCTCTGGAGCGAGGCGTTCGCGGCGCTCGAGGTGGTCAACGGCGTCGACTTCGACACGAGCCGCGACGCGGCCGTCGCCGACTGGTTCTCGCTGCTCGGCGCCGACAAGACGTACTGGGCGGTCGGCAACTCCGACAGCCACGACTACCGGCGCGAGTTCGTCGGCTATCCGCGCAACTGCCTCCGCTTCGGCCACGACGACCCGTCGAAGCTCACGGCAGAGAGCGTGCGCGACGTCCTCCGCGCCGGCGCGAACGTCGTCACCGGCGGCCTGTACCTCACCGTCGAGGGCCCCGGCGGCATCGGCCCCGGCGGCAAGGCGGCGGCGGGCGCGTACAAGGTCACGGTCGCGTCGGCCGGCTGGGTCACGCCGACCTCGGTCGAGGTGATCGTCGACGGCGTCACCACCCAGACGGTCCCGGTCGGCACCTCGGCCGGCCCGGGGCCGGGCAAGCGCTTCGACCTCGTGATCGACGTCCAGCCGACGCAGAGCCGGGCCCGTCACTGGGTGCTGTTCCATGCGACCGGCACGGGCGATCTCGCCCCGGTCCACCCGGGCAAGAAGCCCTTCGCGTTCTCGAACCCGATTTTCTTTTGACGGATCTGCGCTAGTAACACCCGTCCCGTGCATCCGAACCACGAACGGCTGAGGCAGCTCTATGCGAACAAGCCGGTCATCCTCGCGCCGCTCGAGGATGTCTCGGACATGGTGTTCCGCCGGCTCTGCCGTTCGCAGGGCGCCGAGATCACCGTCACCGAGTTCGTCAACGTCGAGGGGCTGCTGCGCGGCTGCCGCAACGCGCGCCGCAAGATCCGCCTGGCGGAGGACGACGTCCTCACGGCGATCCAGATCTACGGCTCGGACCCTACGCGCCTCGCGGAGGCCGCGCGCTACGCCGAGAGCGCCGAGCCGTTCTTCATCGACATCAACTGCGGGTGCTGGGTGCCCAAGATCGCCGGGCGCGGCGCGGGCGCCGGGTGGCTGCGCGATCCGGCGGCGATGGTCGCGATGGCGAAGATGGTCGCCTCGAGCGTCGCCCTCCCCGTCACGGTCAAGACGCGCATCGGCTACGGGCCCGAGAGCGACATGCCCATCGTCGATCTCGCGCGCCGGCTCGAGGACGCGGGCGTCGCCGCGATCACCATCCACTGCCGAACGGCGAAGATGGGCCACTCCGGCGCCGCCGACTGGACGTGGGCGGCGAAGGCCCGCGAGGCCGTCTCGATCCCCGTCATCGTCAACGGCGACGTGAAGTCCGCCGACGACGCGAAGCGCGCGATCGAGACCACCGGCTGCGAGGGTGTCATGGTCGGCCGTCGCGCGATCGAGCACCCGTGGATCTTCCGCGAGGCGAAGGCGCTCCTGCACGAGGGCGTCCACCTCCCGCTGCCGACCGACGACGAGCGCATCGAGCTGTGCAAGACGCACCTCCGCGCGAACGTCGAGGAGCGCGGCGAGCCGGCGGGCGTCCGCTGCACGCGCCGTCACCTCTCGGGTTACCTCTCCGGTCTGCGCGGCGCGGCGCAGCTCCGGCGCGAGCTCAACCTGTGCGACTCGCTCGAGGGCTGCATCGCGATCCTCGACGGCTGGCTCGCGCGCCGCGACGACGTCGCGGCGGCATAACGCTCGTTCGCTCGCGTGCGCGTCGCGTGACCCGCTCGTGAAGTCAGCGGGCGGGGCGGGAGCTCCCCCCTCCCCCCAGCCCTCTCCCGGCAAGTCCCGGTCCGAGGCGATGCGATCAGTACGTCGCGACGATCGAGCCGGTCGTGCGCGTGAAGCGCGCGGCGCGGCCGGCGAGGAAGTCGAGGCCGTCCTTCCGGAGGCGGGGAGCGTGATCGCGCTCGTAAGCGGCGAACGCGTCGCGCGATGCGAAGCGATAGCGGATCTCGATCGCGAGCGCGCCGTCGAGCGTCACGAGATCGGCCGACAGCGCGCCCGCGGCGAGCACGTCCGAAATGTGGCGATCCCGCAGCCAGGCGAGCGTGTCGCCCAGGACCGCGGGATCGTCGAAATCGATGCGAACGGTGTACGCGAACACGAATGCCGGAGAGATCAGTTCGCGCCGAGGCACGCCGTGAGCTCGGGCGTCGGCGTCCAGCCGCACTGGCCGTTCGCCTGACGCTCGCACGTCGCGCTCTGGTAGCACGCGTACTCGGGGCGGAACTCGCACGTGGTGAACATGTGCTGCTCGGCGCAGAGCTGGCCGCTGCAGCCGGTCTTGACGCACGCGGCCTGCGGAGGCGGCGGCGGGGGATCAGCGATGCACACGGGGATCGAGCCGCCGTTGATGCCCTTCATCTCGCAGTGCGTCCCCGCCGCGCACCGGACGTTCGCACACGTCAGAAGGGCCGCGCGAAAAAGCGTCGTCGTCGCTCCGAGGCGCGTGAGCGAGAGGTCGCCGTTCGCGAGCGACGCGCCGTAGACGCGCGCCTTGTTCGTCGACGGGCGCAGGCGGATCTTCGTCTTGCCCGAGACCTTGTATGCGTTCCACTTGCCGCTCTCGGCGAGCGTGCACGGGAATCGGAAGCAGCGGACCGCGGGGTTGACCAGCGTGGCCTCGACCTTCGCCGAGTAGGTGCCGTCGGCCCTGAGATCGATGGTCTCGATGTCGAGGAAGTCGCCCGAGTCGGCGGCGTGCCACGCGAACTTCCCGACGAACTGCCTTCCGAGGACGGAGAGCTCGTCCTCGGTGGCGTCGACGTCGTCACCTTCGTGATCGGCGTCCGAGGGACCTTCGGAATCGACCGCGCAGCCCACGAGAGCGAGCGGGCCGGCGGCAAGCGAAGCGGCAAGAAGAGCGGCGGGGGAAAGCTTCATGGGCGGCCTCATTACCGCAACGGTGCACACGTGCAACCCCAAAGTAGTACACTTGGACACATGCCCATGATCCGCGCGAAATTGCTCATGGATGCGGATCACTACGACCAGCTGATCGCGCGCGAGGTGGCGGGCGCGAGGGTCAGCGTGTGGATCGCGACGGCGAACCTGAAGACGATGCTGGTGGAGGCGCCGATCGGATCGAGGGCGCGCGCGCGCGGCCGCTACGTCTCCTTCTTCGAGACGCTCGCCGACCTTGCGAAGCGCGGCGTCGACGTATGCATTCTACATGCGTCGCTGCCGAGCGGCCCGCTGCGCCGCGAGATCGATCGCCTGGGCAAGGCGTCGGCGAGCGTGAAGCTGCGCCGGTGCCCGCGGGTGCACCTCAAGATGATCGCGATCGACGGGCGCCTCCTCTACCTGGGGAGCGCGAACGTCACCGGAGCGGGGCTCGGCGCGAAGGGCGAAGGGCGCCGCAACTTCGAGATGGGCATCGTCACCGACGACACGGGGATGCTCGACGCCGCGCAGGCGCGCTTCGATCGGATCTGGCGCGGCGCCGAGTGCGCTGGATGCAAGCTCCGCGCGGAGTGCCCCTCGCCTATTTCGAATGCAGCGACGCGACGAGCTTGTCGAAGTCCGGCCGCGCCGCAGCGACGGTCTTCTCCGGGCCGGTCATCTTGAAGAAGTGCTGGCGATCGCCGGCGTCGACGACCGCGCCCAGGAGCATCTGCTTCTCCTTCGGGGCGGACGGGGCGCCCATCATGCCGCCGCCGGAGAACGTGCCCTTGATCTCGACGACGGTGACATCGAGGCCGTTGACCTTCTTCTTCTCCGTCTTGGGCTCGGCGCTGCCGAACTGACCGGCCCAGCGCTTCACGTTCGCCTCGACGCCGCCGGCAGCGGCCGAGACGGTGAGCTCCGCGTCCTCCGTGTCGCCGGCGGCGCGCGGGATCTTGTACGTCGCCTTCCGCATCGGGTTCGGGTTGGGCATGCTCTGCCAGGCCGGCGGCGCGTCCCATGCGATCTCGGTGAGCGCCGAGCCGGTCGCCGCCGGCGCGGAGGTCGCGGTCTTCGCCGGAGCAGCGGGCTCCTCCTTCTTCGCCTCGGGCGTCGGCTCCGGGGTCTTCGAGCACGCGGCGAGCACGACGAACGCGAGGCAGAGCGAGCGCTTCATCCGCCGCCGTGTAGCACTCGTTGGAAGGCGGCGGCAAGGCGGGGCCCGGTCGCCTTCTCCTCGTGCTTGAAGAAGACCCACGCTTCCTTCCACGGCTGGGCGCCGATCCGCGCGGCCCACTCGGCGAGCGCCGCCTTGCCGTACTTCGTGCGGCGGAGGCGGAGGTAGCCGAAATCGGCCGTCGCCACGACGGGCACCTGCTTCTTCGGATCGTCGATCGCAGAGAGCGCGGCGCCGCGCGCTCGGAGGACGGCGTAGACGTCCTCGGCGAGCCACGTCTCGTTGCCCGGCTCGACCGCGAGCCGCGCCCACGGGGGAACGAGCTCGAGCAGCGCGCGGAGCCCGGGCACGTCCTTCTTCATCGTGGGCGGGAGCTGGAGGTAGATCGGGCCGAGCCGATCGCGGATGACGGCCGCGACGTCGAAGAAGCTCTTCACGGGCTCGGCGAGCGCGGGCCCCTTGTTCAGGAGCCCGAGGTAGACGGGCGCCTTGAGCGCGAACCGGAACTCTGGCGATGCGGCGACGTCCCTCGCCCACCCCTCGAGCGCGCTCGGCTTCGGCATGCGGTAGAAGGTGTTGTTGATCTCCACCGCGTCGAAGCGCTCCGCGTAGAACGCGAGCATCTTCGCCGCGGGGATCTTCTCGGGGTAAAACGAGCCCTTCCACTCCTTGTACGAAAACCCGCTGGTGCCTACGCGAACGCGCATGTCCTTCTCGACGCGCAGCTTACAAGAGGACGTCCCGAACGCGCTCACCCGCGCGGTGGCCGAGGCTCGCGCGCGCGGGCCGGTGATCGACCTCACCGTCTCGAACCCTACGACCGCGGGCATCGCGTACGACGAGGCGGCGATCGTGGGGGCGTTCGCCGACCGACGCATGCTCGTCTACGAGCCGCATCCGCTCGGGGTGACCTCGGCGCGCGAGGCGGTGGCGCGCGAGACCGGCGCGGACGCGACCCGCGTCGCGATCACCGCGAGCACGAGCGAGGCGTACGCCGTGCTCTTCAAGATGCTGTGCGATCCGGGCGACGAGATCCTCGTGCCCGCGCCGAGCTACCCGCTGCTCGGGTGGCTCGCCTCGTTCGAGGCGGTGAGGCTCGCTCCGTACCCGCTCGGCTACGCAGGGCGGTGGCATGTCGACATCGAGGGGCTCCGCGCGGCGATCACGCCGCGTACACGGGCGATCGTCGTCGTGAGCCCGAACAACCCGACGGGCTCTTACCTCGGCGCGGACGAGCTCGACGCGATGCTCGATCTCGGCCTGCCGATCGTGAGCGACGAGGTCTTCGCGCGCTATCCCATCGGCGACGCGGTCCCGGCGGGGCGCGTCGAGACGGTGCTGCAGGCGGACCGAGGGCTCGTCTTCTCGCTCTCGGGTCTGTCGAAGCTCGCGGGCCTCCCCCAGATGAAGCTCGGCTGGATCGCGACGGGCGGCGATCCGCTGCACGCGGACGCGGCGATGGCGCGGCTCGAGATCGTGCTCGACGCGTACCTGTCGGTCGGGACGCCCGTGCAGCATGCGCTCCCGGCGCTGCTCGCGGCCGGCCGGGCGACGCGCCGTGCGATCTCGGAGCGGACGCGGCGGAACCTCGCGGCCGTCCGTGCGGCGATCGCCCAGGCGCACGCCGCCACGGTCCTCGACGTCGAGGGCGGCTGGTATGTCACCATTCGCGTCCCCGAGACGATGAACGACGAAGAATGGGCGACCACCCTCGCATCGAAGGACGCGGTGCACGTCCACCCGGGGTTCTTCTTCGACATGGATCGCGGCGCGCATCTGGTGGTGAGCCTCCTCTCGCCCGAGCACGATCTGCGCGAGGGCATCGCGCGGATCGCGCGGCGCATCGCGGCGGAGACATGAGGCGCGCCGCGGGCGCGCTCGCCCTCGTGCTCGGCGCCGCCACGTCCGGCTGCACGAAGGCCGATCTGCTCGACTTCGCCATGCAGGGCGCACCGCGCGCCTCGGCGAGCGCGGCGCGGAGCGTCGGGCCGTATCGGCTGCTCGCCGGAGATCTGCACACGCACGTGCTCCCGCCCGACTCTCCATGGCACGTGACGCGCGGCTTCGCCGAGACGGCCTCGCTCGCGGAGCGGGAAGGCCTCGACTTCGTGGTCCTCACCCCGCACGTGCCGTCGCGCTTCTTCGCCGATCCCGAGGAGCGCGCGTGGGTGCATGCGACCCAGGCCGAGCTCCGCACGCGCATCGCCTCGCGTCCGTCGCCCGTCCTCTTCGTCCCGGGCATGGAGTACACCGACCATCGCTACGGGCATCTCGGCCTCGCGTTCGCGGACGTCGACGACGTGCTCGCCGAGATCTCCGTGGACGAGGGGCGCGCGCACCCCGAGAGGTTCTTCGAGCGCTGGGCGGCGCACGGCGGCGTCATGACGCTCAACCATCCCATGCTGCACGGCATCCCGAACGCGCCTTTCCGCGAGCTGCGCCACGACATGGGATGGCGCGCCCTCTTCACGCCGCCGGTGCCTGCGCCGCCGGAGATCGCGTGGATCACCGAGCATGCGCAGACGATCGAGACGCTCAACACGAGCATCTCGCACCTGCGCGATCAGTTCTTCGTCGGCGACGTGGAGCGCACGCTTCGCGAGGGTGCGCACCTCGCCGATCGCGTCGCGCGCACGCGACACCGGCGCTTCACGCCGGTCGGCGGCTCGGACAGCCACGGAGGCTGGCTTCGCGCGACGACGTGGGTGCTCGCGCGCGAGCGCACCGTCGAGTCGATCCGCGCAGGCCTGGTCGCCGGACGCACGTGCGTACGCGGCCCGCAGGCATGCACGTTCGTCGCCCGCGCGACCGGGGGCGAATGGGCCAACGTGGGCGGCGCCGTGCACACGTCGGCTTCGCGGTCGATCGAGGTGCGGAGCGATGGCGGCGCGGCGACGTACTACGTGAACGGCGCCGTCGCCGCGTGGGGCCGCGACGGAGAGAGCGTGTCGATCGCGGTCCCGGGGACGTGCGTGCTCGTGCGCGCGATCGTGGGCGAGAGCTGGTCGGCGCCCGTCCACGTGGACTGCGACTGGGCGAAGTGATCGCCGCGGCTCACACGCTCGAGCTCAGGCGCTTCGGGCGGCGGGGAGACGGACGCGGACGACGGTGCCCACGCCGAGCTCGCTGTCGATGTCGATGCTGCCGCCGTGCGCGTCGACGACGCGCTTCACGAGCGCGAGGCCGAGGCCGAGGCCGCCGGTCGCGCGCGTGCGGCTGCGATCGGCGCGGAAGAACGGCTCGAACACGCGCTCGAGATCGGGGCGCGCGATGCCGAGCCCGTGGTCCTTCACCTCGACGACGATCGACGCGCCCTCGGACTTCACGCGCACGTCGATGCGATCGTCGCCGCCCTTGCTGTACTTGTGTGCGTTGTCGAGCAGGTTGTCGACGACGCGCCGGACGAGGATCGGATCACCCTCGACCACGGGGAGGTCGCGCTCGACGTCGACCGAGAGCTCGCGCCCCGGATGCTGGCTCTGGAACTTGCTCACCGACTTCTCGAGCAGCGCGCTCATCGGGATGGTCTCACGCCGGACGGGGAACGACGACGAGGCCGGGCTGCCGTCCTCGTGCGCGAGGCGCGCGGCCGCGAGCACGTCGTCGACGATGCGCTCGAGCTCCGCGAGGTCGTCGGCGATCCCGGCGAGCGCCTCGACCGCGACCGCCGGCTCGCCCTCGTTGGCGAGATCGAGGGCGACCCGGATGCGCGCGAGCGGCGTCCGGAGCTCGTGCGAGACGTTCGCGAGGAGCTCGCGCTCGGCGAGGAGGAGCCGCGCGACGCGGTCGGCCATGTCGTCGAACGCCCTGGCGACCTCGCCGATCTCGTCCGCGCGCCTCATGTTCGCGCGCGCATCGAGCTTTCCCCGGCCGAAGGCGCGCGTCGTGTCGGTCAGCTGCGCGAGCGGCCGCGTGACCGATCGGGCCGCGAGGAACGACGCGACGCCCACGACGAGGAGGACGAGCCCCACCAGCGTCGGATAGCGCATTCCGGGCAGCGGCCCCGGAGGATGGACCTCGTACGACAGCGTCGCCGTGCGCCCTCCCGGCGCGGGGATCGGCACCGTGCCCCGCCGGAACGGGGTCAGCTGATCGGGACGCAGGTTCGGCGGCGTCTTCTTCGAGACGACGCGGTCGCCTTCGCGCACCTCGATCGTCCACTCCAGCGTCCGCGAGGCGCGCTCGAGCTCTGCGTCGAACGCCGCTGGATCGTCGTAGACGCGCGCCAGGTCCTCGGCGACGAAGCGCGCCTGCTTCGTCCCGAACGGCGGAATGCTCCGTCGCTCGATCGCCTTGGTCGCCTCCATCGCCGCGAAGACGACGAGGAACTGGACGAGGCCGATCAGGTAGATGCGGAGAGCGAGCCGCGAAGGCACGGTCAGCTCCGCTCGAGCGCGAGCATGTAGCCCATCCCGCGCACCGTCTTGATCACCCGCGGGTTGCGCGGATCGTCGCCGAGCTTCGCGCGCAGATGCGAGATATGCACGTCGATCGACCGATCGAACGCCTCGTCGGGGCTGCCGCGTACGATGTCGACGAGCTGCTCGCGCGAGAGGACGCGGCCCGATCGCTCGGCGAGCGCGCGCAGCAGCATGAACTCGTAGGTCGTCAGCGCGAGCGGCGTGCCCTCGTACACCGCGCGCATCGCCTCGACGTCGATCTCGAGCATCCCCACGCGCAGCTGCTTGCGCGGACCGGTCTGCCCGCGCGCGCGTCGTGCGTGCGCCCGGATGCGGGCGAGCAGCTCGCGCGACGAGAACGGCTTCGCGATGTAGTCGTCCGCGCCGCCCTCGAGGCCGAGGACGCGATCGGCCTCCTCGCCTCGTGCGGTGACCATGAGGATCGGCGCGTCGGTGCGCGCGCGCAGCTGGCGGCAGACCTCGAGGCCGTCCATGCCCGGCAGCATCAGATCGAGCAGGATCACGTCGGGGCGTTCCTTGATCGCCGTCGCGAGACCGGTCGGGCCATCCGTGGCCACGGTGACCCGCACGCCGTGCGACTCGAGGTACTTCGCGGTGAGCCGCGCGAGGCGCTCGTCGTCCTCGACGAGGACGACCGCGATCGTCTCCGTGCCCGGTCCGCTCGCCGTCATCGCCATGCCCGACATCATCCACGGATGCCGCGGGTCCGTGAAGCGCCGACCTCCCGGGCTTCGTTAGCGATTGTTGCGCTCGTCATCGGAGGTCATACCGCTTCAGCTTGTCGTAGAGCGTGCGGAGGCCGATCCCGAGCTTCGCTGCGGCCGCACGGCGGTTCCCGCCGACGGCGGCCAGGGTCCGCTCGATGGTCTGCCGCTCGAGGTCCGCGAGCGACCCGTCGGTCGGTGAGGGCGTCGCGGCGGGCACCGTCGCCGTCCCGGCGGCGGTCTCGCTCGGCTCGATCCACAGATGCTCCGGGCGGAGCACCGAGCCGTCCGCGAGGATCATCGCGCGCTCGAGCGTGTTGCGCAGCTCGCGCACGTTGCCCGGCCACTTCTCCTGCTCGAGCCGCGCCTTCATCGCGTCGTCGAGGCGAGGCGGAGGCCGCCCGGCGGCGGCCGAGAGCTCCGCGACGAGCATCTCCGCGAGGGGGACGATGTCCTCGCGGCGCTCGCGCAGGGGCGGCAGGCGGATGGGGAACACCGCGAGCCGATGGTAGAGGTCCTCGCGGAACGTGCCCTCGCGCACCATCGCGCGGAGATCGCGATGCGTCGCCGCGATCCACCGCACGTCGACCTCGATCGGCGTCGATCCTCCGAGCCGCTCGAACGTCCGCTCCTCGAGCACGCGGAGGAGCTTCGCCTGGAGCTGCGGCCGGAGCTCGCCGACCTCGTCGAGGAAGAAGGTGCCGCCGTCGGCGAGCTCGATCCGCCCGCGGCGCTGCGCGTGCGCGCCGGTGAACGCCCCCTTCTCGTGGCCGAAGAGCTCGCTCTCGAGGAGGTTCTCGGTCAGGACGGCGCAGTTGATCGCGACGAACGGCTTCTGCGCGCGAGGGCTCGCGTCGTGGAGGTAGCGCGCGGCGACCTCCTTGCCGGTGCCGCTCTCGCCCTGGAGGAGCACGGTCGCTCCGCTCTTGGCGACCTTCGCGAGCGCGGCGACGACGGCGTTCATCGACGGCGCGCCGAAGGTCAAGGTCGCCCCCTTCGGCTTCGGTCCGACGTCGGGCGAGGCGAGCTCGGCGCGGCGCGCCAGCGCGCCCTTCACGAGATCGCGCACGGCAGCGGGCCCGGACAGCGGCTTCTCGAGGTAGTCGTACACGCCGAGCTTCATGGCCTCGACCGCGCTCGCGACGCCTCCGTGCGCGGTCAGCACGACGAGCTCGACGTCCGGCTGCTCCGTGCGAAGCGTGCGGACGAGCGTCATGCCGTCCATCTCCGGCATCTTCAGGTCCGTGATCACGACGTCGAACGGCTCCTCGCGCGCCGCACGCAGCGCGACCGCGCCGTTCTCCGCCTGCACGACGTCGTGGCCGTCGCGATCGAGCGACTCGGCGATGAAGCTCCGCACGCCCTCTTCGTCGTCGACGACGAGGATCCGACCTGTCCGTCTCTCCGTCATGGTCCTTCGCTCGCGAAGCGTAGGCGGAAGAGCGCGCCGCCGTCGGGATGATTCTCGCCGGTGAGCGATCCGCCGTGCTGCTCGGCGATGCGGCGTGCGACGGCGAGCCCCAGGCCCGTCCCCCGCGTACGCGTGGTGTGGAAGGGCTCGAAGATCTGCGCCTCCGAGCCCGGCGGGATGCCCGCGCCGCGATCGCGCACCTCGACGACGACGTCGGCCGCGTCCCTCACGACCCGGACGTCGACGTGCTCGCCCTCCTTCGTGGCCTGGAGCGCGTTGTCGACGATGTTGTGCAGCGCGCGCGAGAGCCGCGCCTCGTCGACGAAGAGCCGCTCCGGCGCGGCGTTCAGATCGACGTCCACCCGATCGGCCGCGAGGTGCTCGAGCGACCGCGCGACGAGATCGGCCGGGGTCACGGGCGCGCGCTCGATCGGGCCGTCGCGCACGAAATCGAGGAGGCTCGTCGTGAGGCCCTCGAGCCGCTCGGCCTCGCGCACGACACGCTCCGCCTTCGCCTTCTTCTTCGGCTCGTCGAGGTCCTCGACGAGGAGCTGCGCATGCCCCTTGAGGGACGCCAGGGGATTGCGGAGCTCGTGCGCCATCACCGACGACATGCTCCCGAGCGCGACGAGCCGCTGCTCGCGCGCGGCCTTCCGCTCGATCGCGGCGAGGCGCGCCGCGCTGCGCGACCACGCGATCGCGAACGCGAGCAGCACGGCGCCGGCGAGCGCGCCGACGACGGAGATGCGCGTGAGGTCGGAGCGGAGCTTCTCGATCACCGGCGGCTCGAACTCGAGGACGAGGAGCGCCGGGCCGATGCCGGGCGGCGGCCGCTCTCCGCGAAAGCCCCGACGCGGCGGCAAGGGAGCGGCGACGCGAACACGGCGGCCGAGCACCTTCGACTGGCCGGGCCGCGGAACGGTCTCGCGCATCTGCGGGACCCCCGCTTCCGAGATCGGTCGCCCGTCGCGGTCGACCACCGCGACGTAGCGCAGGCCCGAGGCGGCATGCGCCGCCAGCGTGCGCTCGAGCTGCACGTCCCTCGGCGGAAGCGGCTCCTCCAACACCTCCGGCATCACCGAGCTCACGAGCACGTCGCCTTCGCCGCGAACGACGATGTCGGACGCGTCCCCGAGCGCACGCTGGGCGAAGAGCACGGTGACGCCGAGCGAGAGGACGGCGAGCACCGCCATCGCCAGCCACGGTCTTCCACGCGCGCGCGCGGTCATCGGGTCGTCGGCAGTCAAGTCGCGTGCCACCGTACCTTTGTCGGCACGCCCGGTCGATCGCCGTGCAGACGACTGCGGACCCCGCACGACGGAGTGCGGAATCCGCACTCCATACGGCCGCGCTCGGGAGAAACCACCGATTTTTCCTGCTCCGCGACGCTGGCAGGGCGCTTGCTCGCCTCCGGTCCGACAGCAACGAGCCCCGCACTCCGCGAGGGCACGAAAAGGAGCTTCCGAGATGAATTCGTTCCGCACCCTGTTTCCCGTCCTCGGCGTGATCGCCGCCCTCGTTGGTTGCAGCGCCGAGACCGGCGCGAACAACGGCGTGGACACCGCGAACGCCGTCCAGGCGAAGACCGCGCTCTCGAACGAGCGCTCGACCGAGGCCGGCAAGGGCCATCACGCGTTCGCGGGTCGCCCGCACGGCGGCCCGGACTTCCTCGTCTTCGCCGCGCTTCACGAGGACATCGGACTCTCGGCCGAGCAGCGCAGCACCCTCGAGGGCCTCGTCGCGCAGAGCCGGCCGGAGCCGCCGCGTCCCGACAAGGCGCGCACCGCGGCGCTCGCGAGCGCGATCCGATCGGGCAACGTCGACGCCACGACCTTCCAGACGAAGGTCGAGAACCGCGAAGCGATGATGAAGGAGCACCTCGCGAAGTCGGCGCAGAACCTCGCGACGCTCCACAAGACGCTCACGAAGGAGCAGCGCGCGGCGCTGGTCGATGCGATCGTCGCGAAGCAGGCCGAGCACAAGGGCGGTCCGCGCGGTGAGCGCGGTGAGCGGGGCGAGCGCCCCCAGCACGCGGAAGGCCGCGCGCACGGCCCGATGGGCGGCCTCCTCGCGGGGATCGACCTCACGGCGGAGCAGGAAGCCCAGCTGAAGGCGAAGCTCGACGCGCAGCGCCCCGCGCAGCCGAGCGAGGCCGATCGCGAGGCGATGAAGGCGAGGTTCGAGTCGATGAAGAAGGAGATGAGCGCAAAGCTGCAGAGCTTCAAGGGCGACTCCTTCGACGCGACCGCGTTCGTCACCCCGCCCGCGAACGCCGCGAAGGTCGGACCGCAGGACCACGGCGACCGCATGGCGAAGGACCTCTCGGTCGTCGTCTCGGTCCTCACGCCGGAGCAGCGCGAGCAGCTCGCGAAGAAGATCGAGCAGGGGCCTCCCGCGCGCCCGCAGATGCGCGAGGGCCGCTGATCGGCGGCTGAGCCAAGCGACTCGGGCCAGGCGTCGCCGGCATCGACGGAGAGCGTCGGTGCCGGCGTTCGCCGTTTGGGGCTGATCCATTTCGCGTCGGCGCCCCACAGCATCGACGATGAGCGACGAAGACATCGCCGAAGACGACCGTCCGACCCTCCCCGATCCGTACGCCCCGCACGAGTGCCCCACGGTGCCGAAGGCCTTCTCGCCCATGCGCCTCGACACGTCCTCCGAGGCGTTCTTCGCGGCCGGCGTGGCGATGGAGCGCGCGCACCGGAGGCGTCCGCAGCTCGTGCGCTTCGTCGCGTTCGTGTCCCTCGTGTGCACCGCGATCACCGTCGTCGCGGTCGCGCTCGAGTGGGCGCGCGTGCACGGAGGGTGATGGCGGTCGCCTGGACGTGCGCGCGTTCATGCACGCATGCCGGTCCACGATTTCCAACACGTCGACATGCGTCGTCGAGAATGTCCACCGGGTCGCGCGCCACTGAATGATCGATGTCGACGAGCACTCCCGGGGCTCCGTTCGTCCCGCCGGCGCCGAGCCACCCGGAGATCGGGCGCCTCCTCCGTACGGTCGCGCCCAAGATCGCCGGCACGGTGCGCGCGATCATGGGGCACCAGCATCCCGATCTCGACGACGCGATCCAGCTCGCGCTCATCGGCTTCGTCCAGGCGCTGCCGGCGTTCCGCGGCGACTGTGATCCGGCGGGGTACGCGCGCGTGATCGCCGTTCGGACGGCCATCGCCGTGCGAAAGCGCGCGCGCTCCGCGACGTCGCGCCGCGACGACGGCGCGGAGGTCGACGCGATCGCCGCCGGCCGTCCGCTGCCGAGCGAGACGGCCCTCGCCTGCGAGCGCAAGAAGCTCGTCCGCGACCTGCTCGCGGAGCTCCCGGAGGAGCAGGCCGAGACGCTCGCGCTCCGGGTCGGCCTCGGCTGGTCGATCGAGGAGATCGCCCGCGAGACCGGGGTGCCGATCAACACCGTCCGGAGCCGGCTCCGCCTCGCGAAGGAGCGACTGCGCGCGCGCATCGAGCAAGAAGCGTCGCTGCGCGAGCTCTTCGATCGCTAGAAGGCGGCGCCGAGCGAGAGCACCTGCGTCGTGACCGGCGACGCCGCTTCTGCCGGTGCGGCCGGCGACGCGCCTTCGGCGCGCGGGTGGAACACCACGGGCAGGAGCACGCCGATGGCCGTGCCGACCATGGCGCCGACCAGGACGTCGCTGAGGTAGTGCTTGTCGGCCGCGATGCGCAGGTAGCCGGTGAAGGCGGCGACGGCCGCGCCCGGGATCCACGCGATCGGCGCGAGGCGATAGTCGCGGAGGTAGGCGACCGTCCCCGCGGCGGCCGCGAGCGAGAACGACATCGACGTGTGCCCCGAGTAGAAGGAGAGGCGCGCGTCCGGGGTCGGCGACGGCGCCGCGGCGTGCAGGGAGAAGGGGCGCTCGCGCGCGACCGCGTACTTGACGATCTGGTTCAGGAGCGCGTTCGCCGAGACCGTCTCGAGCACGATCAGCGCGTCGGTCGGCGTCTTCCCGAGCGCATCGTCGCCCGCGGCCGCGCCGGCCAGCGTCCCGAACGCCGCCCCTGGCGCGACGACGAAGCCCATGACGTCCGAGATGTGCGCCGCGGTCCTCGGGCTCTTCCACCGCAGGGCGTCGCGCGCTCCGTCGTCGAGCGCGTTCGAGGCGCACCACCGGCACGCGCTCGGCGCGAGATCGCGCTTGCCGAGCTCGCTCTCGACCACGAGCCCGACCACGGCGCCGGTGATCGCGACGTCGACGGGGACGTCCTTCTTCAGCTCGCGGGCGTCGTCGGCGCGCGCGTCTCGCACGGCGAGGAGCCCTGCCGCCGTGAGGAAGAGAACTTCGCGCCGCATCGTTCTCACTATACTTTGCAGGCCGTGGATCGGATCCCGGAGCCGCTGAACAACCCGTCGAACGTGCGGGTCGTGGAGCCGGTGCCGTTCGCGCCGACTCCGCGCCAGCGCCTGCGTTCGTTCATGCGGACGCACGGGCACAAGCTGTGGTGGATCCACTCGGCGTACGCGCTCGGCCTCGGGATCGCGGTCGTCGCCTTCGCGCAGAAGGGCTTCGATCACGCGCGCTGGCTCGCGGTGTCGCTCGGGGCCGCATGGCTCCTCGTCGTCCTCTTCTTCCGCCTCCACGGCTCGGGCAAGGAGCAGGCGCATCTCGAGGTCGCGCGACCGAAGGTGAAGCTCCGGTTCTTCGCGATGACGTACGCGCTGAAGAACCTCTACCAGGGGATGCTGTTCTTCCTGCTGCCGTTCTATTTCAAGTCGACGACCTTCACGTCGCCGAACGCGTGGTTCGTGATCCTGCTCGCCGTCTGCGCGCTCCTGTCCACGCTCGACATCGTCTTCGATCGCGTCGTCTTCCGCTTCCGCGCCCTCGCATCCGTGTTCCACGGCGTCGCGCTCTTCGGGTGCCTCAACCTCGTCGTGCCCGCGCTCTTCCCCGACACGCGCACGCTGACCTCGCTCCTCGTCGCGACCACGATCACCGTCGTCGGCTTCTGGACCATCCACGTCGGTCTCTCGACGTTCCGCGATCGGCGCTGGATCCTGCTCTTCGTCGCGAGCATCGGCGCGGCGCTCGGCATCGTCTACGCGGGCCGGACCGCGATCCCACCCGTCCCGATGTACGTGTCGCGCGGCGCGGTCGGCCCGATCGTGCTCCCGGACGGCAGCCTCGGCATGGTCGTCCGCGAGCTGCACCCGTCGGTGATCGACAAGCTCACCGCCATCACCGACGTGGTCGTGCCCGGCGGCAAGGGCGACCGCCTGATGCACGTGTGGCGACACGACGGCGACGAGGTCCATCGCGCGACCGAGACGACCTCGCGCGTCGCGGGGCCCGAGGGCGCGGTGCGTCTCCGGTCCGCGCTGAGCGGCCGCCAGCTGCCGGCCCACCTCGTGGGAAGCTGGAGCGTGGACGTCGAGACCGAGGACCGGCAGATCGTGGGCCGCGTCTCCTTCACAGTGGCGGAGTAGCCGGGCGGCCTTATGTTGCGCGGCAATGACGTCGCGTCGCAAGGTCGGCCGTGTGCGTGCGCTCGGCCGCTACTTCCGGGATCGCGAGGCCTCCGTCTTCGGCAAGCTCTTCGTCCTCGCCGCCGTGTTCTACGTGGTGTGGCCCGCGGACTTGATCCCTGACGTGCCGGTCATCGGCTGGCTCGACGACCTCGGCGTGATGGGCCTCGCGACGGCGTACCTCTCGCGCGTGCTCGCGAGGTACCGGGAGGCCGCGCCGGGCGACGCGCGGCTGCTTGGGGAGACTCCGGCGCTCCGGACGTAAACGGTCGAGGTGGATCGCGCGGGCGCTCTTGCGCTCGGGCTCGATTCCTCTACCCTCTTCTGTCGGCCATGAATCAGCCCCCGAACGCACCGCCGCCCGGTGGCTACGGCTTCCCGCCGCGCCTCGTCGACGATCGGCGAGGCTTCGGCGGAGACGGCGCGCCGCCGCCGGGGATGGGACCGATGCAATTCGGGCCGTACGGCCTCGATCCGGTCAGCGGCCTGCCGATCTCGGACAAGTCGAGGCTCGTCGCCGGCCTGCTCTCGATCTTCGTCGGCAGCTTCGGCGTGGGACGCTTCTATCTCGGCCACGTCGGCATCGGGATCGGGCAGCTGGCGATCACCATCCTCTCCTGCGGGATGCTCGGCTGGATCTGGCCGGTCATCGACGCGATCTTCATCTTCACCGGCAAAGTCACGGACGCGCAGGGGCGTCCGCTTCGCGAGTAGCGAGAACACAGGAGCGAGAGAACAAGATGAACTACCCCCCGAACGCGCCCCCTCCCGGTGGATACGGCGGACCTCCCGGCGGCGGCGGCTATGGCGGACCTCCCGGCGGTGGGCCTCCGGGCGGACCGCCCCCCGGCGGCGGCTACGGTGCGCCGCCTCCCGGCGGCTACGGACCTCCTCCCGGAGGCGGCTACGGCGCGCCTCCTCCCGGCTTCGGACCGCCGCCCGGCATGGGCGGACCGATGCAGGCGGCTTCTCCGTACGGCGTCGATCCGGTCACCGGGATGCCGTTCTCGGACAAGTCGAAGGTCGTCGCCGGCCTCCTCAACATCTTCCTCTTCGGTGCGGGCCGCCTCTACACGGGGCACATCGGCATCGGCATCGCGCAGATCCTGACGACCGTGTTCTGCGGCGTCGGCTACATCTGGGCGCTCATCGACGGCATCATGATGCTGACGGGCAAGGTGCCGGACGCGCAGGGTCGGCCGCTTCACGGCTGATCCCGTGCAAGAACCAAGAATGTAGAACAGGGGACGGGAAACCGGGCGAGACGGGAGCGACGGCGCTCTCGATCTCGCCCGTTTTTCATTCCGTTCCCTGTCTCCATTCCCTGTCCTTCATTCCTGGTTTCACAGCCCCTGCACGTGCACCACGATCGTGCGCGTGTGGGGGCTTTTTCTATGCTCCCAGAGGTAGATCGCCTGCCACGTCCCGAGCGCGAGCCGACCGCCGCTGATCGGGATCACCTCGCTCGTCTTGGTGATCGTCGCGCGCAGGTGGCCGGGCATGTCGTCGAGCCCCTCGGCGTCGTGCTCGTATGCGCTGTCGTCCTCGGGTGCGATGCGCGCCATCCACTCCTGCATGTCCCGCTGGACCGAGGGATCGGCGTTCTCCTGGATGACGAGCGAGGCGCTCGTGTGCTGGACGAAGACGGTGCAGAGCCCGGTCTTCACGCCGGACGCCGCGACGACCGCACCGACCTTCGCGGTGACGTCGACCAGACCACGCCCTCGCGTGGCGATCTCGAGGGTGTCTTGATGGACCTTCATGGGGGGTGATCCGGGGGTGAGGAGCGTCGGGCGAGATCCAGGGTGAGCGGCATATTCTCGATCCACGGGAATCGAGGATCCAGCTAGTTAGCGCACATTTTCGCACAGCGACGTGCACAGGCGCCCAAAGTGTGCTTGGCATGAGCCGAGCTAGCGCCAGCATGGCGCCTGCCCCGCGCCGCCTTCCAGAAGGAACCTCCCCCATGATTCGCCTCGGTGTCGCCAGCCTGATCGCCGTCTCCCTCACCCTTGGCGCCTGCGCCGCCGACCCCGCCGACGACCGCGGCGACGAGCAGATCGGCGAGGACGACCTCACCGCGAAGGCCGACGAGCACTGGTTCTACACGGGCGCGCTGCCGAAGCTCGAGAGCGCGAGGGTCACCGTCTCGCTGAAGGGGAACACCGCGCGCGTCAGCGGCCTCGCCCCCGCCGGCGCGACGATCCCCGATCTCCCGCACCTTCGCACGAAGCCCGAAGGCGCGCGCACGCGCGTCGACATCGTCTATCCGATCGCCACCGCGAACGTGAGCATCGGCAAGAGCAACTCGCGCCCCGGCCAGTACTCGTTCTACATGGCCAAGCCGTATCGCCCCGACGGCGAGGCGTGGACGCAGAGCGAGGGCACGCACTTCGTCCCGTGGGGCGGCTTCCCGTTCGTCGCCTACAACGCGGGCATCGCGTTCCACGGTCCGATCACCTCGAAGGACAACAAGAGCGCGCTCGACCAGGACGTCTGGTACCTGCGCCGCGGCGCCGTCTCCGGCGGGTGCAACCGCATGCTCGGCGAGCACGTCGTCGAGCTCGCGCACGTCCTCGGCGTCAACATGCGCAAGGTCTACGTGGCGAACAAGATCTACGACGCGCGCGACCTCGGCATCGCGGCGAAGGTCGACGTCATCGCCGACTACGACAAGTACGAAGGCAAGTGGATCGACGTCGACTACGCGACCGACACCGGCGTCGTCCGGCCGGCGAAGGTGTACGGCGCGGACAAGGTCGAGATGTTCGGCTCGTGGATCGCCACCGAGACGCCCGACGGCCGCGATCTCCCGCCCGACATGAAGTGGGAGGGCGGCGTCAGCGGCAAGCCGTACGTGTTCTCCGAGCACGCGGTCGCGGGCACGGTGTGCTCGCTCCCGAAGTCGCTCCTGCCGAAGGCGAAGGAGCTCGCGGGAAACGGCGAGCTGCCGATGAACCTCTGCGCGAACAAGGCGTGCTACGTCGACGCGCTGAAGAACGGCACCGCGACCGCCGCGCGCGATCGCTGCCGCTGACGATCCCGGTACGTCACGCGGAGTATCGCTCGGGTTTGACGGCGGCAAGAGCACATGCCACGAGGGGCACATGTCCCGCTCGGTCGCCTTCGCGCTCGCCTTCGTCACCGGCATCGTCGCCTGCTCGTCGAGCACGACCACCGCCGAAGGGACGAGCCCGGCCGGCGACGCGGGCGTGCAGGAGGCGGAGGACGCCGGCGCGCCGAAGGAGCCCGTCCCCTTCGCGCTCACGAGCAGCGCGTTCGCCGAGGGCGATGCGCTGCCGAAGGAGTTCGCGTGCGACGGCGCGGACGTCTCGCCTCCCCTCTCCTGGACCGCAGGGCCCGAGGGTACGAAGAGCTACGCGATCGTCTTCGCCGACGAGTCGAACGGCCTCACCCACGCCGCGATCTACGACATCCCCGCGGACGTCACGAGCCTGCCGAAGGACGTCGAGAAGAAGCACGAGCCGGCGGTGCCGGCGGGCGCGAAGCAGCCGAAGAGCTTCCGATCCACGGTCTACGGCTGGGCGGGCCCCTGCCCCACCGGCAAGCACACCTACGTGTTCACGATCTACGCGCTCGGAGTCGACGCCCTGCCCGGGACGACGGCGGACACGACGCGCACGCAGGTCGAGCAGCTCATCGCGAAGAACGACCTCGCGAGCGCGAAGCTCACCGTCACGTACGAGCGCTGAGCGGCGTCTACTTCCCGAGCAGCAGCTTCAGCACCCAGTCGATCCGCTCCTTGTACGGAGGCCAGAGCAGCTTCGTGCCGCTGAGGCGCGACTGGTAGAAGACGGGCTTCTTCTTCGTGAACGTCTCGAAGCCCTCGCGGCCGTGGTAGTGGCCCATGCCGCTCGCGCCGGTTCCGCCGAACGGCAGGTCGTCCTGCGCGAAGTGCAGCACCGTGTCGTTGATCGTCACGCCGCCGGAGACGGTGTCGCGGAGCACCCTGTCGATGCGCTTCTGATCGTCGTCGAAGTAGTAGAGCGCGAGGGGGCGCGGGTGTTCGTTCACGTACGCGATCGCGTCGTCGAGCGTCTCGTACGTGCGGATCGGCAGGATGGGCCCGAAGATCTCCTCCTGCATGACGAGCATGTCGTCCTTGGGGTGGAGCAGGATCGTCGGCGCCATCTTGCGCGAGTTCGGATCCAGCTCCTCCTTGCCCGGGTTGATCTCGACGATCTTGGCGCCGCGGTTGCGCGCGTCGGCGATGTAGCCGAGCAGGCGATCGAAGTGCTTGTCGTTGATGATCGTCGTGTAGTCGGGGTTCGACGCCAGCGTCGGGTACATCTGCGTCACCGCGAGCCGGCACTCCTCGACGAACGCATCGACGCGGCCGCGCGGCAGGATCGCGTAGTCCGGCGCGATGCAGGTCTGCCCGGCGTTGAACATCTTGCCGAACATGATCTTCTGCGCGGCCTGCTGGAGCGAGTACCCCTCGCCGACGATCGCCGGCGACTTGCCGCCGAGCTCGAGGGTGACGGGGACGAGGTTCTCGGCCGCCGCGCGCATGATCACCTTGCCGACCCGCGTCGACCCGGTGAAGAGGAGGTGATCGAACGGCAGCCGCGCGAACGCCTCGGCGGCGTCGAGCCCGCCGTTGACCACCGCGACGTGATCGGGCGCGAACGTCTCGGTCACGATCGTCTTGAGCAGCTCGGCGGTGTCGGGCGTGAGCTCCGACGGCTTGATCAACACGCGGTTGCCCGCCGCCAGCGCCGCGACGAGCGGACCGAGCGACAGGTTCACCGGGTAGTTCCACGGTGCCATGACGCCGACCACGCCGACGGGCTGCATGATCACCTCGGCGCGCGCCGGCAGGAACATCCACGACACGTCGCGCGGCTCGGTCTCCATCCACTCGTGGAGGTGCGCGCGCGCGTGCTTGATGTGATTGACGACGATCATCACCTCGGCGGCGAAGCTCTCGTGCTTCGAGCGGTTGCCGAAGTCCATCGACACCGCCTTCGCGATGTCGTGCTTGCGCGCGAGGATCGTGCGCTCGAGCTTGTCGAGGTGCTCGATGCGCGTGTCGTAGTCCGGTGCGCCGCTCTTCCGCTGCGCGGCCCTCATGCGCGAGAGGAGCGTGGACATCTCGACGAGCGGACCGGCGGGAGGCACGCTCGAGATGCGCTGCGACTCGCGGATCGCCGGCTGGCTCGTACGGGAGTGGTTCTCGACCAGCGACATGGGAGTGACGCTAGCAAACGATCCCCCCTGCAACCATCCTCGCCGGGCGCGGCATGGCGACTCGGGCACCGTCCCGCGGCGGGCCCTGCTAGGCTGGGGGGCACGGTCTAGACTTTCATGTGGAAAATCGGCTTTCGCGACGAGATCTGGAGTCGCCTCGATCAGAAATGGGACCTCATCGTCGTCGGCGGCGGGATCACCGGCGCCGGCATCCTTGGTGAGGCCGTCCGGCACGGGAAGAAGGTGCTCCTCCTCGAGGCGCAGGACTTCTCCTCGGGCACGTCGAGCCGCTCGACGAAGCTCGTACACGGCGGCCTCCGTTACCTGCGCCAGGGTCAGTTCCTCGTCACCCGCAAGTCGGTGCGCGAGCGAGAGCGGCTCATGGACGAGGGCGTCGGCCTCATCAACCCGCTCGGCTTCTCGCTGACGAAGTTCCCCGGCGACCAGATGCCGAAGTGGATGTACGGCGTCGGGCTCGCCATGTACGACGCGCTCGCGTGGAAGTGGGCGCACGAGCGCCAGTCGCGCGACGAGATCATCGCCCGCGTGCCGCCGCTCGCCGGCTCGGACGTTCAGGGCGGGTACCGTTACTTCGACGCGCAGACCGACGACTCGCGCCTCGTGCTGCGCGTCCTCCGCGAGGCGGTGAGGCAGGGCGGCACCGCGATCAACTACGCGCGCGCCGAGAAGCTCCTCCGCACCGCGGACGGCACGGTGAAGGGCGTCGTCGTCCGCGACGTCGCGCCCGGCGCCTCGCGCACCGCCGAGGTGCAGGCCAAGGTGGTCATCAACGCCACCGGCGCGTGGGCCGACGATCTCCGCGGCGAGCTCGGTCAACCGAAGCGCCTCAGGAAGATCCGCGGCAGCCACCTCACGTTCCGCGCGGACCGCCTGCCGCTCCCCGAGGCGGTCAGCCTCCTCCACCCCCGCGACCACCGCGCGGTGTTCGCCATCCCGTGGGAGGGCGTCTCGATCTTCGGCACCACCGACGTCGATCACGGCTCGCTCGACGAGGAGCCCGCGATCAGCCAGGCCGAGACCGAGTACCTGCTCGAGGCGGTCCAGCGCGCGTTCCCCGGCGCCGAGATCACCGAGCGGGACATCATCTCGACGTGGTCGGGCGTGCGCCCGGTCATCGACACGGGCAAGGCCGACCCTTCCAAGGAGTCGCGCGAGCACGCGATCTGGAAGGAGGACGGCCTCCTCACGATCACCGGCGGCAAGCTCACGACCTTCGCCGTCATGGCGCGCGACGCGCTCGGCGAGGCCGAGGAGGAGCTCGGCGAGCTCGGCGAGCGCACGCGCGTGCTCGCGGCGAACCCCGAGGAGATCGCGTGGCCGTCGTCGCTCTCCGAAGCCGATCGCGTCCGCTTGCTCGGGCGCTTCGGCCCCGAGATCGGAGCGATCGTGGCGGACGCGAAGGAGTGCCGCCACATCGACGGATCGATCGCGCTGTGGAGCGAGCTCCGTCATGCCGCGCGCGAGGAGGGCTGCGTCACGCTCTCGGATCTCCTCCTGCGCCGCGTCCGCCTCGGCCTCCTGCTCCCGAACGGCGGGCTCGATCACGTCGCCGAGATCCGGCGCATCGCCCAGCCCGAGCTCGGCTGGGACGACGCCCGCTGGGAGCGCGAGGAGGCGTCGTACCGCACGACCTGGCGGAAGGCCTACGGCCTGCCGGGCGCATGAGGCCTCCGGCCGAAAAGCGCGGCACGGAGCGCTAGGGCCGCGCGAGCCCCTGCGCGAAAGCACGAGAAAGACCGTCGGTGTTGCACCGAGGCGCGGGATGGATTGAACTCCCCCGCACGCGGTGACCACCGATGAGGCCGACGAAGTCCTACCAGAGGGTGCACGAGGGAGGGCGCTTCCGCCTCCTGCCGCGCGCGACGTCCGCGCTCGACCTCGCGGACAAGGCGCGCGCGGCGGCGTTCGTCTTCGTGTCCGGCGCACGCTACGGATGGGCGCGGCGCGAGCTCGCGACCTGGCTCGTGCACGACTACCGGCCGGCCACGCTGCGCCCGGGCTCGGGGACGCGCGCGACGGGGGCTGCGGGCACGGACGACGTGCGCGACGTCGCGGTCACGCGGCTCGTCTCGGCGGCGCGCCGGCACGTCGTGGAGATGCTCGCGACGGCGATGACGTCGTGGAACGGCGCCAGCTTCGCGCGCGAGATGGTGGACAGCGGCCTGGTCATCGGCGTCTCCGACGAAGTCGGCGGCATCGGCTACGCGGCGGTCGACCGCGCGCGCATGCGCCTCGTCGATCGCGTCGCCTCGCTCTTCATCGCGGACTTCCTCACGCGACCGCGCGACTACGAGGCGCTCGTCGTGTGCTCGACGTGCGACGAGGTCTCGTTCAAGTGGGACGAGGTCCACGAGGACGGGTGCGAGGCGCGTGGGCCGCGCAGCGGCGTCGTCGTGAAGCGGGCCCGGCGCTCGACGCGCAAGGGCATCTGACGCTCACGCGATCTCCGCCCGAAGCTGCTCGAGGTAGAGGCGGAGGAAGCGCACGCGCTCCTCGGCCATCGCGCGCGCAGTCTGCGTGTGGAGGATCGAAGGGATGACGAGCAGCTTCTTGTAGACGTGATCGAGGCCCCACTGCTTGTCGTCCGGGGCGCGATGCTCGCAGAACGGATCGTCGGGCGCGTAGAACGGGCGCTTCATGTCCGCGCACGTCGCCCACATGCGAGCGAGGCCGATCGCGCCGAGCGCGTCGAGGCGATCGGCGTCCTGGAGGATGCGCGTGTCGAGCGAGTCCGGCACGACGCCCTTCGAGAAGGAGTGGTCGCGGATCGCGGCGCACGCGGGATCCACGAGCCACGCGGGGGCGCCGTGACGGACGAGCAGCTCGCGCGCGTGCTCGGCGCACACGTCGCCGGCCCGCGCCGACTCGGGGTGGTTCTTCGGCAGGGTGAACAGCTCGTGGAGGAGCGCGGCGGTCACCGCGACGGCTTCGCGCGCGCCCTCCGCCCGGGCGATGACGCCCGCGTTGTGCATCACGCGCTCGACGTGGAAGAAGTCGTGCGCGGGCTCGGAGCGAACCGCCCGCTCCTTCGCCTCCGCATGGATGCGCGCCCAGAGCGACGCGTCGAAATCGGCCGGCGGCTTCATCGACGCCGGTCGGTCCACTTCTCACCGAGCGGGGGCGGCGTCCACGCGGCGACGCGATCGAGGAGGCGCTCGGGATCGTCGTCGACGACGACGAGCCCCTCGTGCTCCGGGGCGGCGAACGAATGCTGGATGGTGTGGCGCATCAGCGCGACCATCGGCTGGAAGAAGCCGTTCGTGTCGAGCAGCGCGTTCGGCTTGTCGTGGAATCCGATCTGCGCGAGGGTCAATGTCTCGAACAGCTCGTCGTACGTCCCGAAGCCGCCGGGCAACGAAACGTAGGCGTCCGCGAGCGCGATCATCCGATCCTTGCGCTCGTGCATCGTCTCCGTGAGGTAGAGCTCGCCCAGCCCCTCGTGCACGATCTCCTTCTGCACGAGCCCTTTCGGGATGACGCCGACGACGCGCCCGCCGCTGGCGAGCGCCGCGTTCGCCAGCGCCCCCATCAACCCCACGCGCGCGCCGCCGTACACGAGCGTGAGCCCGCGCCCGGCGATGGCGCGGCCCATCGCGGCGGCGGCCTCGAGGAACGCCGGGTCCGAGCCCGGCCGCGATCCGCAGAACACACACACGCTGCGGAGCGTGCGGCTCGTCGTCATCGCGTGGATCCTAGCAGAGGGCGGCGGCCGCCGCGCTATGCTCCGCTCGATGCCAGCAGTCGACGCGCTCGGCCTCGTCGGCACGACGGTACAGCCGGTCCGCTTCGACGCGTGCGTCGACTCGGGCGGGTTCGGCCTCGTCTATCGCGCGCGCCATCTCGCGCTCGACACGGACGTCGCGGTCAAGTGCCTGCGCATCTCGCACCTCGGACAGATCAACGAGGAGATCCGCGCGTCGATCCTCGGTCGCTTCCGCGACGAGACGAAGCTCCTCTACCGCCTCTCGCAGGGCTGCCTCGACATCGTCCGCTGCATCGGCAGCGGCGAGCTCGTCGCCCCGGCGACCGGCGAGCACACCCCGTACATGATCCTCGAGTGGCTGGAGGGCCGCTCGCTCAGCGCCGACCTCCGCCAGCGGCGGGAGCACGGCATGCCGGCCCGCACGCTCCAGGAGGCCGTCGGGCTCCTCGACAGCGCGGTGAACGCGCTCGCGTACGCCCACGGCCAGGGCGTCGTGCATCGCGACATCAAGCCGGGCAACCTCTTCCTCGCGCAGACGCCCGCCGGCATGCGCCTCAAGGTGCTCGACTTCGGCTTCGCGAAGATCCTCGCCGACGAGGCGATCGGGATCCGTCCGAGCGTCGAGACGGGCGTGGGCGTCCACTTCTGCTCGCCGTCGTACGGTGCGCCCGAGCAGTTCTCGTCGCAGCTCGGACCGATCGGTCCGTGGACGGACGTGTACTCGCTGACCCTCGTGCTGCTCGAGCTGATGAAGGGCGAGAAGGTCCGCCCGGCGAGCAACCTCGCCGAGGGCCTGCTCAGCGCGATCGATCCGCAGAAGGGCTCGCCGCGCGCCTCGGCGCTCGGGCTCCGCGTGAGCCGCGCGGTCGACGATCTCCTCGCTCGCGGCGTGGCGCAGAACCCGCTCGAGCGGCCGCGCGACGCCGGCGTCTTCTGGGCCGCCCTGAAGGAGCTGGTCGACAAGGCGGACCTGGCCTCGACCGTCGCCGATGCGAACGTCGCGGCCGCGATGGATCGGATCCGCGCGCTGCAGGCGGCGCAGGCCGCATCGCCCGCGTCGCCCGCCGGCACCTTGCTCATGGCGCCCATGCCCGGTGGCGCGTCCCAGCGGCCGCCGCCGGTCCCGCTGCCCGATCCGACGCCGATCCCCGAGACCGCGAAGATGCCCCAGCGGCCGACGGTGCCCGGCCCGCCCCCGCAGCCGCGGCCGCTTCCGGCGGCTCCGCCGGTGCGCATCGAGAGCGTCCCCGCGGCGCCGGCCACGGCCGCGGGGAGCTCGAACACGCTCGCGGCGGTGCTCGTGTTCCTCGCGATCGTGATCGTCGGATGTGGCGCCGCCGCCGCGTGGTGGGCGCTCGCGATGCGTTGATCAGGCGGCGCGATCGAGCTCGGCGATCATCCCTTCGCCGTCGAGACGGTCGGCGGCGAGGCCGTTCATGTACTGGAGGAGGCCGACCTTCTCGTAGCGCGGGATCAGACGCTGCGAGACGAGGCCGATCTCGCGCAGGTTCGGCACGAGCCGGCTGAACATCGTCTGGCGGAACTGCTTCATGCCGGGCGTCTCGGTGACGAACTCGCGCCAGTCGCGGCGCGACATCCGCCCCTCGAACCACTCCTCGTAGACCTCGTACGCGAGGAAGCGGTTGCGCATGAGGAGCGCGACCTCGAACGCCCAGTCCTCGCGCTCGCGGCGCTCGCTGTCCGACAGCTGCTTGAAGTGATCGCGCAGCGCCAGGACGCCGTAGTGGACGTGGCGCGCCTCGTCCTGGATGACGTAGCGGAGCAGCTCCTTGAGCAGCGGCTCCCTCGTCTGCTTGTAGAGCGTGCCGAACGCGCCGAGCGCGAGGCCCTCGACCATGATCTGCATGCCGAGGAACTTCATGTCCCAGCGCGCGTCGGTCATGAGGGCGTCGATGATGACGAAGAGGTTGTCGTTGATCTGATAGAGCTTGCCGAGCTTCTCCTCGACGTAGCGGTGGAAGACCTCGACGTGGCGCGCCTCGTCCATGACCTGCGTCGCGCCGTACAGCTTCCCGTCGAAGAACTGGACCGCCTCGGTCACCTGCGCCGCGGCGAAGAGAGCGCCCTGCTCGCCGTGCAGGAACTGCGAGAGCATCCACGCCGTCTGGCTGTGCACGAGGCGCGCGCGCTCCTTGGCATCGAGCTTGATGCCCCGCGCCTCGAGCGCGCCGAAGTCGAGGAAGTACTCGTCGAGGAGGCGCTTCTCGGGATCGTACGGGTCGACGCTCGTGTCCCAGGCGAGCTTCGTGTCCGAGTCCCACTGCCGGCGCTTCGCGCGCGTGTAGAGCGCACGCATCTCCGGGTTGTCGGACGGATACGTCCAGTCGAAGTGCGCGGCGTGATGCGCGCGCGTCTTCGTGGGCACGCCCTGCTTTCCGCGGTGGAGCACGAGGCCACGGACTCCCGACGGGCCCATGGATGCGAGGACGCGCGGGTCCTTGATCTCGGTCAGGACCTCGAGCGTCTCGAGCCACGCATCGACCTGATTACGCATGCGCTCGGGGAGCAGGAACGTGAGCTTGGTGGCTTCCATCGGCTTCCTCTTCTCTAGCGTTCTTCTTCGATCTGCACCGAGCAGCCGCCCGCACCGGGGCGGCCGACGCACGCGAGCACCCACCCTGCTTCGCGCTCGGCCTCGCTGAGGCAATTCGGCTCTTCCATCATGACCGATCCGCTCAGCAGGCGAACGCGGCATGCGCCGCAGCCTCCGACACTGCAAGAGAAGGGCATCGGCGCGCCCGCCGCCAGGCCGGCGTCGAGCAGGGTCGCGCCGGCGAGCGCGACCGCGCGATGCTGCCGGCCGTTCGCGTGGACCGCGACCGTACGCACGCCGTCCGACTCCGGAGCCGAGAGGCGCGAGGCGACGACGAAGCGCTCGGTCTTGATCCGCGCCTCGGGTACGCCGAGCGACGCGAGCGCGGCGAGCACCTCGGCCGTCATGCCGTCCGGCCCGCACACGTAGACGTCCGCGTCGGTGAACGAGGCGGGAAGCTCGGCGAAGAGCCGAGCCGTCGTCGCGCGATCGAGCCGTCCCTCGCCGTCGTCGAAGACGCGGCGCACGCGGAAGCGCTCGCCGTAGGTCTGCGCGAGCGCCTCGATCTCGGAGGCGAGCACGACGTCGGCCTCCGATCGGTTGCCGTAGACGAGCGCGATCTCGCTGGCGCCCTCGATCGCGAGCACCGTGCGGGCGATGGAGAGGAGCGGCGTGATCCCCACACCTCCCGCCACCAGCAAGAGGCGGCGCCGCGCGTCCACCGACGGTTCGACGGTGAACGAGCCGTACGGGCCAGCGACGCGCAGCGACGTGCCTGCCTCGACGGCGCAGAGCAGAGGAGAGAGGCGACCCCCCTCCTTCTCCTTGATCGTGAGGTGGAGCTCCTCGCCGCCCGGGGCGTTCGACGCGGAGTAGTTCCGCGAGACCCCGCCGAGAGTGACGGTGAAGAACTGCCCGGGCAGGAAGCGGAACGGCTGGCCCGCGGGTTCGCGGAGCACGAGCGTCACCGTGTCTCGCGTCTCGCGGATCACGCGCGCGACGCGCAGCTCCCGCGCGGCGGCGGGCC
>WBZO01001826.1_pt2 | contig 28991 bp, 22 predicted proteins | sample 5204261 | NCBI WGS metagenome assembly WBZO01 (sample SAMN12412400, study PRJNA552823) | activated sludge metagenome | isolation source: activated sludge from anammox sidestream of wastewater treatment plant... | place: USA: North Carolina | collected 2017-09
GACGCCGCGAGCGGGCGACTAGCCTGGAAACACCCCGGTGGAGAGGTAGCGGTCGCCGCGGTCGCAGACGATGAACACGATCGTCGCGTTCTCGACCTCGCGGGCCAGGCGCAGCGCGATGCAGCATGCACCGGCCGCCGAGATTCCGCAGAAGATGCCTTCCTCGACCGCCAGGCGCCGCGCCATCTCCTCGGCGTCGGCCTGCGACACCGACTCGACCCGATCGACCCGTGCGTGCCGGTAGATCTTCGGCATGTAGGCCTCGGGCCACTTGCGGATGCCCGGAATCGACGAACCCTCGGTCGGCTCCGCACCGACGATGCACACCGCCGGATTGCGCTCCTTCAGGTAGCGCGACACGCCGGTGATCGTGCCGGTGGTGCCCATCGCCGAGACGAAGTGGGTCACCTGGCCTTTCGTGTCGTTCCAGATCTCGGGGCCGGTGGTCTCGTAGTGCGCCGCCCAGTTGTCGTCGTTCGAGAACTGGTCGAGCACCCGGCCGCGGCCCTCGCGCTGCATCTGGTCGGCGAGATCGCGCGCGCCTTCCATGCCCTGCTCGCGACTCACCAGCAGGAGTTCGGCACCGTACGCCTTCATCGACTGGCGCCGCTCGAGCGACAGGTTCTCGGGCATGATCAGCACCATCCGGTAGCCGCGCAGCGCGGCGGCCATCGCCAGTCCGATGCCGGTGTTGCCCGAAGTCGCCTCGATCAGCGTATCGCCCGGCCGGATCTCGCCCCGCGCCTCGGCGCGCGCGATCATCGCCAGCGCCGGGCGGTCCTTGACCGAACCCGCCGGGTTGTTGCCCTCGAGCTTGCCGAGCACCAGGTTGCCCCGGGCCTGGCCGTCGGCGCCCGGAAGGCGCTGCAGCTTCACCAGCGGCGTGCCGCCGATGGTCTGTTCGATCGTGGGATAGCTTGGCCTTTCGCTCATGATTGGCTCGCGAATTCAGTGGAACACCGCAGGCTCGTGCGGCAACCGCGTGACGCCGGGAAGGCCGGCGTCGAGAATCGCGCGCCGCACCGCCTCGATCGCCGCCACCCGGCCGAAGCTCTTGCGCCAGACCAGAGACACCCGCCGGTGCGGCGGCGGCGCCACGAACGGAATGTAGCTCAGCAGGTCGTCTTCGCGCGACTGCGCGCAGGCGGTCCAGGGCAATACGGTGATGCCGACTCCCGAGGCCACCATGTGCCGGATCGTCTCCAGCGAGGAGCCCTCGAAGGTCTTCTGGATGCCGGCGCTCGACTGCGAGTAGCGCGACAATTCGGGGCACACCTCGAGCACCTGGTCGCGAAAGCAGTGCCCGGTGCCGAGCAGCAGCATCGTCTGCTCCTTCAGCTCGGTCGAGCGGATCGCCTTGCGCCGCGCCCACCGGTGGTGTCTCGGCACCGCGACCACGAAGGGTTCGTCGTAGACGCCCTGCGTCGCCAGGCCGTGGTCGGGGAACGGGTCGGCGAGGATCGCGAGGTCGACATCGCCCTGGCGCAGCAGCTCGAGCAGCCGCACGGTGAAGTTCTCCTGCAGCAGCAGCGGCATCTGCGGCGCGTCCTCGATCATCCGCGGCACCAGCCGCGGCAGCAGGTACGGGCCGATCGTGTAGATGACGCCGACGCGCAGCGGCCCCACAAGCGGATCCTTGCCCTGGGCCGCGATCTCGCGGATCGCGTTGCTCTGCTCGAGCACGTGCTGGGCCTGTTCGACGATCTGCGCCCCCACGGGCGTGATCGCGACCTCGCTGCCACCGCGCTCGAACAACTGCACGCCCAGCTCGCCCTCGAGCTTGCGGATCGCGACCGACAGCGTCGGCTGGCTGACGAAGCACGCCTCGGCCGCCCGTCCGAAGTGGCGCTCGCGCGCCACGGCGACGATGTACTTGAGTTCGGTGAGCGTCATGGGCTTGCAGCGATGATACCAAGCGGGCCCGCGTTCACAGGCCCTGAGGCATACTGCGGTCATGCCGCGAACACCCCCCGCACGTGCAGCCGCCGCGCCTCGCCACGCCCCGGCGTCACTGATCGGTCTCGACTGGGGATCGAGCGCGCTGCGTGCCTGGCTGATCGGCACCGGCGGCATCGTCGCTCGCCGCGAGTCGGCCGCGGGCGTGAGCGCCGTCTCCGGCGGGCGCTTTCGCGAGGCGCTCGAGACGCTGTGCGGCGACTGGCTCGCCAGCACGCCGGCGCTGCCGGTGATTGCCTGCGGCATGGTCGGCAGCCGCGAAGGATGGCGCGAAGCCGCCCGGGTGCGCACCCCGGTAACGCTGCAGGCACTCGCGCAGCACCTCTCGTCCTTCGACGACCTGCTCGGTCGCCCGTTCCGGATCGTTCCCGGACTGGTGGGGCGCGGCCAGATCGATTCCCCCGACCTGATGCGCGGCGGCGAGACGCAGGTGTTCGGCGCGCTGCAGGACCGCGAGGGGCTGTTCGTGCTGCCGGGCAGGCATTGCCGATGGGTCGAGGTGCGCGACCGGCAGATCGTCGCGTTCCGCACGTACATGACGGGCGAGCTCTATGCGCTGCTGTGCCGGCACTCGACGCTGGCGAGCCACTGCGGCGATCCCGACGAGTCGCCGGAGCACCAGGCGCAGGCGCTGCGCGCATTCGACGAAGGCGTCGACCACGCCGGTGCGCGGCCCGGCTCGCTCACCCACCTGCTGTTCACCGCGCGCACCGAGGCGTTGCTCGGCGGCCTCGATGCGCACCAGCTTCCCGCCTACCTCTCGGGGCTGCTGATCGGCGCCGAGATCCGCGACGCCTCCGACTGGTCGCCGCACGACCTGGTGGCGACCGTGGTGGCGCGCAGCGAACTGAGCGCCCGTTACGCCAGGGCGATGCACCGGCTCGGTTTGCGCGGCCGGGTGGCCGACGGTGACTCGGCCGCCACCGGCCTGGCTGCGATCGCCCGCGCGGCGGCGCTGGCTCCCTGAGGCGGCTGGGGCGCCCGCGGTCTCCTCAGGCGCGCAGGAATTCCTCCCGCCCGCCGAACCAGCGCTGCAGGTGTTCGTCGACCGACGCCGGGTCGTCGCGCAGCAACCGTGCAGCCACTTCGCGCGCCGCTGCGAGCAGGTCGCTGTCGCGCTCGAGGTCGGCAAAGCGCAGCAACGCCTCGCCGGACTGGCGCGCCCCGAGGAATTCGCCCGGACCGCGCAGGATCAGGTCGCGCCGCGCGATCTCGAAGCCGTCGCTGGTCTCGTACATCGTCTTCAGCCGATCACGCGCCGCGGCCGACAGTGGCGCCCGGTACATCAGCACGCAGACGCTCTCGCCGGTGCCGCGGCCGACGCGACCGCGCAACTGGTGCAGTTGCGCCAGGCCGAAGCGCTCGGCGTGCTCGATGACCATCAGGGTCGCGTTGGGCACGTCGACGCCGACCTCGATCACGGTCGTCGCGACCAGCACCTGCAGCGCGCCGGCGGCGAACTGCGCCATCACCGCATGCTTGTCCGCCGCGGGCAGCCGGCCGTGCACGAGGCCGACGCGCAGCGGCGCCAGTTCGCGCTCCAGCGCAGCGTGGGTGTCGATCGCGGTCTGCAGGTCGAGCGCCTCGCTCTCCTCGATCAGCGGGCACACCCAGTAGGCCTGGCGGCCGGCGGCCACGGCGGCGCGCACGCGGGCCATGACCTCGTCGCGGCGCGCGTCCGAAACCAGCTTGGTGAGCACCGGCTTGCGGCCCGGCGGCAGCTCGTCGATCACCGAAACGTCGAGGTCGGCGTAGTACGACATTGCGAGCGTGCGCGGAATCGGCGTCGCACTCATCATCAGCTGGTGCGGCAGCATCGCCGGGCCGGCTTCGAGCCGGGTGCGCAGCGCGAGCCGCTGCGCCACGCCGAAGCGATGCTGCTCGTCGACGATCGCAAGCCCGAGCCGCGCGAACGCGACGCTGTCCTCGATCAGCGCGTGCGTGCCGATCAGCAGTTGGGCCTCGCCGGAAGCGGCGCGCGCACGCGCCGCCTTCTTCCCTGCTTCCTTCAGCGATCCCGACAGCCAGGCCACGCGCACACCGATGCGCTCCAGCCACGGGCCGATCTTGCGCAGGTGCTGTTCGGCGAGGATCTCGGTGGGGGCCATGATCGCCGCCTGCCAGCCGCTGCCGATCGCCTGCGCCGCGGCGAGCGCGGCGATCACCGTCTTGCCACTGCCGACGTCGCCCTGCAGCAGCCGGTTCATCGGCTGCGCCGCCGCGAGCTCGCCGGAGATCTCCAGCCAGACCCGCTGCTGCGCGCCGGTGAGCCGAAACGGCAGCGCATCGAGCAGGCGTCGCGCGAGCGCGTCGTCGGCCAGCTGCGGCGCGCGCTGCGCCGCCCGCGCCGCGCGCGCGCGCTGCAGCGACAGTTGCTGGGCGAGCAGCTCGTCGAAGATCACGCGCCGCCAGGCCGGCGTGGAGCGCTCGTGCAGCGCGCTGGCCGGCGTCTCGGGCGCAGGCTGATGGATCGCGCGCAACGCGTGGGCCGACGAAGGCAGGCCGAGCGCGGCCAGCGCATCGGCCGGCACGGTTTCGCGCCACTGCAGGGCACGCAGCGCGCGCAGGATCGCGGCACGCAGCCTCGCCTGCCCGAGGCCGGAGACCGTCGGATAGACCGGCGTGAGCGCCTGCGGCAGCGGCTCGCTCTCGTCGACCACCCGGTAGCGCGGATGCACCATCTCGAGCCCGAACAGGCCGCCGCGCACTTCACCGAGCGCGCGCACGCGGTTGCCGGCCGCGAACTGGCGCAGCTGCGAGCCGTAGAAGTGCAGGAAGCGCAGCGTGATCGACCCGGTGTCGTCGCGCAGTTCGACGGCCAGTGCGCGCCGCGGACGCGCGACGATCTCCTGGCGCGCGACGACGCCCTGCACCTGGGCAACCTCGCCGGGTCGCAGCGACGCGATCGGCGCGATGCGCGTTTCGTCTTCGTAGCGGATCGGCAGGTGCAGGACGAGGTCCTGTTCGCGCCTGATGCCCAGCCGCGCGAACAGTGCCGCCGCGGGCGCGCTCGCGCCGGTCGCGGGCGCCGCGGCCCCGCTAGCCTGGCGCGCCACCGCAGACGGTCCGCTTCGGCACCGCCCTCAATCGAGGACCACGACTGCCTCGGCCTCGAACAGCGCGCCGCGCGGCAGGCTGGCGACGCCGACGGTCGAGCGCGCCGGGTAGGGCTGCTCGAAGTGGCGCTGCATGATCTGGTTGATAACCGGAAAGTGGCCCAGGTCGGTGAGGAACAGCGTGAGCTTCACGCAGTGCGCGAGCGAACCGCCGGCGGCCTCGACCACCGCCCTCATGTTGCGGAACACCTGCTCGGCCTGCGCCTCGATCCCGCCCTCGACCATCTGGCCGCTTGCGGGTTCGAGCGCGATCTGCCCCGACAGGTAGACGGTGTTGCCGGCGCGCACCGCCTGCGAATAGGGCCCGATCGCGGCCGGCGCCCCCGGCGTGGAAACGATGGAACGGTTCGTCGTCGTCATGGTCGTTCTCGTGGCGTAGTGGCGGAATCGGCCTCAGGCGGTGCCCGGGGGCAACGGAAAGATCAGGCAGGTGGTGGAGGCCCACGCGTACATGCGGCCGGCCACGTCGACCAGACGCCCCTGGGCGACGCCGATCTGGCGCGAGACGTTGACCACGTGCGCTTCGGCGCGCACCGGGCCGGTCTTGTCGGTGAGTGCGCGCACGTAGTTCACTTTCAGTTCGAGCGTGGTGTAGCCGAAGCCGCGCTCGAGCATCGTGTGCACCGCGCAGCCCACCGCCGAATCGAGCAGCGTCGCGATGTAGCCGCCGTGCACCGACCCGATCGGGTTGTAATAGTCGGACTTGGGCGTTCCCTGAAAGACCATGCGGCCGCGCTCGGCTTCCACCGGCACGAAGTCGAGCGTCTGGAAGATCGGCGCCGACGGCAGTTCGCCGCGTCCGATGCGTTCGAGAAACTGCAGCCCCGACGTGCGCGCGAGTTCCGCGGCCGGAATCTTGCCCGCAGGGGCCATCAGCAGCCGCACCTCGCGCTCGCGGGCCAGCCAAAGTTCGAGCCTGGCCTCGACGTCGGCCGCATCGACGGGTCGTTCGGCACTCATGGGCGGCATCGTATCAAGTCGTTCACCGCCCCGGCATCGACACGAACAGCGTCTCGAGTGCGATCGCCAGCACCGACATCATCAGCGTGGCGCCGACGATCAGCGAAGCCATCGCGACCAGCACCGCGGGCCAGCCGCTGGCCGAGCGCCGTCCCGATCCCGGATTGCGCTTCGCGTCCCACTTCGCGTCGGGCGTGAGGCAGATCACGATCGCTTCGAGCATCGCCGCCAGCGCGACCGCCGCAGCGAAGAAGAAGCCGGGATGCCGGTACCACGGGTCGGCGCGCAGCGCGATCGCGATCGCCGGCAGCGACAGCAGCGGATACACCCACCACCAGCGCGCGCCCAGATAGAGGCGGTGCGCTCCGAGCGAGCCCGCGAACAGGGCGAGCGCGCCGGCGACGGTCTTGGAGCGGTGCGCCGGGGCGCGAGCGACCTCGGTCATCGACAGGGTTCCGGAAGCGGGCCAGCCGCCATTGTCCGATATCCGGCGGCGATGCTGATAGACTCGATCCGCCTTCTTCCCGCACTGCCCGACCGACCCATGTTCCCCCGCGATGTGCCCGGCACCGACGAGGCGCCGGGCAGGCCGCTGCAATCGGTGCTGCGGCGCGCGATCCGCATCCGCGGCGCACGCCAGAACAACCTGAAGAACGTCGACCTCGACATCCCGACCGGCGAACTGGTGGTGGTGACCGGGGTCTCGGGCTCGGGGAAGTCCTCGCTCGTCTTCGACACGCTGTACGCCGAGGGGCAGCGCCGCTACGTCGAGACCTTCTCGGCCTACGCGCGGCAGTTCCTCGACCGGATGGACAAGCCGCAGGTCGACCGCATCGAGGGCGTGCCCCCGGCCATCGCGATCGACCAGACCAATCCGGTGCGCACCTCGCGCTCCACGGTCGGCACGATGACCGAGCTGAACGACCACCTGAAGCTGCTGTTCGCCCGCGCAGCCACGCTGCACTGCAGGCGCTGCGCGCGCCCGGTGCGGCGCGATACGGTGGCGAGCGTACGCGCGGCGATCGCCGCGCGCTCGCGGGCCGCCGGCGATCCGCGCCTGGTGGTCAGCTTCCCGATTCCGGTTCCGGCGAACTTCACCGAAGAAGAGATCCGCGCCCACCTGCTCGCGCAGGGCTACACCCGCGTTCAGGCGATCGACAGCAGCGCCGCCGGCCGGGTGCTGCACGTCGTCCAGGACCGCTTTCGCCACGGCACGGTCGAGGCGTCGCGGATCTCCGACGCGGTCGAGGCCGCACTCGAACGCGGCCACGGCCGCATGTCGGTGCACCTGCTCGACGACGACGGCAACGAGGCGGATCGCTGGCGCTTCAGCAGCGGCCTGCACTGCGCCGACTGCGACATCGCCTACGCGGACCCGCTGCCGAGCCTGTTCTCGTTCAACTCGCCGCTCGGCGCCTGCCAGACCTGCCGCGGCTTCGGCCGCGTGATCGGCATCGACCTCGGGCTCGTGATTCCCGACGAAGCCCGAACGCTGGCCGAGGGCGCGGTCAAGCCCTGGCAGACCGAGAGCTTCCGCGAGTGCCAGCGCGACCTCGCGAAATACGCGGCAAAGGCCGGCGTGCCGATGGACCTGCCCTGGCGCGCGCTCTCCGACGCGCAGCGACGCTGGGTGATCGAAGGCGGCGACGACTGGACCGGCAAGTGGGAGACGCAGTGGTACGGCATCCGCCACTTCTTCGACTGGCTCGAGTCGAAGGCGTACCGGATGCACATCCGCGTGCTGCTGTCGAAGTACCGCTCGTACACGCCCTGCCCGGCCTGCCGGGGTGCGCGGCTGAAGCCCGACGCGCTGCTGTGGCGCGTCGGCTCGCACGCGCAGGCGCAGGCGGCACTGTCCGGCGACTCGTCGTACACACGCTTCCTGCCGGCAGGCGTCGAATGGACCGGCGCGCAGTTGCAGCAGATCGCCGGGCTGTCGATCCACGACCTGATGCTGCTGCCGATCGACCGCGTGGCCGCCTTCTTCGATGCGTTGACGCTGCCGGCGCCGCTCGACCAGGCCACCGACCTGCTGCTGGCCGAAACCCGCGCGCGACTGCACTACCTGCAGCAGGTCGGCCTCGGCTACCTGACGCTCGATCGCCAGTCGCGCACGCTCTCGGGCGGCGAAGTGCAGCGGATCAACCTGACCACCGCGCTGGGCACCTCATTGGTGAACACGCTGTTCGTGCTCGACGAACCGTCGATCGGGCTGCATCCGCGCGACATCGGCCGCGTGATCGGCGTCATGCAGCGCCTGCGCGATGCGGGCAACTCGCTGGTGGTGGTCGAGCACGATCCGCAGGTGATGTTCGCCGCCGACCGGATGATCGACATCGGCCCGGGGCCCGGCGAGCGCGGCGGGCGCATCGTCTTCGACGGCGACCCGCAGGCGCTGCGCACTGCCGGCACCCTCACCGGCGACTACCTGTCCGGGCGCAGGCAGGTCGACACCGGCCATCCGCGGCCGGTGAGTGCGTCGACGAAGAAGCTGCTGCTCGAAGGCGCGCGCGAGCACAACCTGAAGAACGTGTCGGTCGAGATCCCGCTCGAGCGGCTGGTCTGCCTGACCGGCGTCTCGGGCAGCGGCAAGTCGACGCTGATGCAGAATGTGCTGCTGCCCGCGCTGCTGAAGGCACGCGGCAGGCCCACCGAGTCGCCCGGCGCGCACGACCGCCTGCTCGGCGACGACTGGATCGGCGACGTGGTCTTCGTCGACCAGTCGCCGATCGGCAAGACCGCGCGCAGCAACCCGGTCAGCTATGTCGGCGCGTTCGATCCGATCCGCAAGCGCTTCGCCGCGGCCGAACTCTCCAGGGAGCGCGGCTACACCGCCGGCACCTTCAGCTTCAATGCCGGCGACGGTCGCTGCCCGACCTGCGGCGGCAACGGCTTCGAGCACGTCGAGATGCAGTTCCTCTCCGACGTCTACCTGCGTTGCCCCGACTGCGACGGCAAGCGCTTCCGCCCCGAGGTGCTCGAGGTCACGGTCACCGGCCGCGACGCCCGCCCGCGCTCGGTCGCCGAAGTGCTCGAGCTCACCGTGCACGAAGCACTCGAAGCGTTCGCCGGCGAGCACGACATCTGCGGCAGGCTGCAGCCGCTGGCCGACGTCGGCCTCGACTACCTGCGCCTCGGCCAGCCGGTACCCACGTTGTCCGGCGGCGAAGCCCAGCGGCTCAAGCTCGCCGGCTTCCTCGCCGAAGCCGCGAGCCAGGGCCTGGCGCGGCCCGCGGCTCCCGGACACGCTTTCGCGAAGGCCGGGCGCCGCGGCACGCTGTTCATGTTCGACGAACCGACCACCGGGCTGCACTTCGACGACGTGGCGAAACTGCTGCGCGCGCTGCGCAAGCTGCTCGCCGCCGGCCACTCGCTGCTGGTGATCGAGCACAACCTCGACCTGGTCCGCGCCGCCGACTGGCTGATCGACCTCGGGCCCGAAGGCGGCGATGCCGGCGGCCGCGTGGTCGCCACCGGCACCCCCGCCCAGCTGGCGAGCGAAGCGCGCACGCACACGGGGAAGGCTCTGGCGCAGTACGCCGACGCTCTGCGGCCCGACGAACACCGACGCCCCGCAGTGGCCGGGCCGGCCGGGCCGTTCGACCAAGCGAGTATCGGGGAGCGACTCGAACGGCCCGGCCGGCCCGGCCACGGAGCGAGCACCACCGCGCTTCGGGCCGCAGAGCCCGCAGCAAAATCACTCCAGAGCGTTCTCCGGGAGCGTGCGCGCGAAGCGATCTTCGTGCACCGCGCCCGCGAGCACAACCTGAAGAACATCGACGTCGAGATTCCGCGCGACCGGCTCACCGTGATCAGCGGCGTCTCGGGTTCGGGCAAGTCGACGCTCGCCTTCGACGTGGTCTTCGGCGAGGGTCAGCGTCGCTATCTCGAGTCGCTGAACGCCTACGCGCGCCAGTTCGTGCAGCCCGCGTCGCGACCCGACGTCGACGGCGTGTTCGGAATTCCGCCGACAGTGGCGATCGAGCAGCGCACCAGCCGCGGCGGGCGCAAGAGCACCGTCGCGACGCTCACCGAGATCTACCACTTCCTGCGCCTGCTCTACGTGAAGCTCGGCCAGCAGTACTGCCCCGACTGCAACCTGAGGATCGAGCCACAGGGGTTCGACGCGATCGCCGCGCGCATCCTGCGCGACTATCGCGGGCGCCACGTCGGACTGCTCGCGCCGCTGGTGGTCGCGCGCAAGGGCGTCTACACCGATCTCGCAAGATGGGCGAAAGCCAGGGGCTTCGGACACCTGCGCGTCGACGGCCGCTTCCTGCCGACCGACCGCTTTCCGCGACTCGACCGCTACGTCGAGCACGACATCGAATTGCCGGTGGCCGACCTGGTCGTCGATCCGGCCGACGAGGCGCGGCTGCGCGACGCGCTGCGCCGCGCGCTCGACCTCGGCAAGGGCATCGTGATGCTCGCCGCCCCGCTCGATGCGCTGCGCGAGGCCGCCGAGCGCGGCGACGCGCAGGCGCACGCACAGGCATCGGCGGCGCTCGAAACGAGGCTGTTCTCGACGAAGCGCGCCTGCTCGTCGTGCGGCGCGAGCTTCCCGGAGCCCGATCCGCGGATGTTCTCGTTCAATTCGAAGATCGGCTGGTGCCCGGCCTGCCTCGGCACCGGCGTGAAGCTTCCGTACCTGCCGACGCTCGCTCCGAAAGGCCGTTCCGACGAGGATTCGACGACCGAGGCGATCGGTGCAATCGCCGAGAAGCTGGCCGACCAGGCCGTCGCGCAGGCCGAGGGCGACGCCGCAGCAGCGGGAGCGGCCGCCGCGACGGCCGGCGAACCCTGCCCGGCCTGCGCCGGCAAGCGCCTGAACCGCACCGCGCTCGCAGTGAAGCTGCTCGACCTGTCGATCGCCGAGCTGACCGCGATGCCGATCGCCGATTGCGCGCGCTGGCTGAAGCAGGTCGGCTTCGCGGGCCGCGAGCAGGAGATCGCACGCGACGTGCTCGCGGAGATCCGCTCGCGACTCGCATTCCTGTCCGACGTCGGACTGGGCTACCTGGCACTCGATCGCGCCGCGCCCACGCTTTCGGGCGGCGAAGCGCAGCGCATCCGCCTGGCCGCGCAGCTCGGCTCGAACCTGCAGGGCGTGTGCTACGTGCTCGACGAGCCGACGATCGGGCTGCATCCGCACGACAACCGCATCCTGCTCGACACCCTCGAAGCGCTGCGCGACAAGGGCAACACGCTGCTGGTGGTCGAGCACGACGAGGACACGATCCGGCGCGCCGACCACGTGATCGACATCGGTCCGGGCGCCGGCCGGCTGGGCGGGCACGTCATCGCCACCGGCCACCACGAGGAGCTGGCGACGCACCCGGACAGCGTCACCGGGCGCTTCCTCGCGCAGCCGCTCGCACACCCGCTCGGCGCGCCGCGTCCGGCACCGCCGGCCGACGGCTCCGACTGGCTCGTGCTGCGCGGCGCCCACCAGCACAACCTGCGCCACGTGAATGCGCACATCCCTCTTCGGCGCATGACCGTCGTCACCGGGGTTTCCGGCTCCGGCAAGTCGACGCTGGCGCGCGACGTGCTGCTCGCGAACGCCGCGGCACAGGTGCAGGCGCGCAACCAGCGCAAGGCCGCGCCGCCGCTCATCGGAGTCGAGCGCATCGAGGGCTGGGAAGGCATCACGCGGGTGCTCGAGGTCGACCAGACGCCGATCGGCAAGACGCCGCGCTCTTGCCCGGCAACCTACGTCGGCTTCTGGGACGCGATCCGGCGCCTGTTCGCCGACACCAGCGAGGCGCGCATCCGCGGCTGGAACGCGAGCCGCTTCAGCTTCAACACCGGCGGCGGGCGCTGCGCGCTGTGCGACGGCCAGGGCCAGCAGACGATCGAAATGAACTTCCTGCCCGACGTGAAGGTGCTCTGCGACGCGTGCGGCGGGCGACGGTTCAACCCGGAGACGCTCGAACTGCGATTGCGCGGCAGGAACATCGGTGACGTGCTCGCGATGGACGTCGACGAAGCGGTCGGGTTCTTCGCGGCGCACCCGGTCATCTCGCATCCGCTGCGGCTGCTGCAGGACGTCGGCCTGGGCTACCTCACGCTCGGCCAGCCGAGCCCGACGCTGTCGGGCGGCGAGGCGCAGCGCATCAAGCTCGTCACCGAACTGGCGAAGGTGCGCGTGCGCGGCGAAGGCGCCGACGACGATCCGCGCATCGCTCGTTCACGCGCGAAAGCGATCGCCGCGGGCAGGGCTGCGCCGCCGGGCCCGCACACGCTCTACGTGCTCGACGAGCCCACCGTCGGCCTGCACATGGCCGACGTCGAGAAGCTGATCCGCGTGCTGCACCGCCTGGTCGACGCCGGCAACACGCTGGTGGTGGTCGAGCACAACCTCGACATCTGGGCCGAGGCCGACTGGATCGTCGACCTCGGTCCCGACGGCGGCGTCGGCGGCGGGCGCATCGTCGCCACCGGCACGCCGGCAACGCTGGCCGCGCGCGCCGGCACCCGCACCGAGCGTGCGCTGCGGACCTTCCTCGACACGCGCCCTGCTCCCGACCCGGCGCTCGCGCCGGGGCACGCGGCCCGCCCGGGCTGATCGCGAGATGTACGAGAACCGCTCGCATCCTCCGCTCGGACGCCGGCGCTTCGTCGGGCGCATGCTGCGTCACGCGGCGGTCGCGCTTGCGCTGATCCTGGTCTCGCTGGCCGCAGGCATGGCGGGCTATGCGCACTTCGAGCGGCTCGCGTGGCGCGACGCGTTCCTGAACGCCGCGATGCTGCTGGGCGGAATGGGCCCGGTCGATGCGCCGCGAACCGACGCGGGCAAGGTATTCGCGGGGCTCTACGCGCTCTACGCGGGGCTGGTGTTCCTGGCTGCCGCAGGCGTGCTCTTCGTGCCGATCGTGCACCGCCTGCTGCACAGGTTCCACTGGAGCGAGGATCGATAGGCCTCGCGCTCAGGCCTTCCTGAACGTGCCCAGCTTGATGCCCTCGCGCGCCACCACGGCGGCCACCGCCGGATGCGCGGCGACGCGATCGACGTAGGCCTTGTACACGGGCAGCGAATCGGGGTCGATCCCCGCGAAACCGCCCCAGCGCAGCAGCGTGAGCGCATACGCGTCGTGGAACGACAGGCGCTCTCCGAACCAGTACGGACTGGCTGACGCGATCCAGCCCTGGATGCGCTCGAGCTGCGTGCGATACAGCGCCGCGTTGAAGCGCTTGAGCTCGGCCTGCGTGGCCTCGCCGTCGCAGAATCGATCGGGCATGAACACGTGCGTGAAGGTCGGGTGCACGGTGTTGTTCATCCACAGGAACTGCGACATCGCCTGCGCCCGCGCCCAGGGCTCCGCGGGCATCAGCCCCACCTGCGGAAAGCGCCGGTCGAGGTAGTCGCAGATCGCGACGATCTGCGACAGCGGCTTGCCGTCGACGACCAGCGTGGGCACCTGCGCGTTCGGGTTGATCGCCAGGTACTCGGGCGTGCGCTGCTCGCCCTTGTGAAGCCTGACCATGCGGGCAGTGAAGTCTTCGCCCGTGGCCGCCCTGATCGCCTCGAGCGCGACGTGCGGCACGAACGAGCAGGCCCCCGGACCGTAGTGCAGTTCGAGCATCGGTTTCAACTCCCCTGTCGGATCGATCGGACCGGTCGAGTATACGGGTGCGCGCCCGTGTCGGCAGGCGGCGCGATCGTCTTGATTCAGGTCAAGGGCGGGGACGGCCGCTCGGGTCCAGAATGTTGACCAGGTCAACAATTATCGTGGCGACCCGGCCAGCGTGGCCGCCTCGACACCGCGACAGATCAGCAGGAGGCAGTCAATGACATCGATTGTGGCGGAACAGGGCCCGGCGGCCGACCCGCAACCGACGGCCGGGTCGGGCGCGAAGCGGCGCGCGCGATCGATCCTCGCCCTGGTCGTCAACGGCCGCGAACGCGAAGACGTGGTGCCCGACGGCATGTTGTTGCTCGACTACCTGCGCGAGGTAGTCGGCCTGACCGGCACCAAGCAGGGTTGCGACGGCGGCGAATGCGGCGCCTGCACCGTGCTGGTCGACGACCAGCCGCGGCTCTCCTGCTCGACGCTGGCGGTGCAGATGCAGGGCCGGCGGGTCGAGACGGTGGAAGGCCTGACCCACGGCGGGCGAATGAGCCCGCTGCAACAGGCGTTTCACGAATCGCTCGGCGCGCAGTGCGGCTTCTGCACGCCCGGCATGATCACCGCGGCCGAGGCGCTGCTGCGGCGCAACCCGGATCCGAGCCGCGAGGAGATCAAGGAAGCCATGGGCGGCAACCTGTGCCGCTGCACCGGCTACGTGAAGATCATCGAATCGGTCCGCAACGCCGCTGCGGCGCGCAAGGTGAGGTCATGAGCATCGCTCAACTGGAGAAGGCCCGCGTGGGCCCGGTGGGCGTGCGCACGCCGCTGATCGACGGCGTCGACAAGGTCACCGGCAAGGCGAAGTACACCGCCGACCTGGCCGCCGCCGGCGCGCTGTGCGGCCGCATCCTGCGCTCGACCGTGCCGCACGCACGCATCGTCTCGATCGACACCTCCGCGGCCGAAGCGCTGCCGGGCGTGGTCGCGGTGTGCACCGGCGACGATTGCAGGGTGCCGTTCGGCGTGCTGCCGATCGCCGAGAACGAGTATCCGCTGGCACGCGAGAAAGTGCGCTATCGCGGCGACCCGGTCGCCGCGGTGGCCGCGGTCGACGAGGCCACTGCGGCGCGCGCGCTGAAGCTGATCCGCGTGCACTACGAGAAGCTGCCGGCCTATTTCAGCGCGCGCAAGGCGATGAAGCCGGGCGCCGAGCCGATCCACGCCGAGAAGCCCAACAACGTGCTGCGTGAAGTGCACGCCGAGTTCGGCGACACCGAAGCCGGTTTCGCAGCGGCCGATCTGGTGCGCGAGAAGAGCTACCGCTTCGCCGAGGTCTGCCACGCGCAGATGGAGCCGAACGCGACGCTGGCCGAATACGACCCCGAGCGCGGCCACCTCACGCTGCACACCACCACCCAGGTGCCCTACTACGTGCTGCTGAAAGTGGCGCAGTGCCTGGAGATGGAGCAGGCGCACATCCGCGTGGTCAAGCCGTTCCTGGGCGGCGGCTTCGGGCAGCGCACCGAGGCGCTGCACTTCGAGATCATCGCCGCGCTGCTCGCGCGCAAGGCCGGCGGCACGGTGCGCCTGCTGCAGACGCGCGAAGAGACCTTCATCGCGCACCGCGGACGGCCCGACACGCAAATCACGATCAAGCTGGGCATGACCCGCGAGGGCAAGCTCACCGCCTGTCACCTGCAGGCGACGCAGGAAGGCGGCGCGTACGCCGGCTACGGCATCATCACGATCCTCTACACCGGAGCGCTGCTGCACGGCATCTACGAGATTCCGGCGATCAAGCACGACGCCTGGCGCGTCTACACCAACAACCCGCCGTGCGGCGCGCAGCGCGGCCACGGCACGGTGGATGCGCGCGCCGCCTTCGAGGCGCTGATGAACGAGATGGCCGACGAACTCGGCCTCGACCACTTCGCGGTGCGCCGCATCAACCTGCTGCCCGGCGTGCCCTACGTCACCGCCTACGCGCAGCGCGTGATGAGCTACGGCCTGCCCGAATGCCTGGACAAGGTCATGAAGGCCTCGGGCTGGGCCGAGCGGCGCGGCAGGATGCCCAGGGGGCGCGGGCTCGGCCTCGCCTGCTCGCACTTCGTTTCCGGTACCAGCACGCCCAAGCACTGGACCGGCGAGCCTCACGCGGTGGTCAACCTGCGGCTCGACTTCGACGGCGGCATCACGGTGCTGACCGGCGCGGCCGACATCGGCCAGGGCTCGAACACGATGGCCGCGCAGATGGTGGCCGAGGTCATGGGCGTCGACTGGTCGCGGCTGCGCGTGGTGTCGGCCGACAGCGCGCTCACCCCCAAGGACAACGGCAGCTATTCGTCGCGGGTCACCTTCATGGTCGGCAACGCCGCGATCGATGCAGCCAGGCAACTCAGGCGCATTCTCGTCGAAGCGGCGGCGCGCAAGCTCGAGGCGAGCGCCGACGACGTGGAGTGCGAAGGCGAGGCCTTCCGCATCGCCGGAACCGATCGCGCGATTCCGTTTCGCGAAGCCGTGCGGGCGGCATTGGTCGACACCGGGCCGATCACGGTCAAGGGCACTTTCACCTGCCCTCCCGAGTTCATGGGCAGCAAGCAGATCCGCGCGAGCGCGATCGGCGCCACCATGGGCTTTTGCTACGCCGCACAGGTGGTCGAATGCTCGGTCGACGAAGTCACCGGCAAGGTGACTGCCGAGAAAGTCTGGGTGGCGGTCGACGTCGGGCGTGCGCTCAATCCGCTGGCGGTCGAGGGACAGATCCAGGGCGGGGTGTGGATGGGCATGGGCCAGGCACTCTCGGAGCAGACCCGCTTCGACGAGGGCCGCATGATGCACGGCAACCTGCTCGATTACCGCGTGCCGACGATGGTCGAGAGCCCCGACATCGAGGTGTTCATCGTCGAGAGCATCGATCCCAACGGGCCGTTCGGCGCCAAGGAGGCGAGCGAAGGCATGCTGGCCGGTTTCCTGCCGGCGGTGATGGACGCGGTGCACGAAGCCACCGGGGTGCGTGCCTACAGCCTGCCGCTCAGCCCGGAGTGCATGGGCGAACTGCTCGACGCGCGCGACGGAGTGCAGTCATGAACCTGATGCCCGAATTCCGCCTGCACCGCCCGCAGACGCTCGAAGAGGCGGTGCGGCTCAAGACCGGGCTGCCCGGGGCACGCTTCGTGGGAGGCGGCACCGATCTCCTGGTCAACCTGCGCCGCGGCCTGGGCGAGCCGAGCGACCTGATCGACCTGGGCGCGGTGACCGAACTCGGCGCAGTGCGCCACGTCGAAGGCGCGCTGTGGCTGGGCGCCGGCGTGACGCTGGCCGAGCTGGCGCAGCACCCCGAGATCGTCGACGCCTATCCGGCCGTGGCGCAGGCCGCCCGGGCCGTGGCAGGTCCCACCCATCGTGCCGCGGCGACGCTGGGCGGCAACCTGTGCCAGGACACCCGCTGCATCTTCTACAACCAGAGCGACTGGTGGCGCGAGGGCAACGGCTTCTGCCTCAAGTACAAGGGCGACAAGTGCCACGTGGTGGTCAAGAGTGATCGCTGCTACGCCACTTACCACGGCGACCTCGCCCCGGCGCTGATGGTGCTCGATGCCGAGGCGGTGATCGCCGGCACGCAGAGCGCGCGGCGCATCGCGCTGTCGGAGCTGTACCGTGAAGACGGTGCCGCATACCTGACGCTGGGCGCCGGCGAAGCGCTGGCCGCGGTGGTGCTGCCGCCGCCGGGCGGGCGCCGTGCGGCCTACGCCAAGGCGCGCGTGCGCGATGCGGTCGACTTCCCGCTGGCCGGCGTGGCGGCGGCACTCAGGCGCGAGGGCGACGTCATCGGCGAGCTCAGGGTGGCGATCAGCGGCACGAATTCGGCGCCGCTGATGGTTCCCACCGCGGAGCTTGCAGGCCGTCCATGGAACGACGAAGCCGCCGCGGCCCTTGCACTCGCCCTGCGCAAGACAGCCAACCCGCTGCGCACCACGGTCACCGCGCCGAAGTACCGCCGGCGGGCGATCCAGGGCATGACGCGCAGGCTGGTCGACGGCCTGTGGAACGACGCGAGGGGCGGATGAAGACGGCGGCCGACACGGCCGACGCACCGGCCGCGGCAACGCCGAGAGACCGCCAGGAACCGGGGGATCGCAACGAACTCTCCTACGGCCTGCTGCCGCAGGTGCTCGGCTATCACCTGCGGCGCACCCAGGTGGCGATCTTCCGGCACTTCTCGCGAACCGTGGCGGCCGAGGAGAACATCACCCCCGGCCTGCTGGGCATGCTGCAGGTCATCGCCGCCAATCCGGGGCTCGCGCAGAGCCGGCTCGCCGAAGCGATGGAGGTCGATCGCTCGACGATCGTCAAGGTCGTCGACCAGCTCGAGGGACGCGGACTGATCGTGCGCGAGCCCTCGCCTCACGACAAGCGCAGCTACTGCCTGCGGCTCACCGGCGAGGGCACCGCGGCGCTGCGGCGTATGCTGGCGCTGATGCGCAGGCACGAAGACGAGTTCACGCAGGCCCTGTCGGACGAGGAGCGGCAGTTGCTGATCCGCCTGCTCGAACGGCTGCACAGCCCGGCCGCGCCGTCACCGGATCGGCAAGCGCCGCGTTGACCTGCATCAAGTGCGGATTGCGCCATGCGAGCCACCCTGACGGGTGGCTGGCACCCCGGAGACGGGCCGCAACAAGGAGACGTCATGAGCTACACGCTGCCGGAATTCCTCGCTCACGCGGTGGCGCTCGAAACCGAGGCGGCCGAGCGCTATCTCGAGCTCGCCGACATGATGGAAGCGCACCGCAACGACGAAGTCGCCGCGCTGTTCCGCGACATGGTGCGTTTCTCGCAAATGCACCGCGACGAGATCAGGGCCAGGGTCGGCGACATCGTGCTGCCGAAGCTGAAGTCCTGGGAATACCGCTGGTCCAGTCCACCCGAGGTCGGCGGCGAGGAGGCCTTCGACTACCTGCTCGATCCGTGGCACGCGCTGTGCTACGCGCGCGAGAACGAAGTGCGCGCGATGGAGTACTACAGTTCGGTGGGCATGCAGTCCAGCGACCCGGAAGTCAGGCGGCTGGCCGCCGAATTCGCCAGCGAGGAAGCCGAGCACGTCGATGCGCTCGACAAATGGCTCGCGCGCACGCAGCGTCCCTCCACCACCTGGGACGCCGACCCCGAGATCGAGCCGGTGCGCCAGCACCGGAGTTGAGACGACCGCGCTTCCGCTCCGACGTACCCCGGAGGTCCGCTTCGCCTGCGCTCGCTGCGCGCCAGAGCCGAACGATGCACGCAACCGATCGCTCCCGCGCCGCGCCGGGCGAGCCGCCGCGCGCGCAACCCGAGGTCGTGGTGATCGGCGCCGGCCCCGCGGGACTGATGGCCGCCGAAGCCGCGAGCATGGCGGGCCTGGCCGTCGACGTCTTCGATGCGATGCCCTCGGCCGGCCGCAAGTTCCTGCTCGCCGGCCGCGGCGGTCTGAACCTCACGCACTCCGAGCCGCTCGACGCCTTCCTGTCGCGCTACGGCGAGCGTCGCGCGCAGCTCGAACCGCTGATCCGCGGCTTCGGACCCGCCGAGCTGCGCGACTGGGCACATGCGCTCGGCGTGCAGACCTTCATCGGATCGTCCGGACGCGTCTTTCCGGCGGAGATGAAGGCCGCCCCGCTGCTGCGCCGCTGGCTGCACCGGCTGCGCGAAGCCGGCGTGCGCCTGCACATGCGCCATCGCTGGCTCGGCTGGGCCGCAGCAGCCGGCGAGGCCGCGTCGGGCAGCGACGCGCCGCGCGCGGCTCCGGCGCTCGCGATGCTCGGCCCGCAAGGCGAGTTCACGCTGCACGCGCAGGCAGTCGTGCTTGCGATGGGCGGCGCAAGCTGGGCGCGACTCGGCTCGGACGCCGCCTGGGTGCCGCTGCTCGAAGCGCGCGGCGTGCACATCAAGCGGCTGCGTCCGGCGAACTGCGGCTTCGACGTGGGCACGCCGCAGCAGCCCGGCTGGTCGGAGCACTTTCGCGAACGCTTTGCCGGCCGACCGCTGAAGTCGGTCGCCGCCAGCATCGAGGGGGCAGCCAATGCACCCGCCCCGCGGCAGGGCGAATTCGTGGTCACCGACAGCGGCATCGAAGGCAGCCTCGTCTATGCGTTCTCCGCTGCGCTGCGCGACACGATCGAGGCGGCCGGTTCGGCCACGCTGCTGCTCGACCTCGCGCCCTCGCGTAGCCAGGCGCGGCTGGCGACCGAACTCGCGCGGCCACGCGGCGGGCGCACGCTGGCGAACCATCTGCGCGTGCGCGCCGGGCTCGAAGGCGTGAAGGCGGGACTGCTGCGCGAACTGCTGCCCGCGCAGGACTTCGCCGATCCCGAGCGGCTGGCGGCGGCGATCAAGGGGCTACCCCTGCGCCTGGTCGCGGCGCGCCCGATCGACGAGGCGATCAGCACTGCCGGCGGCGTGGCTTTCGAGTCGCTCGACGAGCACCTGATGCTGCGCGCCCTGCCCGGCGTGTTCTGCGCCGGCGAGATGCTCGACTGGGAGGCACCCACCGGCGGCTACCTGCTCACCGCCTGCTTCGCGACCGGCCGGGTCGCAGGCAGCGCGGCCGCGGCGTGGTGCCGCGGCCAGGCTCCGGTTCGCGCGCCGAACGGCCCCGCATCGCGACCAGGCGCAGTGCGCGCATTCGCGGCGTCCGGAAACGCCCGCACCGACGCGTGAGCAGCAGCGCGGCACGGCGCGCAGGGGCTTGCGCGGCGCGCCCCGTTGCATTCATGCTTCGGTGTCGGCCCTCGGCCCCCGCCACGCTTTCCACGGGAGACTCCGCATGCCCGCGCACCCGAGTGCGAACCTGCGAACGCTGGCTTTCGTCGGGCACTCCGGCGTGGGCAAGACCACGCTGGTCGAAGCGCTGCTCGCGGCGAGCGGCATGCTCACCGCTGCCGGCAGCGTCGAGCGCGGCAACACGGTCTGCGACTACGATCCGATCGAGAAGGAGCACGGCCATTCGCTGAAGGTGGCCTGCGCGCATCTCGAGCGCGACGGCGTGCGCGTGCACCTGCTCGACACTCCCGGATATCCCGACTTCTCCGGGCGCGCGATGGCCGCGCTCGATGCGGTCGAGTCGGTCGCCATCGTGGTCAACGCCCAGCACGGTGTCGAACTGTCGGCAGCGCGCATGGCACTGTGGGCGCAGACACGCGGGCTTTGCCGGTTCATCGTGCTCAACCGCATCGACGCCGACGGCGTCGACCTGCCGGCGCGGGTCGACGACCTGCGTGCCGCCTTCGGCCAGGAGTGCCTGCCGGTGAACCTGCCCACCGGCGGCGGGCACGGCGTGGCCGACTGCTTCTTCGCACCCTCGGGCGTCCCCACCGATTTCGGCAGCATCGAGCAGGCGCATCGCGCGCTGGTCGAGCAGGTGGTCGAGGTCGACGACGCGCTCACCGAGCGCTACCTGTCCGGCGAGGAGATCGACGCGCAGACGCTGCACGACGCTTTCGAGCGGGCGCTGCGCGAAGGGCACATCGTGCCGATCCTGTTCGTGTCGGCACGCACCGGCGCCGGTGTCGCCGAACTCCTCGACTTCATCGTGCGGCTCGCGCCGAGTCCCGACGAAGGCAATCCGCCGCTGTTCGAGCGCTGGCCCGGCGGCGATCGCGAGCGCGCCGAGCCGTTCGTCGCCACGCGCAGCGCCTCCGACCACGTGCTCGCGCACGTATTCAAGGTCGAGATCGACCCCTACGTGGGGCGCATCGGCGTGGTGCGCGTGCACCAGGGAACGATCACGCCCGACACGCTGCTCTACGTCGGCGAAGGCCGCAAGGCGGTCAAGGCCGGCACGCCGATGCTGCTGCAGGGGCGCGAGACGCGCGCGCTGCCGGCCGCCGGGCCGGGCGAGATCTGCGCACTCTCGAAGATCGACGAACTCGCCTATGACGCCGTGCTGCACGATGCGGCCGAAGACGCCGCGATCCACTTCCGCCCGTTGCCGCTGCCGCATGCGGTCTACGGGCTGGCGGTGCGCGTGAAGCGGCGCGGCGACGAGCAGAAGCTCGCCGAGGTGCTGCAGCGCATGACCTCCGAAGACCCGAGCCTCGCCGTCGAGCACGACCCGGTCACGCACGAGGCCGTGATCCGCGGCCTGGGCGAACTGCACGTCGGGCGCGTGCTCGAACGCATCCGCGCGCAATACAGGCTCGAAGTCGATTCGCATCCGCCGACGATCCCGTATCGCGAGACGATCGCGGCGGCTGCCGAAGGCCATCACCGGCACAAGAAGCAGAGCGGCGGCGCCGGACAGTTCGGCGAGGTGTTCCTGCGCATCGCGCCGCTGGCGCGCGGCGAGGGCTTTCGCTTCGTCGACGAGGTCAAGGGCGGCGTGATCCCGAGCGTCTTCATTCCCGCGGTCGAAAAGGGCGTGCGCCAGGCGCTGGCCGGCGGCGCGATCGCCGGCTTCCCGGTGCAGGACGTGCAGGTCACCGTCTACGACGGCAAGACCCACTCGGTGGACGGCAAGGAGATCGCCTTCGTCACCGCAGGCCGCAAGGCGTTCCTCGACGCGGCATCCAAGGCCCGGCCGATCGTGCTCGAGCCGATCGTCTCGCTCGAACTGGTGATTCCGCAGGAAGCGATCGGCGCGGTCTCGGGCGAACTGTCCGCGCGCCGCGGCCAGGTGTCGGGCAGCGGCGCGGCGCGCGCCGGCATGGCCACGCTTCGCGGGCGCGCGCCACTGGCCGAGTTGTCCGACTTCCAGGGACGACTGAAGGCGATCACCGGCGGGCAGGGCAGCTACTCGCTCGAACTCCTCGGATACGAGGAAGCGCCGCCCAACGTGCAGAGCCGGCTGCGCGCCGCCTGGCGGCCACACGAAGAGGAGTGACGGCGAGGGCTGCGCGACGCCTTGATCTGGATTAAACCGGATCCGCATCCCCGGCGATCAAATCACCCTGACGCGGTCCTTCGCGGATCGACCGCGATTCGCCAGCGTCCGACGTCCACGCGAGGAACCTGGAGCACCATGCACCTGCCCGGCGGCGTCCCTTCGGCTCACGTCGATCCGTTCATCGGTTCGCAGCTTCCGCCGCGAGATCTGTGGCCGCGATTCGATTATTCGGCGGCGCACCTGAGCCACTACCCGGATCGGCTGAACGCCAGCGTGGCGCTGCTCGATGCGGCGGTCGAGGGCGGCGCCGGCGACAGGCCGGCATTGCACTACGAGGCGACCACCTGGACGTATCGACACCTCCTCGATCGCGTGCAGCGCATCGCGCGGGTGCTCGTCGAGGATTTCGGCCTCGTTCCGGGCGAGCGCGTGCTGCTGCGATCGGCCAACACGCCGATGGTCGCCGCCTGCTGGCTCGCGGTGCTGCGCGCGGGCGGCGTCGTCGTCAACACGATGGCGATGCTGCGCGCGCGCGAACTCGCCTACATCCTCGACAAGGCGCAGGCGCGAATCGCGCTCTGCGAGGTCTCGCTTGCCGAAGAACTCGGGCTCGCCGCCGCGCGTGCGTCGCTGCCCGAGCGCATCGCGTGTTTCACGCCCTGCTGCGATGCGAGCCATCCCGATGCCGATCTCGACCGGCGGGTCGCGGCAAAACCCGCTGGCGGGCCCGCGGTGGCGACCGCGGCCGACGACGTGGCGCTGGTCAGCTTCACCTCGGGAACCACCGGCAACCCGAAAGGCGCGGCCGTCTTTCACCGCGACCTCGTCGCGGTGACCGATTGCTGGCCGCAGGTCTACACGGTCGAGCCCGACGAAGTCGTCGTCGGCTCGTCCACGCTGGCGTTCACCTACGGGCTGTCCACTTCGCTTCTCTTTCCGCTGCGCCATCGCGCCACTACGGTACTGATTCCGCGCCCGACACCCGAGGCGCTGCTCGAAGCGATCCAGCGCTACCGTGCCACGAGCCTGTATTCGGTGCCGACGCTGTATCAGAACATGTTGCCGCTCGCCGGCGCCTACGACCTCTCGAGCCTGCGCAAGTGCGCATCGGCGGGCGAGAACCTGCGCACCGACCTGTGGGAGCAATGGCGTGCGGCCACCGGAACGCGCGCCGTGAACGGGCTCGGCACCACCGAGATGCTCTCGCACTTCGTCTCCGAATCGATGCAGGTGGCATGCGTGGGTTCGATGGGACGCCCGGTGCCCGGCTACACCGTGGAGATCCTCGACGACGAAGGCCGGCCGCTGCCGCCCGGCGAGCGCGGCCGTCTCGCCGTGATCGGCCCGACCGGCTGCCGCTACATCGGCGACCCGGCGCGCCAGGCGATTGCCGTGCAGCACGGATGGAACCTCACCGGCGACATCTGCGAGCGCGACACCGAGGGCTGCTTCTGGTACGTCGATCGCGCCGACGACATGATCGTCTCCGCCGGCTACAACATCTCGCCGCAGGAAGTCGAGCGCGCGGTGCTCGAGCATCCGAAGGTCTACAGCTGCGCGGTGATCGGCGTGCCGAGCGAAACGCGCGGCAACATCGTGCGCGCCTGCGTGGTGCTGCACGATCCGCGCGACGCGGGCGAGGCGATGGCGGCCGAGATCCAGAACCACGTGAAATCGCTGCTCGCGCCGTACAAGTACCCGCGCGAAGTGAAGTTCGTCGACGAACTGCCGCGCACCGCGACGGGCAAGGTCCAGCGCTACCGCCTGCGCGAACTGTAGCCCGGGGTCCGGCGCGCCGCCCGCATGAGCACTGCCGCAGTCATCGAAATCCTCGGCCGGCTGGTGGCCTTCGACACCGTGAGTGCGCGGCCGAATGCCGCACTGATCGAATGGGCCGCCGAGCGACTGCAGGCCTGCGGCGCGCGCACGCAGGTGCAGCACGGCCACGAGCCGGGCAAGGCCAACCTGTTCGCGACCATCGGCCCCGACGATCGCCCCGGGCTGATGCTCTCGGGCCATTCCGACGTGGTGCCCGTGACCGGCCAGGCGTGGAGTTCCGACCCGTTCACGCTCACCGAACGCGACGGCAGGCTGTACGCGCGCGGCGCGGCCGACATGAAGGGCTTCATCGCCTGCGTGCTCGAGGCGGCCCCGCGCTTCGCAAGCGCGCAGTTGCGCGCGCCGGTGCACGTCGCGCTGTCGTACAACGAGGAGACCGACATGCGCGGCATGCGCCACCTCGCGGCGCTGCTGGCGGCCACGCCGGTGCGCCCGGCGGCGTGCATCATCGGCGAACCGACCTCGATGCGGGTGGTCGTCGCGAACAAGGGCTCGGCCGGCTATCGCGTGAAGGTGCGCGGCCATTCGGTGCATTCGTCGCTGCGCGACCGGGGCGTGTCGGCAGTGGAGTGCGCGGCCGAGATCATCGTCTTCGTCAACGCGCTGCAGAAGCGCCTGAACGCGGCGGCCCGCCACGACGGCTTCGAGTTCCCGCACAGCAGCGTGCACGTCGGGCGCATCGAAGGCGGCACCGCGCACAACATCACCGCGAAAGACTGCGAATTCCTGCTCGAGATCCGCACGCTGCCCGGCACGCGTTCGACCGACGTGCTGGGCGAGGTCCGCGCGTATTGCGACGAGGTGCTGCTGCCGGCCATGCGCGCGATCTCGCCCGATGCGGCGATCGGGTTCGAGGAGATCTTCGACACGCCGGCACTCGACGAGCGCGGCAACGTCTACCTGGCGCAGGCGATCATGCCACTGTGCGGCCACCTGTCGGCGGGCCGGGTCAGCTTCGGCACCGAGGCGGGCATCCTGCAGGAAATCGGCGTGCCCACCATCGTCTGCGGCCCGGGGGAGATCCGCGTTGCGCACCAGCCCGACGAATACGTCGAGATCGCGCAACTCGAGGCGTGCACGCGCTTTCTCGACCTGCTCGGCGAGCGCCTGGCGCGGGGCGAGCTTCCTCCGGGGCATTGAACGGCGCAGCCGTGCGCCTGTGCGACAATCCGCGCTGATCCGGACTCCTTTCGCCGCGCCCCGCCGGCCGGTTCCCGCCGATGCTTCTCTGGGTATCCATTGCCGTCGCCACGCTCGTGGCGACCGCGGCCATCGTCTGGCCGCTGCTGTCGTCACGCCCTCCGGTACAGGCCGACGCGCGTGACGAAGATCGCCGCCGTCTCGCGGTCTTTCGCGACCGCAGGAACGAGATCGAACGCGAGCGCGCCGCCGGACGCCTGAGCGACGCCGACGCCGAGCAGGCGCAGGCCGACCTGCTGCGCCAGGTCGCCGAAGACCTTCCCGATGCGGGCACCGCGCCGCAGGGCACGGCCCCCGGCCGCGCGGCTGCCGGCGCGCGCGGCACTGCCGCCGCCAGCGACGCACGCCCCCGCAGCGCGGCGGCGGCGCCAGGACGCGCCGCGACGCTGGTCGCGCTGGCGCTCGCACTGCTGGTGCCGCTGATCGCGGTGGGGGTCTATCACCGGGTCGGCGCGCCCGAGCTCGCGAGCCTCGACCTGCGCGCCGGGCATCCGCCGGTCGACGCCGGCGACGTCGAGGCGCTCGTCGCCGGCATCGAGCAGCGCACCCGCGAGCGACCCGACGACGGCGAGGCCTGGGCGATGCTCGCCGAGGCGCGCCGGATGCAGGGCCGCCACGCGGAAGCGGTGGCCGCGTTCGAGCAGGCGACGCGCCTGCTGCCCGCCGATGCGCGCCTGCTCGCCGACTATGCCGAATCGCTCGCGGTGCTGGCGAAGGGCGACTTCTCCGGCCGGCCCACCGAACTGCTCGAGCGCGCGCTGGCCGCCGACCCCGACGAAGCCAAGGCGATCGCACTGATGGGCGCGGCGCAGTACCGCCTCGGCAATCTCGAAGCCGCGCGCGGCTACCTGAAGAAGCTGCTCGACAGCCTGCCGGCCGGCTCCGACGACGCGGCGCAGATCGGCCAGGTGCTCGCGCGCGTCGACTCCGAGCTCGCGCAAGGCGGCGCACGATTCTCGGCCGGCACCCCTGCTGCGCCCTCGGCCGGCAGCAGCGCATCGGCCGGCAGCAGCGCCGCGCCCGCAGCCGCCGGCGAAGCGCAAGCCCCGGGCGCGACGGCCGCCTCCAGCGTCACCGGCACCGTCTCGATCGATGCCGGGCTGGCCGACCGGGTGCGCGCCGGCGACACGCTCTACGTGATCGCCCGCCAGGCCGGCGGCCCGCCGATCCCGATCGCCGCGGTGCGCGAAACGAACGCCCGCCTGCCGATGAAATTCACGATCGGCGACGCCGACGCGATGGACCCCTCGCGGCGGCTCTCATCGGCCGAATCGCTGGTGCTCGAGGCGCGGCTCAGCCGCAGCGGCAACGCGATGCGCCAGCCCGGCGACCTCTACGGGCAACTCGCCGGCGTCGCACCGGGCCAGCACGACGTCGCGATCGTGATCGATCGCGTGGTCACGCCTTGAGCGGCACGCCGGACTTCGACGGACTCGAGGTTCGCGCGCTGGCCTGCGCGGCAGGCTATCGCACGCTGTTCGACGGGCTCGACCTGCGCGTGCCGCGGGCGCGCTGGATGATGCTGGTCGGCCCCAACGGCAGCGGCAAGTCGACGCTGTTGCGCGCGATCGCCGGACTCGCACGCCCGGTGGCCGGCGAGATCCTGTGGTGCGGCGCGGTTCGCCGGCCCGATTCCGCGCAGTGGCGCGCCGACTGCCTGTACCAGGGGCACGCGAGCGGCTGGAAGGACAACCTCGAAGCGCGCGAGAACCTGGTCCTCCAGGCCGCGCTCGACGGTCTCGGGCACGACCCCGCGCGCATCGACGCGCAACTGGCCCGCGTCGGGCTCGAGCGGCAGGCGCAGCTGCCGTTCGTGCGCCTGTCGGCCGGCCAGCGTCGCCGGCTCTCGCTGGCGCGCCTGGCGTTGTCGATGCGTCCGCTGTGGCTGCTCGACGAGCCGGGCACTGCGCTCGACGCGGCCGGCTTGCGCACGCTGGGCAACCTGCTCGACGAGCATCTGGCGCGAGGCGGACTGGCGCTCGTGGCCACGCACCAGCAGCTGCCCTGCGCGCAGCCGCCGCTGGTGCTCGACCTGGGCGCAGTCCGGTCATGAGGGAGCACGCCGCCACCGGGGCCTTCGCCGCGCTCGGATGGGCCTGCCGGCGCGATCTGCGCCTGGCGATGCGATCGCGTGCCGAGCTGGCGGTGATCCTGCTGTTCTTCCTGCTGGTGACCAGCCTGTTTCCGCTGGCGGTCAGCCCCGACCCGGCGCTGCTGCGCGCGATCGCGCCGGGCATCGCCTGGGTCGCCGCGCTGCTGGCGAGCCTGCTCGGGCTGTCGCGCCTGTTCGCCGTCGACCACGGCGACGGTACGCTCGAGCAGATGGTGCTCGCGCCAGCGCCGCTGCAGGCGCTGGTCGCCGGCAAGGTGCTCGCGCACTGGCTGGCCACCGGCGTGCCGCTGGTGCTGCTGTCGCCGGTAGCGGGACTGCAGTTCGGCCTGCCCGCCGATGCGATCGCGGTGCTGGCTGCCTCGCTGGCGATCGGCACGCCGATCCTGTCGTGGCTCGGAGCGGTGGCTGCCGCGCTCACGCTGGGGGCGCGTGGCGGTTCGTCGCTGCTCGCGCTGCTGGTGCTGCCGCTGGCCGTGCCGGTGCTGATCTTCGGCGCCGGCGCGGTCGAATCGTTCACCTCCGGACTGGGCGCCGATGCGCACCTCTCGCTGCTCGGCGCGGGCTTGATCGCCGCGTGGGTATTGGGCCCGGGTGCGACCGCGTTAGCGGTTAGAATCGCCCACGAATGAGCACCCCGTCGTCCAGCGCCGGCAGCATCTGGTTCCGGTACGCGTCACCTGCCAGTTTCTACCCGCTGGCAGGCCAGCTGATCCCATGGTTCGGAGCGGCCGCCGCAATCCTCGCGCTCGCCGGCCTGTACGTCGGGTTCTTCGTCGCGCCCACCGACTGGCAGCAGGGCGAGGCCTACCGGATCATCTTCATTCACGTGCCCGCCGCCTGGATGGCGATGTTCACCTATCTGGTCATGGCGTCGTGGTGCGCGATCTCGCTCGCGTTCAATACGCGGCTGTCGGCAATGATGGCGCAGGCGCTCGCGCCCACCGGCGCGATGTTCGCATTCGTCTCGCTCTGGACCGGCGCCTTCTGGGGCCGCCCCACCTGGGGCGCCTACTGGGTCTGGGACGCCCGGCTCACCTCCACCCTGATCCTGCTGTTCCTCTACCTCGGGTTCATCGCGCTGCGTGCCTCGATCGACGATCCGCGCCGCGCCGACCGCGCCGCGGCGGTGCTCGCGCTGGTGGGCGCGATCAACGTTCCGATCATCTACTTCTCGGTGCGCTGGTGGAACACGCTGCACCAGGGCTCGTCGATCTCCGTGACCGCGGCTCCGAAGATGGCGTACACGATGCTCACCGCGATGCTGCTGATGACGCTGGCAGCCTGGGCCTACACGATCGCGGTCGCGCTCTACCGGGTGCGCAGCATCATCGTCGAGCGCGAAGCGCTCAGCGGCTGGGTCGGCGCGCTCGAAAGGCCGG
>WBZO01001968.1_pt1 | contig 28975 bp, 24 predicted proteins | sample 5204261 | NCBI WGS metagenome assembly WBZO01 (sample SAMN12412400, study PRJNA552823) | activated sludge metagenome | isolation source: activated sludge from anammox sidestream of wastewater treatment plant... | place: USA: North Carolina | collected 2017-09
GCGCGGCGGCATCGGGATGTGTCGTTGTAGGGGCGGTTCGCGCGGTGGCATCGGGGTGTTCCGTTGTAGGGGCGGTTCGCGAACCGCCCCTACGGATATAATGATGCGAAACGCCCCGGCGGTCATCGGTAATCACGATGATTCCATGAATAATGGTTCGGCATGACCACCCAATCGTCCCAATTCCATTTAATCATATTTGCCCGCCAACCATGCCCATGAATCCACCGCCACATTACCCGCGGCTTTCAATCGGATCCCCTCCACACCTCATGCCTCTTCGGCTAATTCTCCGGATACAACCTGTGATATGAATGGATCGACCGGGTTGTGCTCGAGGTACTTTCGGCGGCCCAGGCTGCAACGTTCGCGGTACTCACCATAATTCTCCACGATTAGCAGAGCGGCTTCCTCTTGCCGATGCTCCTTGAAGGCACTGGCGATCACTGCGCGTTTCCTCAGGCGGAACTCATCCAGCAGCTGGTGGTACTCCTCTGGCGCACGAGAATCGTTCTCGCTGAAAAACTCGTTTTCCTCAAGCCCCGCTGCCAGGCGTATCTCTTTCAGCCGTGCACGGTATTCTGAATCGAACAGGTGATCGATACGGTCTTCAGTCAAAGTTTCAATGCAGCTGGCGATGAAATAAAAAAGCTCTTCCGGCCCGGGAGATGACAGGAGGCCATTTTTGAAGGCTGTCTGAACTCCACGGCATGATTTCAGGAACTCCTGAATTCTTGAATATTCCGGAGGAAATGACTTGATTAACCGCTCGCCGAGGTTCTGAGGGGTTTCCTTCGCCGGTTTTGGCTGAGGATGCTTTTGTGGGGGAGCCGGCCTGCCCTTTTGGGGAGGGCCCGCTTTCTGGAGGGGTGCGGCGGATCTCCCTGGAGGTGGACCCTGCCTCCTTTTTTCAGCCGAAGGAACAGACTCCCCTTTTCTGACAGGCGCATTCTTCGGATTCGGATTCGAGTTCGGCTTCGGGTTTGAGTTTGGATTTGGGTTGCGTCGATGCTTTCTGGCCATAGATCAGATTCAGGCGACTGAATTTCCCCCATTGTGGGCGATTCGGACCGGATTGGAACGCTGGCTGGAATGAGGCAGGAGCACCGGCCGTGTATCGGAAGTGATCTGCTGGATATTCATGTGAATCGGACCGACATCTCGAATACCGATCATCTCCCGGAGTTCTTTCTGGATAAAGGAACGCAGGTCTTCTGTCAATTCTGGCAAAGGTTCCTGAGCGGTCACCTGAGCTTCCAGCGCAAGCGCCAGCGAGCTCCCTTCGCGATAAACATGCACACGGATATGATTCACGCCCGGGATTCGTGAGGCTTCATGCTCCACAAATTCCGCGATCGTTCCCAGAGGGATGCTCACCACACCCTGATCCGAGGAAAACAGGTAGAGATCCCCCGCCTGGCGCGGGAGAAAAGTGTGAAGCAATGCCAGCCCGGTAATTCCCCATAAAAACAGATCTGCAAGCCAGAGGAAAACCAATGTGCGCAGGCTCGTGTCCATTCCGGGAAACAGCTGATGAAGGGCCGCCGAGGCAGAACCTGAGGTTAAGAGGGCATAACAAAGCAGACCCGCCAGGAGAACGGCAACTCCCGCCACCAGGTAATGGGCAGCCTGGCTCCATCTGGCCAGCACGCGGAGCAACCGGTAGGAACTCAAGTGCCAGACTCCTGGACATCCTCATAAGCAATCGCGCCGCGTTCAGGCGGAGCCGGCAGGGCGGCCGGTTCGGGCGGACGGAAGATGCCATCGATTTTGACATCCACCCGGGCGACTTTAAGCCCGGTTGAGGCCTCGATGCGCCGGACCACCTTCTCCTGGAACAGGGCGGCCGAGGATCGGATGGAAGGGCCATATCGAACCATCAGGCGCATCTCGATCATTACCATGCCATCCGCATTGAACTCAACATGGACATAACGGTCCACGCCTTTGCGGTTCACCATTTCCACCGGCTCATTGGATATCGGCCCATTGGGCAGGACAAAGACATCCGACAAGGCCAGCTCCGGCAGCACACACAGGCGTGTGATAATCCCCGGGTCGATATAAACCCGCCCCAACTCGCTTTCAAAAAATCCCTTCATGTCGATTCCTCTCGCAAGAAACAATTATGCCTCACTCTGTCAGGATTGTGCAAGAATCTCCTCAACATACCCGGTATGAACGTTCCCATTGATAAAATCCGGGTGATTCATCAGCTTCTGATGGAATGGAATCGTGGTTTGGATGCCCTCGATGACAAACTCTTCGAGTGCGCGCTTCATGCGGGCGATGGCTTCTTCGCGTGTCGGGGCATAGGCAATCAGCTTGGCGATCAGCGAGTCGTAATTCGGCGGGATGCGGTAGTCGGTATAGGCATGAGTATCGACTCGAATGCCTGGCCCTCCAGGCTGGTGGAAGGTCTCCAGCCTTCCGGGGTTCGGCGCAAAGGCGCGGGAAGGATCCTCCGCATTGATGCGGCATTCGATGGCATGGCCCTGAGAGATGACATCCTTCTGCCGGTAACGCAGAGGCTCCCCGGCGGCAATCCGTATCTGCTCAGCCACAATGTCGATCCCGGTGACCATCTCGGTAACCGGGTGCTCGACCTGCACACGGGTGTTCATTTCCAGGAAATAAAAATCCCCGCTCGGAGCCAGCAGAAACTCGACTGTCCCGGCGCTGTGGTAATGAACCGAACGTGCGCACTTCACTGCGGCATCATGCAGCCGGGTGCGAACCCTGGGATGAAGATTCGGCGCGGGGGATTCCTCCACCAGTTTCTGGTACCGCCTTTGTGAGGAGCAATCCCTTTCGCACAGGTGGATAATGGATCCTTTGTGGTCTCCGAGGATTTGAACCTCGACATGCCGGCCCTTTTCCACATATTTCTCGACATACACTTCGCTGGATTTAAAGGCCGCGCGGGCTTCCGCCTGGGCTGTGGTGTAAGCATTGGCCAGTGCCGGCTCATTGTGAGCGATGCGCATCCCCCGCCCGCCACCTCCTCCGGAAGCCTTGAGGATTACAGGATACCCAATTCCTTTTGCCAGATCTTTGGCTTCATCCAGCGAGCCGATGGCCCCTTCTCCGCCCGGCAGGACCGGAACTCCGGCGTTTTTGGCGATGGCCCGTGCCGACAGCTTGTCCCCCATGCGCGAAATGGTCTCCGGATCCGGTCCGATAAAGCGGATGTTGCAGGATTCGCACACCTCGGCAAAGGAAGCATTCTCGGCGAGAAAACCATACCCCGGATGGATCGCCCCGGCATTCGTAATTTCGGCCGCGGCGATAATGCGTGGGACCGCCAGATAACTTTCAGCTGCCGGCGCCGAACCGATACAGATGTGCTCATCGGCGAAACGGACATGCAGGCATTCACGATCCGCTTCGGAATAGACCGCCACGGTTCGTATGCCAAGCTCCCGGCAGGCCCGGATAACTCTCAGGGCAATCTCGCCCCGGTTGGCAATGAGGATTTTGTCAAACATGTTAATGAATACCAGCCACCTTGGCTTCTGCACCGGCACGAGAGTTTGTCTGAGTCAAATCGACACCACGCAGAAAACGGCAGGCTTCTTCTGGAGGGACAGGATTGATGTAAAAACCACTCCCCCATTCGAATCCCGCCACGGTTGTCAGTGTGGGAATGATTTCGATATGCCAGTGATAGTAGGGTAATTCGCCGCTCCGCGGCGGGGCAACATGCAGCATGAAATTATAGGGTGGGTCATCCAGCACACGCCACAGGCGCATAAAGGTTCTCTGCACCAACCCCGCCAGGTCTTCGAATTCATCGATCCAGAGCATTTCAAAATGAGACAGATGCCGTCTGGGCAGAATCCAGGTTTCGAAAGGAAGCCGTGAAGCATACGGGTTGATCGCAATAAATGATTTGCTCTCTTCGATCAGGCGCAGAGGTTTGCGTTCTTCCTGGCCAATGATATCACAGAAAACACAACGGTCCTTGTAATCATAATAGGACTCGGCTCCTTTGAGCTCCTCCCGAACCCGGATCGGCACCACCGGAGTTGCGATCAGCTGTGTATGGGGATGCTCCAATGAGGCCCCGGCCGCAGCCCCATGGTTTTTGAAAATGAGCACATATTCGATATCCGGATTCCTCGAGTGTTCCTCGATGCGCAGACGGTAAGCCCAGAGAATTTCCTTGATATGGTCTTCCGGCAGCTGCGCCAGGGAGGTCTGATGCACCGGGGTTTCAATAATGACCTCATGCGCCCCGACCCCATTGATCCAGTCGTACATTCCATCCGCTTTGCGGACCACATCGCCGGAATCCTCGAGGGCGGGAAATTTGTTGGGAACCACCCGAACCCACCAGTCGGCCGCATTCCGGGTGGAGTTCGACGGGCGGAAAGCGAGGGTTTCGCCGGGTGTCTGGTGTTCGTTACCGTAACAGAATGGGCAAGGCCCCCCGGGAGATTCCTCATGAACCATCCGGAAATCCTTGGGGCGTTTGCGGCGTTCCCGGGCCACGATAACCCAGCGCCCGGTTATGGGATCTTTTCTCAGTTCAGACAAAAGTGCCGTCCAATCGATCAGGAGTGTGCCGAGGGGGCAGTCTATGCGAGTGGCCATCCAACGGCAAGAAGTGACTCCGACAGGCTCCTCATGGATGAAGATTTTTTGGATTTTCTCACACCCTCGATCCGGATCTCAACAACTTATCCACAACTGCAAAAAATCCTTGCCAAAACCGGTATACATTGTTATCCTCAGGGTGAATGGGTGTCGACAGGTGCGTGAACATGGGGTTGACAGTGATCTCACCTTGAGACTATATTTTTTCATTGCGAAGAAGTTTGCGCCGGTCGCATGGCGGCCACCACAAACTCAGGCCGCGATTTTAATGGAGGTGAATCTCGGAATGTTGAGAAGAATCAAAGGTTTCACACTGATCGAGCTGTTAATCGTTATCGCTATCATCCTTATCCTGATTGCTATTGCGCTTCCGAACTTCCTGGAAGCTCAGATCCGTGCTCGTGTCACCAAGGCGATGGGCGAAATGAGGTCTCTTTCGACCGCTGTCTTCGACTACAACACGGCACTGATCAGTGCCAGCAAAGAGGGAATCTTCCCTCCAGGTGGCGGCGTTGCCCAGTTTAACTGGAAGCCTTGGACCAACGCTTCCAGCGGCATGTCCCCCAATGCTGCAAACAACAATTTCCATGCCTGTTCAGTCATCTGGGTGTCCGGATCTTTCTTTGCCGATGGTGATGTCACCAAAGGCATTACCGCATCCGTCCCACCCACCAACAACACGCATTATGACCTGCGTGTCATGACCTCTCCGATCGAAGCACTCACCTCGGTGCCCCTCGACCCATTCAAGAACGATGGTGGATTCAATTCCCAGTATGATTACTTCGGAGTGAATCTTCGCGACACCTTTGTGTTCCGCAGCCTCGGACCGGATGGCATCGCTGCGGTTGGCTGCGGCGCGCAGGGATTCCGTTGCAACTGCAACCGCTCTGCCAACCCGGGTGCTGCCAACGCCTGTCTGGCATGGAAAGGCGGCTCCGAAAAGGGCGGCCCAAGCCTGAGCCAGACCAGCGGAAATGTGACCATTCCCGGAACCGAGTTCTGCACTGCTTCGCAGACCACCAAAGGCTGCAAGACTCTTGCCGATGCTCTCCGGATCGGTGTTTGCGCGTACTCACCGACCAATGGCACCAAATCGCCTGGCGACCTGTGGAAATCAGAGAATTAAGCCAGGGCCAATTCGGCTTTCGTCCTCACAAGGGCATCTCAGAAATGGGATGCCCTTTTTGTTTTTTTACATCCCACCACAGGCTCTGCCTGAAACTGGATGAGGGTCATCCCTTCTGGAAAAAGTTGTTTTATGATGCCTGCTGCCATGGATGCAACCCTTCTCATTCCAGCTCGTGACGAATGTGAGGCACTGCGAACTCTCCTGCCTGAGATTCGCGAGGTGATGGATCCCCTCGGAATCACTTATGAAGTGATCGTGGTGGATGATGGCAGCCGGGATGAGACATGGGAGCTGCTTCGCAGCCTGTCATCCGGATGGCCGAATCTCACAGGCATCCGCCTGCGGAAAAGCGCCGGCCAGACCGCCGCCCTCCAGGCCGGCTTCGATTACGCCTGCGGGGAGGTCATCATCACTCTGGATGGTGATGGCCAGAATGATCCAAAAGATATTCCTGTCCTGCTTGAAAAACTGGCGGAAGGCTATGACCTGGTCAGCGGCTGGCGCAGAGACCGCAAAGACAAGGGCTTTTCCCGTGTGCTTCCCTCCATGATCGCCAACCGGTTTATCCGTTTCTGGACCGGCTCCCGCCTGCGCGACCAGGGGTGCGGCCTGAAAGCCTACCGCCGCCCGATTCTGCAGGGGCTTTCGATGCTTGGCGACCAGCACCGTTATATCGCTGCCCTGCTGGAGGGCCTGGGAGCCTCTGTCGCCGAAACCCCTGTCAACCATCGCGCACGCTCCACAGGCCGGAGCCATTACGGCTGGGGGCGTGTTCCGCGGGTCCTTCTGGATCTGCTGTTTCTGAAGTTCATACTCAGCTATTCGCTGCGCCCGCTGCACCTGTTCGGAGGCGGGGGGTTCCTCGCTCTGTGTGCGGGATTCCTGGCCTGCCTGGAAGTTTCTTATGCCAAGCTGGTTCATCAGGTTCCTGCTGCCGACCGCCCCCTGCTGCTGCTCGGTGTGCTGCTGCTCCTGGTCGGGATGGTCCTGATCACTCTCGGCATCCTGGCGGAGCTGCTGGTACGGAATTACTATCAGATGGGCGGCATGCGCTCCTACTGGGTCAGGGAAAGACTGGCCGCCGATGATCAGGCGGACAGGCCCTGACCCCGCACCATCTCTCTCACCGTCTACACTTCCCCTCCCATGGAGCCTAAGATGCCTTGATCAAGGTGGGCGAGTGCTCCAGTCCAGAATCCAAAGGAGGTTTTCCATGAAGTCAATTTCCAGAAGAAATTTCATCAGCAAATCGGCTGTCGCCGCTGTCGGGGCGGGACTGGCCGGCCAGGCAGTGACTGCTCTGGCAGAGGATGCGAAGGTGTCGGCCAATGACAAAATATCAGTCGCACTGATCGGCTGTGGCGGACAGGGACGCGCCGATCTGAATGCCTTCCTGCGCTCTCCCGAGATCGAGTGCCTGGCCCTTTGCGATGTCGATCCCACTCATCTCGAAAAAGCCCAGAAGGGTGTCGAAGACAAAACAGGCAGAAAACCGGATGGCCACAAGGATTTTCGGGAAATTATCGACCGCAAGGATATCGATGTGGTCATCGTGGCCACTCCCGATCACTGGCACCCGATCCCGACCATGCTGGCCTGCCAGACGGGCAAGGATGTCTATGTCGAAAAACCTCTGTCGGTTTCCATCGGAGAAGGGCGTGCCATGGTCAAGGCTGCCCGCAAGCACAACCGTGTGGTTCAGATGGGCACCCAGCAACGCAGCGCCGGGCATTTCAAGGATGCGGTCGCCTTTGTCAAATCAGGCGAGCTCGGCAAAATCCGGCTGGTTCGGACCTGGGCCTACCTCGACTGGAAAGGCGAGCTTCCCAAGGTCGAAGACAGTGATCCTCCCGAGGGAGTCGATTATGACATGTGGCTCGGGCCAGCCCCCAAGCGCCCCTTCAACAAGCGCCGCTTCCACTTCGATTTCCGCTGGTACTGGGATTACTCCGGGGGTCTGATGACCGACTGGGGCGCTCACATGATCGACATCGCCAACATGGGCATGGATGTCATCTCTCCCAAATCCGCGCTTTCGATCGGTGGCAAGAATGGCTACCCGGATGATGCCATGGAGACCCCGGACACTCAGCAGGCCATCCTGGAATACGATGGCTACACCATGATCTGGGAGCATGCCCTGGGCATCGGCCGTGGCCCCTGGGATCGCGAGCATGGGATCGCCTTCCATGGCAACAATGGCATCCTGGTGGTCGATCGGAATGGCTGGGAGGTCTTCTCGGAAACCGATGCTGTCAAGAAAGCCCGTGAATTCAAAATGAAGCCGGTCCCGCACCATTCCGCATCCGAAGATTTCCACATGGCGCATGTCCAGAACTTCATCGACTGTGTGAAAAGCCGTGAGAAACCAAACTCCGATGTCGAAATCGGACACAACTCGATGATCGCCTGCCATCTGGCCAATATCGCCCTGCGAACCGGGCGGCGGATCATCTGGGATCAGGAAAAAGAAGAGATTGTCGGTGATCCCGATGCCCAGAAATATGTCCTTCGTCCTTACAGGGAGCCTTGGAAACTGCCCGAGGTCTGACACTCAGGAGGGGACAATCGCCTGAGCTCCTGTCCGAAGGCACAGTCAACTCAAATCATCTGGGGGGTGGCCAGCCAGCCACCCCCTCTTTCTTCGCTGAAAGACCTTTCCGATTTGAGAGCCAGCTCCTCCTGGAAAATTCCGGAGGCTGAAGCCGGTTCTTTCAGGATTAAAATCCAGATGGAAACCTTCCGGAATAAAAGTAGCAGAATCCCTATTGTTTGCCTGTGCGGGAATGATATAGTTCTTCTTAATGTAAGTCTTGAAGTTCAACTTAATTGGAGGAACCCCATGAAATTCGGAAAAATCAGCACCGTGATGTCACTCGTCGTGATCCTGACCCTGAGCCTCTTCACCATCGGATGTGGTGGATCTGAGCCAGCCAAACCAACACCGCCGCCACCGGCAGCGCCTGCGGCTCCAGCAGCACCAGCTGAGCCTGCGGCACCAGCAGCACCTGCCGCTCCTGCGGCACCGGCAGCTCCTGCTGGTGCGGTTTCCGGAGCAACCAAGTAACAGAGTTGAACGATTCCGGCGCTTGACAGCTGCGCTGACCAGATTCACTGATCAAGCGGCGGTCTGATTCGCACCGGCAATCCTCAACCATACTGATGAAAGCGTGACTCGATCCGGGGTTTCCACTCCGGGTCGAGTTTTTTTATGAGAGATATCCACAATCAGCTCCAACCCGGAAGGCTTCCCTTGTCCACCTGATCTTTTGCTGCTGAAATTCCGCTATAAGCAGAATCGTGCAAAGACAATCCCGAGCCGGACAGCCACAAGTCCCAGGAACACACTCCCGAAGATATTAGCCATCGCCAGGAACCAGCCCCCATCCTCTAATAACGCATGGGTTTCATATTCAAAAGTGGAAAAGGTGGTATAGGCTCCGAGAAATCCGACTGCCAGCAGCAATCGGATCTGGTCGGATGATGGAAAGTACTTGTCACCTACCAGGGTCGCCAGAACTCCGAGAATAAAGGAACCGGAGACATTGATGATGAAAGTTCCATAAGGGAATGAAATCCCAAGCAGACTCGCACTGAATCGAGCCAGCAGGTAACGGCAGATCGAGCCGAAAAATCCACCGATCCCGACCAGAGCACACGCATACATTTCCCTCATGTTTTCTCTCCGGCAATATAACGGATCACCTCAACCTTTTCCGTGGTGACCAACCCTTCCTGAACCATTTCATCAATGACAGGCATGAAGGCGGCGGTCTTTCCTGAAATTCATAATCCCTTGGAAGAGCGTGCCGTCGGCCAGGTTTTGAGAGCAGTATGGTAGCGATTTGCGGGTTTGATTCAATTCGACTTTGTTCGGAATCAAGAAGGGAAGAGCACCAATTTGGGCCACCAGGGACTCGAACCCTGAACCAACGGATTAAGAGTCCGCTGCTCTACCACTTGAGCTAGTGACCCGTTCGGTTTGTATCCGTTTTCGGCTACGTTGTCAACTGTTCAGAAATCGTTCCCGGGGGCTTGAGTTTCCATCCCGGATACGGAAACCTTCCACCAATTCCCTTTTCCTGATGGAGGCCTTTTTTCATGACCACCGAACGAAAAACCATCCATGTCGTCTGCAATTCCCACTGGGACCGCGAGTGGGTTTATCCCTTCGAGGAAACCCGCCTTCTGCTGATCGACTTCATGGACAACCTGCTCAAGCTGCTCGATACCGATCCCGATTTTCATTCCTTTACATTCGATTCCCAGACTGTCGGGATCGAGGATTATCTCGAGCTGCGCCCTGAAAAACGTGAAACCATCGAAAAGCATGTCCGCTCCGGCAAACTGATTGTCGGTCCATGGTATTCGCTGCCGGAAGAATACATTGTCAATGGAGAATCGCTGGTCAGAAACCTGGTGCTCGGCCATCAGGTCGCTCAATCACTCGGGAAGGTCTCCAAGATCGGCTACACCCCGTTCAGCTATGGCCAGACCTCCCAGATGCCGCAGATTTACCAGGGCTTCGATATCGACACGATCATTTTTTACCGCGGCATCAACACACCCAAAAGTGAGTACATCCTGGAAGGGCCGGATGGCAGCCGCCTGCTGGGCATGAGATTCGGCTGCATGAGCCGCTTCAGCTACTACATTTATGTCTATCGGGTGCTTAGATATGGCTCGGATAATGTCTATGCCCGTTATGACTGGGACCGCGGAGCCGCCCCTTTCCGCCTGGCTTCGGAACGCAACCCGCGGGGCCATTACTACATACTCGATAACGACAAGAAACAATGGAACAATGCACCGATTCGTGAGCAGCTGCTCAAACTGGTGGAAGATGAATCGAAGCATTTCTCCACCAGCCACATCTGCTGCATGCAGGGATTTGACTCTTCCGACCCCGACCCGAAAGAAAGCGAAATCCTGAAGTTGTGCCAGGAGCTGCTGCCGGAGCACACCATTCAGTTCTCTACCCTTGAAACCTATATGGAGGCGATGCGCCGTGAGGTCAAAGATCCGACTGTTCTGACTGGTGAAAGCCGCGATCCTGGATCCACCGGAAAATGGACCCACCTGTTCGGTGATGTGATCAGCGCACGCCCCCGCCTGAAACGCGCCAATCACCGTGCAGAGGTGAATCTGCAGCGCCTGGCGGAACCCTGGAGCCTGATCGGCTCCCTGGTGGGGGGAGAGTACCTCAAAACGGCGCTGGATCGCGCCTGGCGCCTGCTTCTCCAGAATCACCCCCATGACACCATCACCGGCGGCGGAATCGATCAGATGGAAAAAGATTCTCATTTCCGCTTCGATCAGATCGATACCATCTCCCAGGGCCTTGCCCGAAGAGGTTTGCAAGCGGTTCAGATCGCCATCGACAACTCCGACCTTTCACCCCGAGACAGTGTTCTGACTGTTTTCAATGCCTGCCCCTTCCCACGCTCCGGTGTCGTCTCCTGCTATATTGATATGCCTCAGAATATGGATTATGAGGCCTTTGCTCTGGTCAGTCCGGATGGCAAAGAACGCATCCCGCTGCAGACCAAAGAGCGTTTCCCGGCGGGAGTGCTGGTTCGCAACCTCCAGGATATCTCCATCGAGCTGCGTGTTGACCGGGTCTTCTGCCATGCAGCGGTGGGCGAGATCCCGGCTTTTGGATATAAGACCTATCACATTGTTCGTGCGGATGCTTTTCCATGCCTTCCCCCGACCCTGGCCCCGGAATCACAGGTGCTCGAGAATGAATTTCTGCGTGTCGCATTCAACCCGGATGGAACTCTGAATCTGCTGCACAAAGAAACTGGCCATGAATACTGCGGGCTGCATTACCTCGAAGATACCGGCGAGACCGGCCACTCCTGGGTGCACATGGAACCGGAATCGAATCTCACCCTCACTTCGCATGGTTTCCCATGCTCGATAGCTCTCGAAGAAGCAGGGCCGCTGCTGGCACGGATGCGTGTCGATTATTTCCTCGAAATCCCCGAGAGTGTCGAAGATGAACCCGGCCTGGATTTCCGTGAAGGGGACATGAACCACACACGCCGCACCCAGGCAACAAAAAAGATGGCCGTCACCAGCCGCTTCACTCTGCGTGCAGGTTCGAGGCGGCTGGATGTGACCACCTCATTCGACAATCAATGCAAACACCACCGTCTCCGTGTCGTTTTCCCAACCCGGCTGGAATGTGACCGGACCGATTCCGAAGCGGGATTCGATGTCATTTCCCGTGATATCCATGTCAAAGAGGGAAATGCCTATTACGGCCGCCCCAACCCGCAATATCCGATGCACCGGTTCGTGGATATGAGCGATGGAGCGAAAGGCCTGGCGATTCTCAACAACTCCGGGCTTCGGGAGTATGAAGCCATGGATCGAAACGAACGTCCTCTGGCGATCACCCTTCTGAGGGCTTTTACCTTCCGGAATTCACCGGTGTTCGGACGCTGGGAAACCTGTCCTGAAATGGAAATGGCCCAATGCCTTGGGTCTTATGAGTGGACCTACAGCATCTACCCCCACAAAGGAGACTGGACAGAAGGGGTCTATGGGCAGGCCGAAGACCTGAACCTCCCACTGGAGGTAGCTCAGGCAGGCCCGCATGAAGGACATCTGCCCAAAAGCCTGTCTTTCATCGAAGTTTGTGGAAAGAACCTTCAGATTGCTGCCCTCAAACAGGCTGAAGATCGGCCAGGCTCCATTGTCCTGCGCCTGTTCAATCCAACTGAGCAGGCGGTTGAAGGAGCCATCCGCCTGTTTAAACCGATACATGAAGCCTGGCTGCTGAATATGAATGAAGAACGCCGCGAAAAACTTAACAGCAAAGGTGAAACCCTCTCCATCCAGGTTCCGAAAAAGAAAATTATGACTGTCGAACTGGTGCTCTGACAGTTCTTCGAAAAGTAAAATGGCCGATGGGATGACATCACGTGAAAGATTGATGGCCACCCTTCGGGGTGATCCGGTGGATCGTCCAGCCGTTTCATTCTATGAAATCGGCGGGATTCCGATGGATCCATCGGATCCGGATCCCTTCAATATTTACAATGATCCCTCCTGGCAACCATTACTTTCACTTGCCGAGGAAAAAACCGACCTGATCCGGATGCGGTCTCCCCACATGCAGCCCTCCCCGGACAACTGCCACGATGAATTTTTCCGGTCACACAGGGAGATTGTGAATGGCAGCTGGATTACCCGCAATGAACTTCACATCTGCGGCAGAACTCTGGCCGAAGTGATTCGACGCGATCCCGGCATCGATACCAACTGGACCATCGAACACCTGCTCAAGAGTCTCGAGGATCTCGAACTCTACCTGCAGGTTCCGGATGAGGCTTTTGAGTGGATCCCCACTGTCAACAACCTGATCGAGAGCGAACAGGAGGTGGGTGAACGCGGGATTGTCATGGTCGATACCTCCGATCCCCTCTGCAATGCCGCAGCCCTCTTCTCCCTGCAGGATTATCTGCTGGTGGCATTCCACCGCCCGGATCTGTTCCACCGGCTGCTGGAGAAGTGCTCACGCGCCCTCTATCCCCGGATCGAAAAAGTCAGCCGTGAATTCCCCGGCAGGCTGTGGCGGATCTATGGCCCTGAATACGCCACTGTTCCTTACCTGCCGCCACGGCTTTTCGAGGAGTATGTGGAGCGTTATACCACACCGATTGTACAGGCCATTCAAGCCCATGGAGGCTATGCACGCATCCATTGCCATGGACAAATCCGGGATGTGCTCCCATCGATCAGCCGGATGAATCCCGATGCCCTCGATCCGATCGAGCCGCCAGCGCAAGGGGACATTTCACTCCGTGAAGTTCGTGAACAATATGGGGATCAAATGGTTCTTTTTGGAAATATTGAGGTGAGCGATATCGAGAATATGGATCCCGCGGAATTTGAAGCAAAAGCCCGCCAATCCATCCATGAGGGAACTGCGGGGACCGGCCGAGGATTTGTCCTGATGCCAACCGCCTCTCCCTATGGGCGAACCATTACCGGGAGAACCCTGCTGAATTACCTCACATTGATCCGGCTGATCGGGGCCTGATTTTCCCATGCTGATAGGCTTGACCGGGAAGTTCGAAGCGGTGACTATCTCTCTTTGGTGCATTTTCCCGGCGTTTCAATGCGAGAAGTGCCCCTTTCGGTAACTTCATACCAGGAGTGTGTTCAACGCCCCGTGTTTCGATCCGTCAACATCCCACCCGATCTCCTGAAGATCGTGAATTCCGACACCTGGTTTTCTCCTGAAGGGCCAAATGCCTCAGTTCTTGCCCTCACCTACACTGGAGTCATCACCTTTATCAGCCTGATCGGGCTGTTTCTCTACAGAATCGCGGTCACCGACCATGTCGGGAATGAAATCCAGTCCATGCGCGATCGTTTGAGCCGGGTATTCCACTCCACCCTGGTCGTGCGCCTGTGCATGCTGCATATGCTCCTGGTGATCCCTCTGATTTTTTATGTCAACACCAAAGAGCATTACTGGACTTCCAAGCATACCACGCTGCTTTTTATGGCCTGCCTGGGGTTGGGGGGATGGCTTGCGGTGAGGGGGTCGGTTCCTCGCTTCCGGATGCCCTATACCTGGCCGATCGCATTGATCACTCTGGGCGGGTGTCTCTCGATGTTCTGCGCGGTGAATATCGCCGAAGGAATGGGCGATCTGTTCGCAATTTTTGCCAGCGCAGCTTTGACCTTTCTGGCCACCCAGGTTTTCAGCACCTCCAAGCGCCTTCACCTGGTGGGTATCATCTTCGCCACTGTCGGGTTGTGCATGTCCATGTATGGGCTTTGCCAGGCGTACCTGCTGCTGCCGCTCGATTTTGTCTATGCCCTGGATACCCGGGCACCGGTCTCCACCATCGGAAACAAGAACTATGCAGCATATTTCCTGGACTTGAGCATCCCCATTACAGTGGCTCTGGCGATCTGCCGCCGCAACCCGCTGCAGACCATTTTCGCCCTGATCATCTACTTCATCTGCCGCTGGCACTTCGTCCTGTGTGATACCCGTGGTGGAACCATCAGCATGACTGTGGGAATCCTGCTGACCACCCTTGTTGTCGCAAAATATCATGGGGCACGATTCCGCCTGTTTCTCTACCTGATTCTGCTCGAACCACTCCTCTGGTCGGCAGTCAATGCCCCCGACCTCCATTATGCCGACACCCAGTATTGGGGGCGCATGTTGAACCTTGGGGGCGACCGCCGCGCCATCAATGTCGCTGCCCAGAAGGTCTGGGCTTCCGCACCGGAAGAACTGCGCAATGCCCTCACCGCCGGACACCTCACCCAGTGGTTCATGAAGGGGAATGAATACCTGCTCGGCCTGCAGTGGCGTGTACCGGCATTGCTGTGCGGGATCATTCTGGCTCTCGGGATCTTCTGGTTACTGGTGACACGGATCAAAGACTGGCGGATTCACCTCGGTGGGGCTGCAGTGCTGGCCTTCCTGCCTTACTGGTTCGTGGTCTGGGGAACATTCCCGAACAATATCGCCAACTCACACAATGTTCAGATGATCGTCACAGGTGTCGAACAGGCCGATATCCCTTACAAGGAAATCGCCTCACAGATCATTGGCCAGTATGCTCCCGATATCCTGCGGGCTGCGATTCCGTATAACAACACCTTCCTCGCCAAACAGGTGGATGTCGCCGCCATGTTCTCATTTTCACTGCTCATGTGCATGGTGGTCTTTCTTCTGTTTCGATGGTTTGACCGTGAGGAGGGATGGCTGCCGGGGCTGGCGTGCATTTCAACCATTTCGCTGTGGTATCTGGTGTACCTCATGCTGGGCGCAGAAGGCCGTCCCATCGCCCACATGTTCAAACTCCTTTTTTCACCACTCAGCCATGCCTGGCCGATCGAACTGCAGCACCTGACAAAACATTACAGCCTCCTGGCCCTTGTCTTCAGCGCATTCTCGTTCGCCATGGTCAGCCTGATCAGCCTGGGGTTCGCGATTATTTCCATGCAATACATTCCGGCCCATTTCTCCGAGAAAGAAACCCGAGACCTGGCCAGCAAAGGGATTCAGTATGGAAAGATTGCAGCCGGGGTCCTGGTGGTCCTTCTGCTGCTTGGCGTGTGGTTCCATCCACGCATTGTGAGGGTCCGCCAGGAAATTTACCGCACCTCGGATGAGGGAATTGTGCGCGCCCTTTTCCATGGAGCTCATGCCTATTTCAATACCCAGGGGCAGATAAAAGGTGAAGACATGGATGGCCCGATCGGGTTCCGCCTGGAGATCTACCAGGGGACTCTTCGCAAAATGCGTGATAATCCCATCCTCGGGGTTGGGCCTGGAAATTTCAAAGTCATCAACCCTCACCCCAAATACGAGACTGCGCTTGAAAGGCGAATTCTCGGAAAAGAGGTCCTTGGAAGGCATCCCCATAATGACTTCCTCGAAGATGCCACCGACAGCGGCAGCATTGCCCTGCTCGGAATGATCTGGCTGTTTGGTGTCTGTGGGCTGATCCTGTTTCGCTGTCTGCGCTTCATTCATCCCCCCAGCAATGGATCGGATATTTTCACCAACACCATCACCTGGGGATTTGTCTGGGCCATGACAGCCATTGTCATCCATGCCCAGTTCGAAATGCCACTGCTGCAGCCTTCTTCCACTTATCCGGCCTGGATGCTGCTGGGCATCTGCTACCAGCTCTGGAGAATCCAGCGACGCAGGGCACTGGCTGTACGCCTCGATTCGCCACTGCTGCTCAGCACAAGCAACGAGCTGCTGGCCGAAAGAGTGCTTGGAGATAAAAAAATTGAACTGGGCAGCGCGGCGGTTTATGAACTCCCTCCGGTCAGGCCGGAAGCCTCCATGCCCTGGAGTGGAATGCCAGGCTGGATTTCCTGGCCGGTTGTCGGAATTGTCGTGACACTCCTGATGGGAAGTGTTTTGATGCGCCAGTTTGTCGGTGAAATGTGGCTGCGCTGGGGGATGATTTTCAGCGAACCTGGTGTGGAACGCTACGACTATGTCTTCAAATGCATGGACAAATCCGAGCATATCTACCCGCTCGAAATGGAAACCAATTACATCCTTGGAAGATACTGCATCGATGCGACCTCAAAAGTGTTCCGTGCCTGGCAGATCAAAAACCGCCCGGATATCTTCAGTGAGGCGGAGCGGGCCGAAAACGAGAAAGACATCCAGGAAATCCGTCGGCAATACCAGCTCGATGTCGACAAGATCGTGGATTATGCCCAGCTCGGCATCGATGTGCATAAGCGCGATATTTTCATGAATCCGAACTACAAATGGGCTCATAACAACATGGGTGTCCTTTATGACAAAATGACCCAGATTTATGACACCCTGGCGGTTAACGCCAAAGACCCGGCACAAAAGGCCGAATACCTGAGCGAAGCACGTGAAGCGGAACAAAGCTCACGCAACTGCTACAGCATCGCCCTCGAAATCGATGACCTTCAGGTGTATGCACTGTATAACCTGGGGCATGGGGCGCTTCGGGATAACAACCTGGCGCTGGCGGTCAAGTATTTCGAACGCACCCTGCTGGCCGATCCCAATCGAGGCGATGTCAACTTCTTCATCGCCAAATGCCGATTCGGGCTGCATGACCTTGCCGGCGGCCTTGAATCCCTTGAAAAACTCTTCGCCTGGACCGATATCCGCAAAAGCAACAAGATAGACGATTACCAGAAGCGGGAAGCCGAATCGCTCCTTCAGGAACTGGCCCGATTCTCTGTCACATCCGGTGATCCATCCATTGGATATCGTGCATCACAGATATTATCCAAGCGATACGACCGTTGCACCTATCTCCCGCTGCTGGCTCATGCTGCTGTCGACTCAGGGAGCGCCGAGGAAGCTCTCGGCCTAGTCAACACGACTCTTTCAGAGTGTGGCAACAAGATTTCCTCCGAGGTGGTGTTTGCCCAGGCAAAGGCCTACTGCCTGTTGAAAAATGCCACCGCTGCAATCAGCTCCCTGGATACCCTGATGCGTTCTGGAGCTGGTGAGATCTTCCGGCCTGAAATCACACGCGATAAAGCCTTCGACCTGATCCGCGAGCAGCCGATTTACCGCAATATCATGAAAGCCAAAGTAGCGCCCAAACCGGCGCCGAAACCCGCGGTTCAACCGGTACAGCCACCGATTGCAGCACCTCCGCAACCTCCCGCACCGGCCGAGGCGAAACCGGAAGTCAAAACAGAGACCGCTGCGGTTCAGCCCCAGCAGGCTTCACCGGCTCCATCCGCCCCGGTTCATAACAGCAGCCCGCCAAAATAAAGAAATTGAGATCCCGGGTGGCTCTTCCATGAGCCACCCGGATGAATAGGCTTATTGGCGCATTGCTGTTTCCGTTCCCTTCAACGTCATTCTCGCGAAAGCGGGAATCCAGTATCTATCCGGTGAGCCTGGAGTTCCCGGGCGCCATGAATGTCGCCCCTGCACCTGGGAGGAGCCTATTCCCATGCATCTGCTTCTGGCTCCCCGGTCAAGCCGGGGATGACGGTTTGCAGGTTGGGGATGATGGTTTGTAGATAGGGTATCTGGAGCACTTGGGCTTGGGATTCCCCCGAATCCCGGAAATATGGTACAATTACCCATTCATGCGCGGAGAGGTTCTCTCAGTCCTCTCGATCGAAGGAACAAACCCCTTCAATGATCAGAATCTTTCTGTTCCGGACAAAACTGCTCTCACAGCAATTTGCCCGGACTGAAAGGACCGCTCCCGTAAAAAGCGAGTGAGCCGTTTTCCCCAAGCTCCGCTGAAAACTTACCCATATATGAAGAGGAGTGATCCACTATGCCGTTAGTACCCATGAAGCAGGTCCTCGATGAAGCCGCCAAAAAAGGCTATGGAGTCGGGGCTTATAATGTCAACAACATGGAACAGATTCAGGCCATCATGCGTGCCGCCAGTGAAACCAAATCGCCGGTTATCATTCAGGCTTCACGCGGAGCTTTACAGTACTCGAACCTGATCTACCTCCAGAAGCTGATGGAGGCCGCCGCCATCGAGAATCCGGATATCCCCACTGTCATGCACCTTGACCATGGCAACTCGCTGGACACCTGCAAAACCGCGATCGGCCTCGGCTTCACCTCGGTGATGATCGATGCCTCCCTGGAGGCTGATGGAAAAACCATAGCCTCCTATGAATACAATGTCGAAACCACACGCAGTGTTGTCGAGTATGCCCATGAACGCGGTGTGACTGTGGAAGCCGAGCTGGGCTGCCTGGGTGGCATCGAGGATGGCCATGGAGCCGGGATTGCAGTCGATGATGCAACCCATCTCACCGACCCGGACCAGGCGGTTGAATTTATCCAGAAGACCGGCTGCGACTGCCTGGCAGTGGCCATCGGCACCAGCCATGGCGCTTATAAGACCATGCGCTATGACAAAGAAGGCAATGCCCTGCCCCCGCGCCTGGCGCTGGATCGTGTCGAGCAGGTCGAGCAGAAGTTAGCCGCCGCGGGGTATCCCAATTACCCCCTGGTCATGCATGGCTCTTCCAGCGTGCCTCCCGAGCTGGTGGACATTGTCAACAAGTATGGCGGGAAAATGAAAAAGACCATGGGCATCCCCATGCAGGATATCCAGTGGGGCATCCAGCGCGGAGTCCGCAAGATCAATGTGGATACCGATGGACGCATCGCCATTACCGGCGCGATCCGCAAAGTCTTTGCCGAAACTCCTGAAAAATTCGATCCGCGCGATTATCTCAAACCGGCGCGTGAAGCCCTCTACGAGCTCATCAAACAGAAGATGATCGACTTCAGCACCGCCGGCCATTCCGGGGATTACAAGTGCATGAGCCTTGAGGAAATGGCCAGAACCTACAAAAAGTAAAATCCGTTATCGCTTCTTCTGAAGCGATGAAGTCAACTCCCCGGGGCACCCTGAAGTGCCCCGGGGAGTTTTCATTTCAGGGGTGGGAACTGGAGACTGTGGTTTCTGCAGCCGGCCTTTTTTTCTGCTCAAGGTAGTTCAGAGCCTGGACATAAGCACGCGCGCTGGTGGTGATGATATCCGGGCCGGATGCACGGCTGATGGCGCGATAAGGGCCTTCTTCAAGGGTCAAGGTCACATTTCCCTGGGCATCGGTCCCTCCGGTGATGGCCGCGATCCGGTAATCCACCATCCGGCTCGGGGTGCCGGTAATTTTTTTGATGGCATTGCAGACAGCATCGACCGGCCCATCACCTGTTGCGGTTCCCTCGAGTATCTCCTCTCCCTTGCTGAGGGTTACGATCGCACGCGGCGTTTCCTTCAGGCTGGTGACAGTCTGGAGGTACTCGAGCTGGTAGGCCTCAGCCCCCTGGGCCATATCGACATTCTGGACACGGATCGCTATCGCCTCGAGATCCTCGTCGAAGATCTCCTTTTTCAAATCTGCAAGGTCTTTGAATTCGGCGAAAGCATTCTCTATCTGGTCCGGCGAAAGATCGAATCCAAGTTCGCGGATTCGATTGATAAAGGCATGCCTGCCGGAGTGTTTGCCCATGACCATGCTGATCCCGCGCCAGCCGACTGATTCAGGGGTCATGATCTCATAAGTGTTCTTGTCTTTGATCATGCCATCCTGGTGAATGCCGGCTTCATGCGCAAAGGCATTGCCACCCACAACCGCCTTGTTGGGCTGAACCACGATTCCAGTCAGATTGGATACGAGACGGCTGGCACGAAAAATCTTTTCGGTTCGAATCCCGGTCTCGAAACCGAAGAATTCCTGGCGGGTCCTGAGGTTCATCACAAATTCTTCAAGGGACCCATTGCCGGCACGCTCGCCGATTCCATTGATGGTGCACTCCACCTGACGTGCACCGGCCCGGACAGCTGCAAGGCTGTTGGCGACTGCGAGGCCGAGATCATTGTGGCAGTGCACACTGATGACCGCCTGATGAACATTGGGAACATGCTCGAAGACATACTCGATCAATCCCCCGTATTCCCAGGGGTTGCTGTATCCGACCGTATCGGGAATGTTGATAGTCGAGGCTCCCGCTTCGATGGCGCGTTCGACAATCTCACAGATATAGTTCCGGTCGGTTCTGGCCCCATCTTCGGTTGAAAACTCGACATCCTCGCAATAATCGCGCGCCCGCTTGACCGCATCCACCGCAATCTGGATCACCTGCTGCGGGCTTTTGCGAAGTTTCTTTTCGAGGTGAATCTGGCTGGTGGCGATGAAGGTGTGAATCCGTGGTTTGGGATTTACCTGGACCGCTTCCCAGCAACGGTCGATATCGGCAGCAAGCGCCCGCGCAAGCCCGCAAATAGTCGGCCCCTGGATCTTTTCGGCAATCGCACGGACCGCTTCGAAATCTCCATCAGAAGAAATCGGAAATCCCGCCTCGATGATGTCGACCCCCATTTCGGCGAGGACTGAGGCGATTTCGAGTTTCTCTGAGGTATTCATGCTGGCTCCGGGGGATTGTTCGCCATCCCGGAGGGTGGTGTCGAAGATGCGGATGTATTTGGAATCGATGGGTCTTTGAGTCATTTTCTTATCTCTCTTTCAAAGGGTGCCGCCGGTGTGAGACGGCATAGTATCGGGACGATAGCCAGGCATCGCCCTTGTGAGCCAGGTCGCTCAGGCCATCTTCATCACTGGATAGTCGTGGCATCCGTCTCACCTCCTTTCCGTATCCCTGTCCTCCCGCATCCAGGCGAGAGGGCAAAAAATTAAAAAGCCCCTGAGTTTTTCCAACCCAGGGGCGAGTTTTTCCCGCGGTACCACCCTGCTTCAGATGAAGGCTGTATCTCCTTCATCCCTCTTGAAAGCTGTCACGGGCCAACCCGTCCGCTTCTACTGAGGAGACACTCCTGTTCGCAGCGGAAGCTCCGAGGCGAGTTCGGAAGATGTTCCCCGGGCCTCACACCACAGCAGCCCTTCTCTCCTGGGGATGAAAACTTCCTACTACTCCTCATCCACGCTCTTATTTTCAACCTACCATGATGGAGCCATGGGAGTCAAGACAAAAGATTTTGAAAATCCGGCCTGTCAGAAATGGCGGATATAACGGATGTTCAATCTCTCCCCTTCCGCACGATTCTCCGCGTCGGTTTCAAAATAGAGGTTCAGGAACAAGTGATTATCCTGGTTGAAAGAATAAAGCAGGCCCGGACCGATGGCGAACACCTGCTCCTGGCTGTGGGGAATGTCACGTCCATTGATCTTTGAATCAGTGATCTGGTCGAGGAAATAACCATTGAGGCCAAGACGCAGAGTCTTGGGAATCACCTCATAGTCCGTGGTGAAATTGACATGAATCGCCTGCCCGGGCTGCATATCCCGGGCGCCAGGATAAAGATTCTGGTTGGGGCTGTCATTCTCTCCATTCCAGAGATAGTGCACACGCCACGAGGTGGTCCACTTTGGTGTCAGGAAATAAGTTCCAGCCCAGTAAGGATTAAACGAAAACAGATTACTGCCTGGATTGAGTTCAAGGTCGTTGTCGTATTCCCCGGTTGGGAGAATCAACTGAAACTCGATCCGGTGCATGAAAATCGGACCATCCTTCCCCATGACTGGATCCCATTGCAGATAAGGTCCCACCCACAGGTCACCGATGCCGAAGCTCTCTTCGTTCAAGAAATCTGATGCACCGGTATCCAGATCCAGCCAGACTTCGGGAACAATGACATTCAGGCCAAGCTTGCTCCCGCACGGGCCATCGGTATTGGACTGGTAGATGAACTGGCTCAATCCGATCCAGGCATCCAATTCATTGTTATCCTCGAACCCAATCGGGGCTGTTCCGGGCTGCCCACCAAAAACCGGAAGCGAAAGATTCCCTCCATGGGAATTTTTCAGGCGGCTGTTATTCCAGTACTGAAAATATTGCGAGTAATAAAAGCCTGGTCCGGATGGAGGGCCTCCATCCATAAATGAGGTAAACCCGAGGTTGATGGGTGGTTGATCAAAACCATATGAGAGGCTGCACAGAAAAGACATCAGGACGATGCCGGCAGCTGCGGCTGATTTGTGTAATGACATGGTAAATACCCCCGCCACTGGCGCAATGGACACCCAAACAAATCATAAGAAAAAAGCAGTCGCCCAAAGACTGCCCTGCCAACAGAATCTGGAAGATGGTACCACAGTGCCGGTAAAGAATCCATAAAAAAACGATACCCGGAGGGATGTTTCTCCAAAGGACCCGATGGATTATCGGGCGCCGTAGAGATTATCGGGCGCCGTAGAGATTATCGGGCGCCATGAATGTCGCCCCTACACCAGGCACTTTCCACCCTCTTTACCGATGGGCGGGGGCGTTGCGCCTTTCCCGCTCCCTTCATCGCCAACCCCGCTCATTGCATCGTTATTCCCAATCCCTCCATCCTCTTTCCCGCCACCTCCATCGTCTTTCCCGCGAAAGCGGGAATCCAGTGGCATCCCGAATTGTGATGTGGTTTTCGGAGGCCTAAGCAATGAAAAACCCCCGGCTATTGACCTGAATCAGGCATTTGTGTATTTCTTACAGCAACGGCACAAAATCTCCTCATACAAGGAGGAAATCGAAATATGCTCGCATGGGCTGAAAAGCTGCTTTACCTTGGAATCGTCATTTTTGTCCTGGGTATATTGCTGAGAATTATCGGCTTCAGTGATGCCAAAGGCTTCCTGCAGCCGCCTTTATCCCATGGGATTACTCCAGGAGCATTACTCGATGCCGGAACTGCTTTCGCCATATTCGCCGCCAGCATCGCTCTGGTGGATATGGCCAAACGCCGTTAAATAAATTCAGGCTCAAATCACCAGAGAGGATTGAACTGCTGTGCGCCCGAACATTCACCCGACAGTCCATAAGACAAAGGTTTTCTGCACCTGCGGAAACACATTCGAAACCCTGTCCACCTCCAAGGAACTGCATATCGATATCTGCTCCTCCTGCCACCCTTTCTTCACCGGGAAGCAGCGGCTGGTCGATACCGCCGGCCGTGTGGAGAAGTTCCGCAAGAAGCATGGCCTGAAGTAAGGCTTTTTTTCGGTCAGTCAGAGCCTCCATGGACATCCAGGGGGCTTTTTCCTTTATTGAGGAAAGTGATGCGGTAACAGAATGAACGTTCTACAAACCAGCCACCAGTACCCGGGGCTTCTGATTGTTGTCGAAGGGATAGATGGCTCTGGCAAAAGCACCCAGCTGCAGCTGCTGAAAACATGGCTTCAGCAGCATGAGTATGATGTCTTCTTCACCGAGTGGAATTCTTCCAGCCTGGTCAAAAAAACCACCAAGATCGGCAAGAAAAAGAAACTTCTGACTCCCACCACCTTCAGCCTGATCCACGCCACCGACTTTGCCGACCGGCTCGAACAGGCCATCATCCCCCCCCTGAAAGCCGGCATGATTGTCCTGGCGGACCGTTATGTTTTCACCGCTTTCTCACGCGATGTGGTGCGGGGAGTTCATCGGGACTGGATCCGCAACCTCTATTCCTATGCAGTCCGGCCGGATCTGGCCTTTTATTTCCGCCCCTCCCTGCAGACCGCTCTGGATCGCATCCTGGTCGGCCGGGCCAACCTGAAATATTACGAGGCCGGCATGGACCTGGGGCTTTCCCATGACCCGCTCGAATCCTTCCGGATTTTCCAGGAAAGAATCATGCGTGAATATGACGCCCAGGTTGCGGAATGGGGTCTCGAGGTCATCGACTCCAATCAGAGCATCGAAGAGATGCAGGCACAGGTTCGTGAGCGAGTCTACAAATTCCTCGAGGAAAGGCCGGTTCCCAAACGTCAATGAAAAAAGCACGCTTTTTTGGGCATGGTCTTCCCGGCATGGAAAAACTCGAGCTGCCCGGGAAGCTGATCGTCATCGAAGGGACCGATGGAGTCGGACGAACCACCCACATCAACCTGCTGCATGACTGGCTGGAGAGCCAGGGGAGAGGGGTTCTGGTTACCGGCTTGAGCCGTTCCCCATTGATCGGAGAAGGGCTGCAGGCCGCCAAGCAGAACAAGCTGCTCGGAAGGCTGACCATGGCACTCTTTTACGCCACAGACTTCGCCGACCGGCTCGAGCATGAAATCATTCCTGCCCTGCGTGCCGGCTTTGTGGTTCTGGCTGACCGTTATGTCTATACCCTGATCGCACGCGACACGGTCCGCGGGACCGATGCGAAATGGCTCCGGGACCTGTTCGGGTTCGCATTGATTCCGGATGCGGTTTTTTACCTTTCGATCGACATCGATTCGCTGGTGCCTCGTGTGCTGCGCGCTGGAAAGCTGAATTACTGGGAAGCGGGCATGGACCTGGGCCTGGCCGATAATCTTTTTGATTCATTCCACGAATATCAATCCCTCCTGCTTCAGGAATTTGAAAAAATGCGCGAGGAGTTCAACATCTTCTCGATCAGCTCCAAAGGTTCTATCAATTCAGTCCAGAGCCGTTTGAGAAAAAGAATCGAGATGCTTTTTTAGGTCTTCAGCGCCAGCCGGTTCCTGATCGCTGGCCATGGAGAGAGGTTAATCCGTGTCAGGCCTCAACTGGAAAAAAATCATCCCTCTTCTCCTGGCTTTGATCGTCCTTGGAAACTACCTCTATTCAACCCTGGGAGTCACCGAAGAGCAACGCATTCTGCGGGTGGTCGACCGGGCGGAGCGTGCGGTCATCGATAAATCCTTTTTCAATCTCGAGCAGGTCCTCTCATCGCATTACAGGGATCGTTCCGGTCTCACAAAAAATGATCTCATGCGGCTGGCGACACTCTATTTTCGATCTCAGGACCAGGTCCGTGTGGTGCGCATGAGCAGTGATGTTGAGATCCTGGATGAGACCGAGGCAGCGGTCCGCTTGAGGGTTCAGGTGTTCGGAGAAGCGGGTGGAAAATGGGGGCGCGGGCTTGCCGATGATTCACTGCTGGGAGAAGTTTTCGAGATCTCCCTGAAAAAAGAATCCGGCCGATGGAAGATCACCGCAGTCAACCCGGAAAAACGCAACTGGCCCTCGATATACCCCAATTGATTTCCCCCCAGCCAGCAAAAAACCCCCTCAGCTTTTGAACCAAGGGGGTCTTCTGATTCAACGACAGATTTCTTTTATGCTTTGGCCCAGGCCGCCTGCCAGTTGGCAAGCCCTTTCTTCATATCGGGGACAGGGTTCTCCGGGCTGTTTTCATACTCCATGAAAATCGGCCCGCTGAATCCGATCTTCTTGAGGGCTTTTGCCACCTCAAGAAGATCCATATCACCCTCACCCAGGATCTGCTCCTCCCCGCCATGCTTCCAGTCTTTGAGGTGTAGAGAATGAACACGGCTTCCCAGAGCCAGGATGACATCATGCGGCTTTTCACCTGAGCGGATCGAGTGGCCGGTATCGACACAGGCGCCAATGGCTGCATGATGCTTTTCAATCGCTTTGAGCGTATCGCTGGCTTTATCATAACGGGCCTTGGGGCCATGATTGTGAATGGCGATCTTGATTCCAAATTCTTCGCACAGCTTATCGAGGTTATCGAATGAATCCGGCGTGGGATCGGCGCTGAGCATCTGAACCCCCAGTTCCTTCCCGAATTCAAACTTCTTCCGATTGGCGGCTTCATCCGCACTGAATCCCTCCACTCCAAAGCTGGGAACCACGACCCCGGATTCCTTGAGCTTCGACTTGACTGCCGCAAATCCCGGATCAGATGCATCGGGTGGAAAATGCACAGAGCAAAATTCCATGCAGCTCAGCCCAAGTTCCTTGAGGCACTTGATGGCCTCCTCGAACTTGAAATGCCGAAAACTGTAGCTTTGGGATCCGATCACTACCTTGTCTCCTGCCATGGCAAACTCCTCCTGTTTCAACAGAGCCAGCGCAGCCAGGCCAGCGGCGCTTCTGCTGACGAAATCGCGACGGGAAAGAACCGACATCTCTTTGTCCTCCTTTGAGGGGATGATTGAATCAATCGACTAGAAGTGTACACCCGAAGTGGCGGGCGAAGGTAGGGTCACCCGGCGGCGATCAATTCCTTTTCGCACTCCAGTATTTCTTCGAGGTTCCGCAGGAACCAGGCATCGATCCCTGTGAACTGTGCGATCTCCTCGACTGTCAGGCCGAGTTGAAAGGCATATCGCAACGAAAAAAGCCGTTCTGAATTGGGGCGTGAAATTTTTTGAATGATCTCCTGGCGGGCGAGGTTCCTTTCCTCCTCGGTCCTCACCTGCTCCGGCCCCCAGGGATCTTTTCCATCGCCTCCGAAACCGAAGCGTCCGATTTCCAGTGAAGAGATGCCTTTCTGGAGGGCCTCCTTGAAAGTGCGGCCGATCGACATCGCCTCCCCCACCGATTTCATCTGGGTGCCGAGAATATCTTCGGCCCCGGGGAACTTCCGGAAATCCCAGCGTGGGATTTTCACCACACAATAATCAATGGTCGGTTCGAAGCTGGCCGGTGTCTCCCGGGTGATGTCATTCGGCAACTCATCGAGTGTATAACCCACCGCCAGCTTGGCCGCGATCTTGGCGATCGGAAACCCGGTGGCTTTTGAAGCCAGTGCGCTTGAACGGCTGACACGCGGGTTCATTTCGATGACAGTCATCTCTCCATCGGCGGGATTCACCGCAAATTGAATGTTGGATCCGCCCGTCTCCACTCCGATCTCACGAATGATGGCGATCGAGGCATCCCGCATGTGCTGGTATTCCCGGTCGGTCAGAGTTTGTGCTGGAGCCACTGTGATGCTGTCCCCGGTGTGCACTCCCATCGGATCGAAGTTTTCGATGGAACAGATGATGACCACATTGTCCGCCTGGTCCCGCATCACCTCGAGCTCATACTCTTTCCATCCCAGCACCGACTGTTCGACCAGGACCTCGCTGATGGGAGAAATCGCCAGCCCGGCGGTGATTAAAGCCTTGAATTCTTCGAGGTTGTAGGCAATCCCTCCTCCGCTGCCTCCAAGTGTGAAAGCCGGGCGAAGGATAGCGGGAAACCCGATGCGCTGAACAATCTCCAGGGCTTCATCGAGGGTATGTGCGATTCCGCTTTCAGGAACCTGCAGGCCGATCTTCTGGATTGCCTGCTTGAAGAGGGCACGGTCTTCCGCCTTGTGGATCGCATCCAGCTTGGCTCCGATCAATTCCACTCCCATCTCATCGAGAAAGCCGCTTTCGGCCAGCCTGACCGAGACATTCAATCCAGTCTGACCCCCAAGAGTCGGCAGCAGGGCCTGCGGGCGCTCGCGGCGGATTACCTCAGCCACATATTCCGGGGTAATCGGTTCGATATAAGTCCGGTTTCCCATTTCGGGATCGGTCATGATGGTGGCCGGGTTGGAATTGATCAGGACAACTTCATAGCCTTCCTCACGCAGAGATTTGCACCCCTGGGTTCCGGAGTAATCGAACTCGCAGGCCTGCCCGATGACAATCGGGCCGGCTCCCACGATGGCAATTTTTTTCAGATCGGTTCTTTTCGGCATTTGTGTGCCCGGTAATATGGCACGGACCCATGGAATCTCTCAAGAGAACAAGCCTGGCTGTCCCATTCACCCGACGAATCCGGAATTCGCCCATTCCGGCGCCCGGCCAACTCCAGCTAATCTTCAAACCTCCCATTTTTATGTATACTATCCGTTTATCAGCCTGATGAAGAACTCTCCGCCGGATCGGATCCTGACACCTGCAGGAACAGGATAGTTGGTTCGTGGTAGGTTTTCACATCTGCAATCCCCGAGCCGATCGTGGATCATCGCTGGTCACCAGGCTGGATTTATAGATGCCTGATCTGATGTGAACAAAAGACGGAGGGAAGGATGAAATTAATCAACATCGATGACGTGAGCAAATCCAAAAAGAAGCTCACTGTGCAAATTGAACCGACTGACCTTACCGTGGAGAAAGAGGAAGCCTACGAAGAGCTGGGCAAAGAGGCTGTCATCCCCGGGTTTCGCAAGGGAAAGGTTCCGCGGAAATTCCTGGAACTCCGTTTTGACAAAGCGGTCCGCAAGGAAGCCTTCGGTGATGCGGTCTTCAAGGCACTGGATGATATCTCCAAAGATCGGGATCTCAGGATCATTGGGAAGCCGGTTTTCGATCCCCCGGAATTCGATGATCTGGCCGATAAGGTGTGTGAGGAACCGGTCGAGATGGGAGTCACCATTGAAGTGATCCCCCCATTCGAACTGCCTCAATACAGCCAGTTGAAGCTCCCCATCGAGCTCGAAACTAATGTGGAACAGATGGTGGATTCCCTGCTGGAGGTCACTCGCCAGAGATCAGCCGTCTTCACCACGGTCGATGATCGCCCCACATGCGAAG
>WBZO01001969.1_pt1 | contig 28973 bp, 25 predicted proteins | sample 5204261 | NCBI WGS metagenome assembly WBZO01 (sample SAMN12412400, study PRJNA552823) | activated sludge metagenome | isolation source: activated sludge from anammox sidestream of wastewater treatment plant... | place: USA: North Carolina | collected 2017-09
GCCCGTCGCGCGCCGTCTCCAGGCGCGACAGCGCCCGCAGGATCGGCTTGCCCCAGGCTCCGGTGCCGATCACCCCAACTCCGACCGGCCCGCCCGCCGCACCTCGAGCTCGCGATCGACGAGGATGTGGCGCGCGCCGACCTCCGGCCGCGAGACGAGCTTCCGCCGGACGAACAGGGAGTCCGGATGCGTCGAGCAGAACCAGCTCGCCATCTCGAAGTCGATCGGGCGCTGCTCCTCGAGCGAGGCGCGGTAGAGCGAGGTCCAGGTCTCGCTGCCGTCCTCGGTCATGGTCTTCGTCTCGACCTCGAACGAGGGCGGCGCGGCGAGCGCGCGCCCGTTCCAGGGGACCTCGCGGATGCGGAACGTCTCTCCGTGGAGCGTGCGCTCGATGCCCGGCTCGAAGGGCAGGGGCGCGAGGAGGTTGTGCGTGCCGAACCCGACGTCCGCGAGGTATGCGCGCGGTCCGACGTCGACGAGGAGGAGCATGTGCGATCGCGGCCGGTCGCTCTGCGGCCCCGGGTTCGTCGCGTACGTCACGCGCGCGGCGAGGGGGCGGACGGTGAAGCCGATCGCGCGGAGCATCTCGAGGAGGAGGCCGTTCTGCTCGAAGCAGTAGCCGCCCCGCCTCCTCACCACGAGCTTGTCGAAGACGAGCGCGGGGGCGAGCTCGATCGGGTTGCCGAGGTGGATGTCCAGGTTCTCGAACGGGATGCGGATCGCATGAGCGAGCACGATCCCCTCGAGCGCGTCGACCGTGGGCGTGTGCGTCCCGCGGTATCCGATGCGCTCCGCATAGGCGTCGAAATCGAGCTCCCCCATCGCAGGGGCGAGCCTAGTGGAAGATCCTCCCGGCCATCAACGAGGCCGGCGCCCGTCACGTCGATTCCGGTCCGAAGCGCACAAAACGCGGGAGGACGAGGGCTACGAGCCTCCGTCCTCCGCCGTGGTCCCATGACTGTCGGGTCAGTACTCGCCGAACAGATCCTGGATGCGCGCGTCGAGGGCGGTCGCGATCTTGTACAGCGACGAGATCGACGCGCTCGATTCGGCGCGCTCGATCTGCGAGAGGAGCGACACGCTCAGGTTCGTGCGCCGCGACATCTGCTTCAGCGTCAGGTCCTTCTCCTTGCGGAGGTTCCGGATCGTGTCGCCGATCACCTTGTGCAGCTTCTCCTCCGGCGTGCGCGCGAGTCCCTTCTTGCGCATCACGCGATCGATGACCTCGCGGAACTCGTCCACGTTGAACGGCTTCTTGATGTAGTCGACCGCGTCGAGCTTCATCGACGCCACCGCCGTCTCGAGGTTCGGGTACCCGGTGAAGATGACGACGGCGACGTCGCTGTCGATCTTGCGGATCTTCTTCAGCGCCTCGATGCCGTCGAGCTTCGGCATCATCAGGTCGAGGATGATGAGGTGATAGCCGCCGTTCTTGACCTCGTCCTCGATGGTCATCGGGTCGCCCAGCGTCTTGACGGCGTAGCCGTCACGCTCGAGGAACGTCTGCATGTAGTCGCAGATCGCGCGATCGTCGTCGACGATGAGGATCTTGACGGCGGGGAGCTGCATCTCGGTCGGCTGTGCGGTCATCTTCGCGTCTCCAGGCGCTGACGTGGGTGGAGGAGGCGGTTTGGCTCCGGGAATTCCGCGCGGGGCGTAATACGGAGCGCCCCAGGCAGGCTCAGCCGGACTGGCGTTACAGTGTAGCTTGACAGAGATCCGCTCGGATTGAAGTGGATCCCGCGGAGACAGGGAGAAAAAGGTAGGAGTCCTGCACGCTTGGATGATTGTGCTCGTGCTGGAATGCCGATTTCGAGCGATTCGCATTGACGCGGGCGGGCACGAGGACGCATAAAGCCGCTCCACCGTTTCGGTTCCTCCGACAGGAGAAACCTCGGCGGTCTCCGGGGCGTAGCGCAGCCTGGTAGCGCACCTGGTTCGGGACCAGGGAGTCGGAGGTTCAAATCCTCTCGCCCCGACTGCTTCTCGCGTGACGCGGTGGCTCTGGCGACGCCGGGGCCGAGCGCACGCATCGGGCGTCCGAACACGCGGCGTGCTGATACGCTGTCCCCACGTCGATGAGCGACGAGCAGCCCCCCGCGTCCTCGCCCTTCGCGCCGGCTCCGTCCGCGCGCCCGCCGTCCGCCGACGAGATCCGCGTGCAAGTCCGCGTGCCCGCGCCCCCGTCGTATCCGATCGGGACGCCGTTCCCGGCGCCCGGCGGGGCGATGCCGTCGACGACCGTGCCGGTCTCGCCGCTCGCGCCGACGCTCCCCGCTGCCGTCCAGACGCCGATCTCCGCACCGGCCGCGGAGCCGGCGCCGCTCACCGCCGCGCCGCACGGCGGGCCCCGCCCGCCGTCACGGCGAGCGCTGGTCCTCGGTGCGGTGGCCGGGGGCGCGCTCCTCGTCGGCGCGGCCGCGCTCGTCCTTCTCGCGCGCGGCTCGCGCTCGGCGGTGGACGGCGCAGTGACCACCGCGAGCGCGTCGGCCTCGTCGATCACCGCGTCCGCCGTGCCGAGCGCGTCGGCGTCGGCGGATGTGCCGAAGGAGCCGGCGCCGGCCGCGCCCTCCGCCTCGCAGGCGCAGCCCGCGCTCGCGCCGTTCGACGAGGCGGCTGCGCGCGCGGCGCTCGATGCGCAGCGTGCGCCGCTCGCGGCCTGCAAGATCCCGAAGACGAAGCCCTGCCGGGTGAACGTGACGTTCGCGCCGGACGGAAAGGTCACGGCGGCGAAGCCGCTCGCGCCCTACGCGGGGACGCCGAAGGGGAAGTGCGTCGCGGCGGCCCTCAAGAAGGCGCGGGTGGCGCCGTTCGAGGGCGCGGCCGCGCCGCTCGTGTACGTGCTCCCTCCGAAGTGACGCGTGAAAGCGCCGTCATCCGTTCGGATGACAGGGAATTTCCGCGGTCTGGCACGGTGTGGCGGCCTCGTCGACAACGGACGCGCGGTCCACGTCCCGGCGACCGCGCTGTGGTCGGTGGATCCTCGGTACACGCGCAGATCCGCGAAACCACGTGAGGCCGCGGTCGGCATGGTGGCTGCTTTATCCATCCGCGTGGAGGCAACGTCGAAAATGAACACTCGCGTCGCGCTGGTGGGGGTCGTGGTTGCTGGTGTCTTCGCGCTGACGGCTTGCTCGGGCGCCGACCAGGGCGGCGACGACGTGAACGTCCGCGCCTTCGACGAGGGGTCGGAGCCGAGCGCGCTCACCTTCAGCGGCGGCACCACCGTCACGACGACGACCGTGAAGACGACCACCACCACCTGCACGAGCTGCGTGAAGGGCGTGACGTACTCGAAGTGTGCGCCCGTCCCGGTCGACGCCTACGGCCTCGGCAAGGACGTGTTCCTCGGCAACTCGCGCGTCGCGAAGGTCGTGAAGAACCAGACGACGGGCGCCTACGAGGTCCCCTGCGTGTACCTCGAGAAGGCGTCGCGCGCGACCTGCCAGGTCAACTCGCAGAGCGCGCCCTGGTTCCGCGGCAAGGACGGCAACATCTACATGAAGACCGGCTACCGCGTCGATTCGTCGGGCAACCCCGACGGCGACTGGGTCATCAGCGCCGAGGTCAGCAAGGAGGGGACCGTCCCCTGCGTCGATCCGACCGCGCGCGACACCGCGGGCACGAGCGTCAGCCGCGAGCTCGCGGCGGCGTGCGTCGTCGAGACGGTCAACCTGGCCACGAACGCCTCCGGCATGCCCGTCGAGAACTACGCGACGCAGAAGGTCTGCACGAGCAGCAACCCGCACCCGGACAACGCGGAGCTGCTCGAGGGGACGAAGTACTGCTACACGGGCAAGGGCGCCGGCCTCAACGACATCAACGGGACCGAGCGCGACGAGTACGGCAACTACTACCCGGACGAGAACCACTGCCACGTCGCTTGGATGAACGGCGCCGAGGCGCCGGCCGCGAAGCGCCCCGCGACGAAGTCGTTCCCCGCGCCGGGCGTGGTCAATGCGTCGTCGCCGATCCTCTGGCGTCCGGTCGCCGACAAGATCGCGATCGCGAACTGATATCCTCGGCGGCATGAGCGCGCGCGCCCTTGTCCTCGTCGGCGCGCTCGCCGCGACCGCGTGCGGCGGGCACGAGCGCGACGAGCGCGTGGGCGTCGCGCGATCGGCGGTGGTCGGCGGAGAGGTCTCGACGGCGGCGGACGACTTCGTCGTCTTCGTCTCTCACGCCTCGACGATCGGCGCCGTGTGCGGCGGGACGCTGGTGGCGCCGAACCTGGTGCTCACCGCCAAGCACTGCGTCTACGAGTACGCGCAGAACAGCGACAGCATCTGCGATGCGAGCGGCGAGCCGCAGGTCGGGAGCAACGGCGGCTTCGTCACCGGGCCGATCCCGCTCGGGGAGATCGGCATCTACGCGGGCGCCGACGGGCGCAAGCGCTTCAAGGCCGGGGAGCCGCCCGCCGCGGTCGCCAAGCAGATCGTCGACGACGGGACGCCCACGCTCTGCAGCCACGACCTCGCGTACGTCGTGCTCGATCGGCCGATCACCACCACGCCGATCGGCCGCCTGCGCCTCGGCAAGCGGCCCGAGCCGTCGACCTTCGTCACGCTCGCGGGGTGGGGGATTATCGAGGACCGACTGAGCACCGAGATCCGGATGCGCCGGACCGGCATCGGCATCCAGCGCGTCGGCCCGCCCGCGCCGCTGCCGGACTCGGCGGGATCGCTCGGCCCGCGACTCTTCGAGACCGGCCCCGGCGCCTGCACCGGCGACAGCGGCAGCCCCGCGTTCGATCTCCAGAGCGGCGCGATCCTCGGGGTCCTCGCGCGCGCGACCAACCTCGACGACGCCGACCCGGTGTCGCCCTGCCGGCCCGACACGGTGACGAACGTCTACATGACGGTGGTCGACTTCCCGAAGCCGCTGCGCGACGCGTTCGCGGCCGCCTCCGCCGAGCCGTGGATGGAGGGGAAGCCCGCCGCCGGATGGCTCCGCTACGGCGACGCATGCACCGCGGACCTCGAGTGCGAGGGCGATCTCTGCGCGGGCGGGACCTGCAACGTCGACTGCGCGAAGCCGGGGCGACTGTGCCCGTCGGGATACGCGTGCGGAGCGAGCGGCCGGTGCGAGGCCGCGGCGGCCGCCGATGCGGGGGCGCCTCCTCCGGACGGTTCCGCGCCGACAAACGCGGCGCCTCCCGCCGATCCGGGCGGCTGCGCGACCGGAAAGGTTCCCTCGCGCGCCGGGTTCCCGTACCTTGCGATAGTCGGTGCCGTCGTCGTCGTTCTGTCGCGGCGTCGTCGTGGCTCGTGATCTGGAGGGGTCATGCCGAATCGATTGCTTCGTCTCGCGTTCCTTGCCATGCCCGTCGTCGCGCTGACGGCGGCGTTCGTCACCGCATGCGGGGACGACGACGCCAGTCCGGGGCAGCCGGACGCCTCGACCGAAGCGGGGACGGACGCGAACGGCAACGTCCCCGACGGCAACACGGGCGCGGACACGGGCACCGACGCGGGGCCGGGTGATGCCGGCACCGACGCGACCGGCGATGCCGACGCCGCCTTGCCGGCGCTGTGTCTGACGTACAGCAATGCGGATTTCGTCGGCGATTCTGGCGCGGGCGAGGACACCTGGCCGCGTTACCAGCTCATCGCGCTCCGTGCGCTTCACAGCGGCGCGAAGAACGCCGACAACGCGTGCGAGGTCAACGCCTTGTTCGCGAACGCATTCGACCCCCCGATCCAGTTCGAATGCCTCGGCCACCAGCTCGCCGCGCTCGCCGGATGCACGGTCGCCGGGCAGCCGCTCAACTACAACACTTCGCTCGACGAGAACGGCGATTACTGCGTCGTCGACGGCGGCGCAAACATCCAGCTCGGCTTCCGCGATCCGCCGGGCACGTACACCGCGAACGACGTGGCGTTCGTCGCCGATCTCGTGAAGCAGGCGGCGGTCGCGACCGGTCTGTCCGCCTCCGACGCCGATCGGCTCAAGGCCCTCTACCTCTCGCAGCGCGCGAGCGTCCTCGGTCCGGACGCGGGGGACGCCGGCGACGCGGGCTTCTCGAACAGCACCTGTCCGTAATCACGCGATGACGAGACTCCTCCGGAGGGCCGCCGCGCCGGCCCTCGCGCTCGCGGTCGCCGCGTGCACGCTGCTCGGCTCGCGCGACGTGATCCAGTGCCGGACGGACGGCGACTGCCCGTCGGTCCGTCCGGTCTGCTCGGAGAGCCTCTGCGTCGCCGGCAGCGTGAGCACGGCGGACGCCGGGAGCGACGCCGACGCGACGGCTCCCGCGTGCACGCGCACGGAGGACTGCGATCAGTCGCAGCTCGCGACGCTCTGCGTGGCCGGCACCTGCCGGCCCGCGACGGGCCCGGCGTGCCCGGTCCTCTTGCCGGCCGACTCGAGCTACCGGCAGGACGGCGCGATCGTCGTGGGCGTGTACCTCTCCGACCCGCTCGACTTCGTCGGCAAGCGCGCCGTCGAGCTCGCGCTGAGCGACATCGACGCGGTGCTCCAGCGGCCGAAGCTCGTCGCGCTGGTGTGCGGGAAGGGGACCAGCCTCGACAAGAACACGGCGGAGGGCGCGCTCACGCACCTCGCGGGCCTCCAGGTGCCGCTCGTCGTCGGTCAGTTCGAGACCTCCGAGCTCGGGAAGATCGTGCTCCGCGCGGTCGATCAGGACATCGCGGTCTGGTCGACGCTGTCGAACGTCTCGTCGCTGCCGACGACAGCGGACTCGAAGGGCCTCTACCGCTTCTTCCTCGACGAGCTGAAGAGCACCTCGTCCGCCTACCAGAAGGCGCTCGACGAGGCGCTCGTGCGCGTGCAGACGCTCGCGGATGCGGGCGCGCCGATCGCCTCGCCGAAGGTCACGATGATCGTGAGCGACACGGCCGAGGCGAAGGCGCTCGCGGACGTGCTCACGGCGGCCTCGGGCGGGCTCTCGGTCGAGGGGCAGCCGATCGCGAACCACCCGGGCTTCGAGAAGCTGTCCGTGCAGCCGATCTTCGAGGCGCCCCAGACCTCGTACCAGCCGATCGTCACCGAGCTCGCGAGCACGCATCCAAACGTCGTCATCGCGATCGGCGGCGACGAGATCGTGCAGAAGATCATCGTCGGCACGGAGAACCAGGGCGGGAGCGAGCGGCCCGTGTGGATCGTGTCTTCGCGTGCAAAGTACAACGTCAAGGACCTGGTCAACTTGACGATGCAGAAGTTCCGCACGCGCCTGCTCGGCGTCGACTTCTCGGGCGACAAGGCGAACCACGATGCGTTTCTCACGGAGGCGAAGTCGAAGTCGAGCCCGTTCGCCGTGTACGCCTTCGATCACCTCTACGACTCGATGTTCGCCGTCGCCTACGCCGCGGTGGCCGCCGATCGCGATCGCGCGCAGCCGTCGGCTCGGATCGCGGCGAAGGACCTCCTGCGCGGGCTCGAGATGCTCGCGCCGCCGGACGACGACGCGGCGGTGCAGGTGAACGGCGCCGGTGCGTTCGCGACCGGCGTGACGACGCTCCGTCAGGGGACGAAGATCCGCTACGTCGGCACGACCGGCCCGTGGACCTTCGATCCGGCGCACGTCACGCGCCGCATGGGCACGTCGCTCTTCTGCTTCGGCCCGGGCTCGAGCCAGCTCTCGTACTACGTCGATCCCGCGGCCGCCGGTGACGCCGGCGCGTGCACCGTCCCCTGAGATGCGCGCGGCCGCCGTCGTGCTGCTCGCGACCGTGCTCGCGCTGCCTGGCTGCCGCCGGCGGGAGCAGACGCAGGAGCGCCCGGCCGAGCCGAGCGGCCGCTCGTGGCCGACGCCGCCGCTCGAGCAAGGCGACGGCGGGACCCTCGCGCGCCGTCTGCCGCGCATCGCGTATCGCGGAGGTCCGATCCTCCGGAACCCGCGGATCGTCACGGTGACGTGGAAGAGCGACGACCCTGCGCTCGTCGCGCGGCTCGAGCGCTTCGGCGAGGCGATCACGCGCACCGCCTGGTGGCGCACCGTGGTCGACAGCTACTGCGTGAAGCCCGACGACTGCATCGGCGAGGGGCGGCGGGGCGTGCCCGCGCACCTCGACGGCGCTCTGCCGGCCGAGGCGAGCGACGGGGACATCGAGGCGATCCTGCTCCGCGAGATCGAGGCGGGGCGCATCTCGGCACCGGCCGATGCGCTGCTGGTCGTCTATCTGCCGAAGGGCGTCGGCTTCCACGACGCGGTCGTGCGCTACTGCGCGGGCGGCGCGCGCGCCCTCCACGGTCGACTGCGCGCCGCGAAGACGCAGCCCGCGTTCGCGGTCGTCCCGCGCTGCAGCGACGAGGCGGAGCTGACCGCCGCGGCGAGCCACGAGATCCTCGAGGCGACGACGAACCCCGATCCGGCGGCGCGCGGCTTCGCCTTCGATCAGGGAACGGCGAGCCTCGGCTTCACGGCCGCGGGCGTCGAGCCGGTCGATCCGTGCGGGCTGATCACGCGCGATCGGCACCGCACGACGGAGGGCGGCTTCACGCTCCAGCGGGCCTGGTCGAACCGCGCCGCGTCGCTCGGGCGCGATCCGTGCGTGCCGTCGAGGCCCGAGGCGCCGTACTTCGTGCTCGTGCCGAAGGAGCCGGCCGTGCGCCTCGCGAAGGAGGGGGACCAGGCGACGCTCGTGGTCGAGGCCGCGTCGGACCGGCCGCTGCCGTCATGGACCGCGTCGGTCGTCGACCTCACGGGGGAGCGCGACGGCGAGCACTACGTCGACGTCGCCATCGATCGCACGACGATCACGGCGGGCGAGGCCGCCAAGGTCACGATCACCCTGCGGCGCCTCCACCCGCGGAAGATGTCGATCGTCGGGATCGTCTCCACGTCGGGCAGCGACTCGCACGTGTGGCCGGTGCCCGTCGTGATGCGCTGACGTCCTTCAGAACGTGCCGGCGATCCCGCCCGGGGCGAGGCGCAGCTGCGCGGCCTGCGGCGCCGCCTCGGTCTTCGGCGGCCGGACGGTGAAGTACACCGACACGACGCCGGCGACGATCGTCGCGAGCCCGAGCACGTCCGCGGCGATCGCGAGGCGGTCGGCGCTCGCCGTCGCGTCGTCGGCTTCCTGCTTCGTCACCTGCCTCGACGGATCGCTGAGCTTGTCGATATCCGACTGCTTGCTCAGGTAGAGCCCGCCCACCACGCCGGTCGCGATGGCGAGCGCGCCCGTCGTCGACCAGCCGATGATCGCGGGGGTGTAGCTCTTCTTCGGTCCGTCCGACGGTGGCGGCACGGTCACCACCACGGGCTTCGCCGGCGCGATCTGCAGGGGCACCAGATCGACGGTGAGCTCGGTGTGATCGCCGCCCGCGAGCGTGACGAGGCGGGTGACGGGCGCATGGCCGGCGCGCGTGACGACGACCTTCCGCCGGCCGGCGTTGACCAGGACCTCTTCGGCGAGCGCGGCGGGCTGGACGGGGACGTCGTCGATGGCGACGTCGCTGCCCGGCGGGTTCGTGCGGATGCGCAGGTGAGCCGTGCGCTGGCGGAGCATCTCGAGGTCCTGCTCGACCTGCGCCCGGCGCGCCTCGGGGATGTCGCTCCCGCCGTCGCGCAGGTAGCGCTCGAGCGCGGTGCGCGCGGCCGCGTAGTTGTACAGCTGGATGTCGACCTGTCCGATGTTGAACAGGACGCGGTAGTTCGGGCTGATGTCGTACGCGCGCTGGAACTCGACGAGCGACAGCGTGTAGTCGCCTTCGTCGTAGAGCTGACGCGCGCGCTTGAAGTGCTCCTCGGCGCGCGTCTCCGCGGACGTCGCGTTCGCCTCCTGCGCATGCGCGAAGGGAGCCGCGGCGATCACTGCGGCGGCCACGAGGACGGCACGGATCGTCGAGCGTCGTATCCCGGATGTCATCCTAGACGTCATCCCGCACGTCGAGAGTATCGCACGTCGTGGGCGCGTTCGAGGTTCCTTGACCGCCCTTCGCCGCAGGGGTTCCATGAGGAGAGCGGCTGCGCTGCTACTGCCCCAATGTCCGCCACCGGCAGCACGATCAGAGCACCTGGCTCGCGCGTCAAACCCGGCGACGTGATCGCGGAGAAGTACGAGGTCGAGCGGGTGCTCGCGTCGGGCGGTATGGGTGTCGTCCTCGCCGCGCACCACAAGCAGCTCCGGCGCCGGGTCGCGCTCAAGTTCCTGCTCCCCGAGCTGTGCGCCACGAACGACGTCGTGGAGCGCTTCCTCCGCGAGGCGCAGGCCATGACCACCATCCAGAGCGAGCACGTCGCGCGGGTGCTCGACGTCGGCACCACGGCCGACGGCTCGCCCTACATGGTCATGGAGTACCTCGAGGGCGAGGACCTCTCCGTGATGCTCGCGCGTCGCCGTCGGCTCGACGTCGAGGAGGCGGTCGACTTCGTGCTGCAGGCGATGGAGGCGATCGCCGAGGCGCACGTGAACGGCTTCGTGCACCGCGATCTGAAGCCGTCGAACCTCTTCGTCACGCGCCGCCCCGACGGCTCTCCGCTCGTCAAGGTGCTCGACTTCGGGATCTCGAAGGTCATCGCAAAGGATCTCCCGGCCGATCTCACGCGGTCGCACGGCATGCTCGGCTCGCCTCTCTACATGGCGCCCGAGCAGATCCGGAGCTCGAGGACGGTCGATACGCGCGCCGACATCTGGACGCTCGGCATCATCCTCCACGAGCTCGTCTCGGGGGCGCCGCCCTTCCAGGCCGAGTCCGTCCCGGCGGTCCTCGCGGCGATCATCGCCGACGATCCGACCCCGCTCGGGCGCGCACGGCCGGACGTGCCGGCGGGGCTGTCCGACGTCGTGAAGAAGTGCCTTTCTCGCGATCGCGACGGACGCTTCGAGAACGTCGCCGAGCTGGCGGTCGCGCTCCGGCCCTTCGCGTCGCGCGAGGGCGCGCAGTCCATCGAGCGCATCGAGCGGATCCTCGCGCGGCACAAGAGCACCACGGCGAAGCCCCCGGCCGATGCCCCGGCGCCGGCCAAGAACGTGCTCTCGCCGTTCGCGCAGACGGCCGCGGCGCCTTCGAGCGCACCGAAGGAGATCGAGAGCGATCGCATCGTCGCCGCCCCGTCCGCCCCCGCCGGATCGGTGTTCGGCAAGTACCGGCTGCTCGCGATGCTCGGATCGGGGAGCATGAGCGAGTCGTTCCTCGCATCGGTCGGCCCCGGGCAGACGCTCGCCTCGAGCAAGCTCGTGGTGATCAAGCGCCTGCGCCCGAACCTCGCCGAGGACCCCGAGTTCGTCTCCGTGCTCGTCGACGAGGCGCGCATCGCCGCGTCGCTCAATCATCCGAACGTCATCCAGACGTACGAGGTCGGCGAGGTCGGCACCGAGTACTACCTCGCGATGGAGTACCTCGACGGCCAGCCGCTCGACCGGATCGCACGGCGCGCGAAGGGCAAGTCGCCGCTGCCCCTCGCGTTCGGCCTCGCGATCGTGCAGGGCATGCTCGCGGGGCTGCACCATGCGCACGAGAGCACGGACGTCGACGGGAGCCCGCTCGGCCTCGTGCACCGCGATGTGACGCCGCGCAACGTGTTCGTCACCTACGACGGCCAGGTGAAGGTCGTCGACTTCGCGCTCGCGAAGGCGAAGGGGCGCGCGACGCAGACGCGGCAGGGCGTGGTGAAGGGACGCGCAGGCTACATGGCGCCGGAGCAGGCCGCGGCCGGCTCGCTCGATCGGCGCGCCGACGTCTTCAGCGCCGGCGTCGTCCTCTGGGAGCTCCTGGCCGGCAGGCGCATGTGGGAAGGGCTCGACGACGGCGAGATCATGCGCAAGCTGCTCGCCGGCGAGCTCCCCGGAGGACCGCGGGAGGTGAACCCGCAGGTGCCGAAGTCGCTCGATTCGATCGCGCGTCGAGCGCTCTCGCGCGACAAGGACGACCGCTACGCGACCGCCCGCGACTTCGAGGTCGCGCTCGAGCGCGCGATGGAGACGGAGGACCTGCACTGCACGGCGCGAGAGCTCGGCGCGTGGCTCGGCGAGCGCTTCGCCGAGCGCCGGCGCGAGACGCGGAAGCTCATCGAGGAGCAGCTCGCGGGAGGGACATCCACGCCGTCGCGGAGCCCCCGCGCGGTGGACCTCAGCGAGGAGCCGCGTGTCGAGGAGCCCGAGCCCGAGCCGAACCGGACGCTCGCGCGGTCCTCCTCGTCCGCGAGGCTCGATCCGGTCATGGCGCAGTCGCACCCCGGCCTGACCACGGCCGCGACGACGGGCTCGCGTCCGGCCTCGCGGGCGGCGTTCGCGGGGGGAGTGGCCCTCGTCGGCGTCGTCGCGATCGCCGTCGTCGTCGCCGGCGGGCGCCTGCGTGAGCGCGACAACGGACACGCGATCGTCGTGTCCGCGAGCGCCGTCCCGACGACGGCGCCTTCGCCGTCGATCGTCGCAGACTCGCCGTCGTCGACGCCGAGCGCCACGACGAGCGCCGCGCCTTCCGACGTGCCGCTGAACCTGTCGCTCTCGACCACGGCGCCCGGCGCCGAGTTCGCCATCGACGACGAGCCCAGGCTGAAGTCCCCGGTCGCGCTCACGCGGGCGCGCGACGGACGCACGCATCGCATCACCGTCAGCGCGCCCGGGTTCCGGTCGGAGACGAAGACCGTGACGTTCGACGGCGACGTCGCGTGGTCGCCGCAGCTCACGCCGGTGCGCGGCGCGACGACGACCACGACCACCGCGGCGCCGGCCCACTCCGCGTCCTCGGCTCCGCCGGTGCCGTCGAGCTCCGCTTCGGGGCGCAAGAAGCGCGAGCTCGACGACAACCCCTATGCGGGGCAGAACAAGTAGTCCGCCGGGGGCTACTGCGTCTCGAACAGCGTCACGCGCCACGGCGTGCGCTTGCCGGTGTTGGACTTGACCTGCACGTAATAGGTCTTGTCGCGCACGAACGGCAGGACCGGCGACGACGACGCGTTGATCACGAACGGACCCTGCGTGTCGACGTTGACCGTCATCGTGATGTCGCCCGCGTACTGCAGATAGAAGCTCTTCGCCCAGGAGTGCAGGCTGAAGCTCACGTACTCGAGCTCGGTGCCCGCGTCGGCGGCCGCATCCGGATCGTTCTGGAAGATGATCCCGCACCGCGAGCAGCCCGGCGCGGTGCAGCCGGCGTCGTCCGGATCGATGGGGTTCGCGGCGTCGGGCTCGTCGTTGAGCTCCTCTTCGGCGACGCCGCCGAGGACGCAGGGGATGCCGCCTTCGTAGAGATCGCCGCCGTCGAGCACCGTCGGCGGCCCCGCGTCGTACTGCGGGCCGGTGTCCTTCACGCCCGAGTCCTTCGGGCCGGTGTCGGCCGCGGCGGTATCGGGGACCGAGGTGTCGGGAGGGCTCGTGTCCTGGCCGGCGTCCTGGCTGATGACGTCCTGGTCATCGGAGCCCGAGCACGCGATGAACACGGCGGTCATCGATGCCGTCGCGGCGACCACGGAGAAGATACGAAGCCCGGTCGAGATGCGCATGCGTCCTCCTCGAGAGACTCATTGGAGCATGGATCCACGAGCGGTGCACAAACCGGGGGCGGTTTGCACCGAGAGCGGACTTCTCCACTCGACTCGGCGCCGTGCTAGGAGGGGCGCATGCGCGTGACGGTGTTGGGTGCCGGATACATGGGGACCGCGATGGCGCAGGTCGCTGCGATGCGCGGCCACGACGTTCGCTTGTGGGGCACGTGGCTCGACGACGCGCTCGTCGAGGCGGTCGAGCAGGGACGCGAGCATCCGCGGCTCGCGATGAAGCTCGACCCGAAGATCACGCCGCTCCGATCCCCCAGGCTCGCCGAGGCGCTCGAGGGCGCCGAGCTCGTCGTCCACGGCGTCAGCTCCGAGGGCGCCGTTCCCGTCATGACGAAGGCCGCCGCTCATCTGCCGGACGTACCGGTCCTCTCCGTCACGAAGGGATTCTTGCCGGCGAAGGACGGGAAGATGCATCGCATCGACGAGGTCGTCGCGGAGACGGTCGGACGGAAGGTGCGCTTCGTCCACGCGGCCGGACCGGCCAAGGCGATCGAGGTCGCGCGGCGCGTGCTCACGTGGATGTTCTTCGCCTCGGCGGACGAGGCGGATGCGCGCGCGTGCGCCGAGGCGATGGGCGGCGATCACCTGCACGTCACGACGAGCGGAGACATCGCGGGCGCCGAGATCTGCTCCGCGCTGAAGAACGCCTACGCGACCGGGCTCGGCATCTGGGACGGGCTCGTCGGCCCCGACTGCCACAACGCGCGCGCCGCGTGCTTCCAGCAGGCGGTCTTCGAGATGGCGACGGCTGCGCGCGTCGGCGGCGGCAGGGTGGAGACGGCGTACGCCGCGCCCGGCCTCGGCGATCTCCACGTGACGGCGGCCGCGGGACGCAACCGCGCGTTCGGCGAGCACATCGGCAAGGGCAAGCCGGCCAAGCAGGTCGCCTCCGAGATGGCGGCGAAGAACCAGCTCACCGAGGGCTACCCCGCGATCGCCTCCGCCTGGCGCTGGGCGAAGGAGCACGGCGTACCGGCGAACGATCTGCCGCTCTTGCAGGTGCTCCACCAGATCGTCTGGGAGGACGTCCCGGTGAAGGACGCCCTCGCCACGCTGCGCCTCAGCCCCTGAGCACGATGCCGTGACTCAGGCGAGGTGCTTCTGGAAGAACGCCACCGTGCGTTCCCAGGCGAGCTTCGCGCTCGCCGCGTCGTAGACCTCGGGACGCGTGTCGTTCACGAATGCGTGGTCGGCGTCGTAGAGGTGGAGCTCGAGGCCCGGCACCTTCTTCTTCACGTCCTCCGCGCGTTCCGGCGTCACCCAGCCGTCCCTCTTGCCGACGTGCATCATCGCCGGCGCGGTGATCTTCGAGAGGTCGGCCTTCTCCGCCGGCGGGATGCCGTAGAACGCGACCGCCGCGGCCACCTCGGGAAGGTGCGCCGCGCTGGCGAGCGTGAGCGCGCCGCCGAGGCAGAACCCGGTCACGCCGACCTTGCCGTTCGAGCGCGGGTGCTCCTTCAGGTACGCGAGCGCGGCGCCGATCTCCTTGACCGCCACGAGCGTGTCGAGCTCGTTCATCATCTTGCCGGCTTCGCCCGCGTCCTTGGTCGTCTTGCCGTGATAGAGGTCGGGCGCGAGGACGAGGAAGCCGTCTCTCGCGAAGCGCTCCGCGAGGTCGCGGACGTGATCGTTCACTCCCCACCATTCCTGGACGAGGACGAGGGCAGGGGCCTTGCCGGTGCCGGACGGCTCCGCGAGCTCGCCCTCGATGCCGCTGAAGGAGATGCGCTTGGTCATGGCGCGCGAGCATATGCTAGGGAGGAGGCATGCGGAACCTCGCTCTCTGCCTGGCGATCTGCGCGTCCTTCCTCGCGTGCAAGGGCGAGCCTCCGAAGATCGCGGGCAGCGGGGAGATCCCGGTCACGGCCGACGACAAGGGCTTCAGTCCGAGCTCGGTCACCGTCCCGAAGGGCTCGACTGCCGCGCTCGTCTTCACCCGGACGACGGACGACACGTGCGCGACCGAGGTCGTCTTCCCGGAGCTCGACATCAAGAAGGAGCTCCCGAAGGGCAAGCCGGTGAAGATCGACATCCCCACCGACCAGGAGCGGAAGCTCACGTTCCAGTGCGGCATGGGGATGTACAAGAGCTCGGTCGTCGTCTCCGCGAAGTGAGCCGGCGCTACTTGCCGAAGGCCTTCGTGCCCTCCTCGCCCGCCTGCTTCACCATCTGTCCCGACTCGGGGATGCTGACGCCCTGCTCGGCGGCGACCTTCTGCACGTAGTACCAGCGCGCCGCGATCCCGAGGACGAACAGCACGAGCGGCACGAGCTTCATCCAGAGCGGGCGCGGGGGCTTCCTGGGGATCGTGGCGGCGATGGCCTCGATGCGACGCCGCTCGCCCTCGACCGCCGCGACGATCGGATGGGCCTCCGGCGCCTCCTCTGGGCGGGAGGGGGAGCGCGCCCAGGAGGCGACGCGCGAGAGCTCGCCCTGATCGAGCCACACGCCGTGGCGCGGGCAGACGTCGACGACGACGCCGGAGCTGGCGGCGAAGCGGCCGCGCTCCATCTGGGCGCCGCACGACGCGCACGTGACGAGGGGCACGAGCTCGGAGGGCGGCGGCCCGCGCCTGGGCAGGCGGTGCTCGATCGCGGCGACGAGGTCGGGGCGCTCGAGGAACATGCACCATGCACGCGCTGCGACGAAGAGGCCGCCGCAGCTCCGGCACGCGTGGAGGGACGCTCCTTGATCCATCGGGACGGTGCGGAGCCCGCTCCTGCAGCGAGGGCAGTGCGGGCGGACCGGCGGGTCGGGCGCCGCCGGATCGGGCATCGGCACGAAGCACTTCGTGCACGTCGTCCCCGCGCGCCCGCGGCTGCCGCAGAAGAAGCAAGATGATGCCAGCCCCACCATCCGAAACAGGAGGGTAGCAGACGCCGGGGATCAGGCGTCAGGACAGGACGGCGCGCACGCTCTCGCGGAGGATCCCGAGGAGCGCGTCGAGATCGGCGTCGGGGATGTTCAGCGGCGGCGTCACGTAGACGGTGTCGCCGAGCGGGCGGAGGTACGCGCCGCGCCGCCGGCCCTCCTGGTAGACCTTCCAGCCCATGCCGCCGAGGTAGCCGGCGGACGAGAGGTCGGCCGCGCCGATCATGCCGAGCGACCGCACGTTGGTCACGCCCGGGATGCTCCCGAGCTCTGCGAACGCCGCCGCGATCGCCTTCGCCTTCGGCCTCGCGCGCTCGAGGACCTGCTCGTCGCGGTAGATCGCGAGCACCTCGCGCGCGAGCGCCGCGCCGATGGGGTTGCCGCAGAAGGTATGGCCGTAATAGAGCGTGCGGTCCTTGCCTCCGCGGAAGGCGTCGAAGACCTCCTCGGTGACGAGCGTCGCGCCCATCGGGATGTACGCGCTCATCGCCTTGCCGATGCACATCACGTCGGGCGTGACGCCCGCGTGCTCGGAGGCCCACATCGGGCCGGTGCGTCCGTACCCGGCGAAGACCTCGTCGGTCACCAGGAGCACGCCGGCCTCGCGCGTCACGTCGCGCAGCTCGCGGAGGTGCGAAGGCAGGTAGGCGCGCATGCCCGCCGCGCCCTGCACCATCGACTCGACGACGACGGCGGCGAGCGAGTCCTTCTCCCGCCGGACCATCTCGCAGATCGCCTCCATCGCCTGGCCGGGGAAGGGCGCTTGCACGCAGTCGAAGAGCACGCCCGCGTAGGGACGCTTGAAGACGTCGACGCCGCCGAGGCTCGTCGCCCCGAGCGTGTCGCCGTGGAACGCGCCCTCGAGCGCGAGGAAGCGCGTCTTGCCGGGCGAGCCGGTCTGGCGCGCGTGCTGGATCGCGATCTTGATCGCGACCTCGATCGAGCCCGATCCGTTGTCGGTGTAGAATACACGCGTAAGCCCGGGGGGCGAGATGCGGACGAGGTCGTCCGCGAGCGCCGCGGCCGGCTCGTGCGCGATGCCCGCGAGCGAGCAGTGGGCGAGCCGCTCGCTCTGCTCGCGCATGACGCGGAGCAGGCGAGGGTGACCGTGGCCGAGCGCGGCGACCCACCACGACGAGTTGCCGTCGAGGTAGCGCTTCCCGTCCGCGTCCTCGAGCCACGCGCCGTCCGCGCGCGTCACGACGATGGGATCGGTCTTGTCCCACTCGTCGACGGACGTGTACGGATGCCAGACGCGCGCCTTGTCGAGCTGGACGATGGCGTCGCGATCGAGGGGCGGGCGGCTCACTTGTGCGTCGGCATGAGGGGCGCCGTCTGCATCGGCATCGGGTTCGGCGATCCCGGCGTGCCGGCCGGCGGCCTCGGGCCCGCATCGCCCTTCGCCGCAGGCGCCGGCTTGGCCGCACCGGCGTCCTTCGTCGCGGCGGCAGGCGCACCCGCGTCGGCGGCCCCGTGATCTCCGTGCCCGCCGGCGGTCTCGGCCGGCGCTTCGTGGTCGACGTTGAACTTGCGCGTCGTCGAGTTCCACGGGCCCTCGATCGGCTTGTTCGAGCCGTCGACGAGCTCGAGCTTGACCTCGTACGTCCCGTTCTGGAGGTTGTCGAGGTAGTAGGGCGTTCCGAACTTCTCGACCTTGCCCTCGAGCGGCTTGTCGATCCCCGGGCCGGTGACCGTGATGTTCACGTGGTCCTTGCCCTCGGCGAGGGTCACGTTCGCCACGTAGAAGTCGACGAGCACGTGGTTCGCCATCTCGCCCTTGTAGTCGCCCTTCGGGCGGCTGTAGACGAGCATCGGCTTCTTCGTCGGGTCGTCCTTCGTGTCGCCCTTCTTTCCGACCCAGAACGGGACGATCGCGAGGGCGTCCTTCGTCTTGACCGACTCGTGGTTCGCGCGGCTCGGGAACGCGACGAGCACGTGGCGGCCCTCGGTGAGCGCCTCGCCGGCGGCGAGCTCGGAGAGCTTCACGGGGGCCTTCGTGTCGTAGATCGGCTTGTACGGCTTGTTGTCGAGGATGAGGTGGACGTGGCTCGAGCCCGGCGCCGTCTGCCAGTTCTTCACGTCGAGCTTCACGGCGAAGTCGCCGGCCTTGTCCGCGGCGAGCGCCTGGTCCTTCGCCGGCGCGGTGATCTTCACCGTCGGCGTCGGCGCGGCGGGATCCGGGCTCGGCGCGCCCGGCGTGAGCGTGACCGGGGGAGCCGCGGGCTTGGACGGAGCGGCGGTGCCGGTCGCGCTCGGCGTCGTCGTCACGGGCGTGACGCCTGCGTCCATGCTCGGGGCCGGCGGCGGGGGAGGCGGCGGCGGCAGGTTGTCGTTGCCGCCTCCGCAGGCGACCGCACCGATGCCGGCGCCAGTGAGAGCGAGGACGGAGACGAACAGAGCGGTGCGGGCGAGCCTCATGGCGGCGGAGCTTTCCACCGCTCGGGCCGTCACCGCAAGCCCCCTTGACGTCGATCGACGGCGCGCGCACCGTTCGGGCGCGATGCCGCACCGCGAGCGCTATCTCTTCGTCTGCACCAATCGACGCGAGGAAGGCAACCCGAAGGGCTCCTGCGCGCAGAAGGGGAGCGAGGAGCTCGTCAAGGCGCTCAAGGAGGCGCTCAAGTCCCGCGGCGCCGCCGACCGCGTGCGCGCGTGCTCGTCGGGGTGCCTCGACCTGTGCGAGATCGGCGCCGCCATCGTCCAGGAGCCCGACCACGTCGCGTACGGCCGCGTGAAGCTCGGCGACGTGGACGAGATCGCCGATGCGGTCGTCGCCGGGGAGGTCGTCGAGCACCTCGTGGTCTTCCGCCCGCAGAAGAAGGAGTGACGCGATGGCGCTGGGCTTCGAGATCGCGGAGTCGCTCTCCGGCAGCTGGTATCGCCTCGACGATCCGACGACCGATCGCGCGATCCGCTACACGCTCCGCCTCGGCGTGGCCGGCCTGCGGCGCTTCGTGAGGGAGCGGAAGCTCGAGGCGCGCGGCACCATCTTCATCGAGGGGCTCGCCGAGGGGGAGGTCGACGAGGGTCGACCGGTCTTCGGGACCCTGCTCTGGCGCCTGCCCGACGAGAAGCGCGTCCCCTACGACCTCGAGCTGCAAGGCGACGACGGCAAGCACTACCGGCTCCGCGGTCAGCGCGACTTCTTCGTCCACGACGCGATCGACTCGCTGACCATCCTGCCGGCGAGCATCTACGACGAATCGGGCGCCGAGATCGGCCGCGCGACGCTACGCTTCGATCCGCGCACCCAGCTGCCGGCCACGCTGAAGTCGATCCGTCCGCGGCTGTTTCGCTGAGGAGGAGCACGCATGGAACGCCTGAGCCCCGCATCGACCGTCCTCCTCGTCGTCGACGTGCAGGAGAGGCTCGCCGCGGCGATGCCACCCGAGGCGCTCGAGCGCCTGGTGAAGAACACTGGGATCCTGCTCGAGACGGCGAAGCTCCTCGGGATGAAGGTGCTCGCGAGCGAGCAGTACCCGAAGGGGCTCGGGCCGACGCTGCCCGCGCTCGCCGACCGGCTGCGCGAGGTCGGCGCGACGCCGCTGCCGAAGACGACGTTCGACGCGTGCGCCGATCTCGCCATCGCGCGCGCGCTGTCGGACGCCGCGCCGAGGGCCGTCGTGATCGTCGGCATGGAGACGCACGTCTGCGTCTTCCAGACGGCGCGCGAGCTCGTGAAGCGCGGTTACGCGGCGCACGTCGTCGCCGACGCGGTGACGTCGCGGCGCGAGGAGAACCGCGTGCTCGGCCTCTCGCTCTGCGAGCGGGCAGGGGCGATCGTCACGCCGACCGAGACCGTCGCCTTCGACCTCCTCGGCGAGGCGGGCACCGACGCGTTCAAGGCCGTCTCCAGGCTGGTGCGCTGAAGGGGCGCGGAGAAAGCGCGCGCTGGCTGAGGTTCGCCGGAATGTCAGCCGGCCTTGACATGTTGTCTGCCGTTGACAGCATGGACAACGTGATTGACGAATCGTCTCCCGGCTCCGACAAGACGTCCGGCGCCGGCGCCGTGGAGGCCGGGCAGGAGGGGATCACCGTCCTCGTGGTGGACGACGAGCGGTCGAACGTCGAGTCGCTCGAGAAGATCTTCCTCAAGGAGAACATGCGGGTGCTCGTCGCCTACGACGCGAAGCACGCGCTCGAGCAGCTCCGGAACCATCGCGTCCACGTGCTGCTCACCGATCTGATGATGCCGGGCACGACCGGCCTCGAGCTCCTGCGAGCGGTCAAGCAGGTGCGGCCCGAGGTCGAGGTCGTCCTCATGACCGCGTACGGGTCGGTCGAGGCGGCCGTCAGCGCGATGCGCGAGGGGGCTTACGACTTCGTCGAGAAGCCGCTCAAGCGCATGACGATCGTGAAGAGCGTCCGCAAGGCCGCGGAGCGCGGTCGGCTGCTCGAGGAGAACCGCTCGCTGAAGGACGAGATCAAGATGCTGACGAAGCGCGAGATCGTCGGCAGCTCGGCGGCGTGGCGGCGGGTCGTCGAGGTGGCGACACAGGCCGCGCCGAGCATGGCGACGGTGCTGGTGCTCGGCGAGAGCGGCACGGGCAAGGAGCTGCTCGCGCGCTACATCCACGAGAAGAGCGCGCGTTCGAAGGGCCCGTTCATCGCGGTCAACTGCGCGGCGATCCCGGAGACGATCCTCGAGAGCGAGCTGTTCGGCCACGAGCGCGGCGCGTTCACCGGCGCGGTGACGAAGAAGGACGGGCGCTTCGCGAAGGCGGCGGGCGGCACACTCTTCCTCGACGAGATCGGGGAGCTGTCGCCGCAGGTGCAGGTCAAGCTGCTGCGCGTCCTGCAGGAGGGCGAGTACGAGCCGCTGGGCGGCAACACGATCAAGGCCGACGTGCGCATCGTCGCGGCGACGAACCGCGACCTGCTCGCCGAGGTCCAGGCGGGCCGCTTCCGCGAGGACCTCTACTACCGCCTCAACGTGATCGCGGTCACCGCGCCGCCGCTCCGCGCACGCCGCGAGGACATCCCCCTGCTCGTCGATCACTTCGTCGGGCTCTACGCGAAGAAGAACGGCAAGTCGCGCCTCGTCGTCGCGCGCGCCGCGCTCGAGCGGATGCTCGACTACGCGTGGCCGGGCAACGTGCGCGAGCTCGAGAACGTGATCGAGCGGGCGGTGGTCCTCTCGCGCGGCGACACGCTCACCGAGCACGATCTGCCCGAGGCGATCGCGCGCTCGAGCGGGACGGCGCCTCGCGCCCTCGAGTTCCCGGTGGGCACGCCGCTCTCGGAGATCGAGCTCCGCGTCATCAAGGAGACCCTGAAGCACACGAAGGGCGACAAGGCCGTCGCCGCGCAGCTGCTCGGGATCTCGACGCGCACGATCTACCGGAAGCTGGACGGAGATCCGGCAGAGTCGACCGACGCCTGATTTTTGGCGATCATCAGGTCGGTGCTCACCCCCGGCCACCGGCTCGATCGCTACGAGCTGCTCTGCCCGATCGCCTCGGGGGGGATGGCCACGGTCTGGCTCGCGCGGCTGCGCGGCAAGCGCGGCTTCGAGAAGCTCGTCGCGATCAAGACGATCAAGACGGAGCTGATCCGCGACCCGACGTACCACGAGATGTTCCTCGACGAGGCGCGCATCGCCTCGCGCATCCAGCACCCGAACGTCGCCCAGATCCTCGACCTCGGCGAGCAGGACGAGAACCTCTATCTGGTCATGGAGTGGGTCGACGGCGACTCGCTCGCCAAGATCTGCCGGATGGCGGCGAAGAAGAAGCGGCCGGTGCCCGTCCCGCTCGCGCTGCGCGTGATCGCCGACGCGTGCGCGGGGCTCCACGCCGCGCACGAGCTGAGGGGCAACGACGGAAAGCCGCTCGGCGTCGTGCACCGGGACGTCTCTCCCCAGAACATCCTGGTCACGGGCGGCGGGGCGGCGAAGGTGATCGACTTCGGGCTCGCCAAGGCGGAGCACCGCGACGCCCCGGACACGCAGGCCGGGGTGGTGAAGGGCAAGATCCGCTATCTGTCGCCCGAGTACGTGAGCGGGAAGGGCGCCGACCGGCGGGCGGACGTCTGGGCGGCGGGGATCTGCCTCTGGGAGATCGTCACCGGACAGACGCCCTACGACGATCTCGGCGACATCGACGTCGTCCGGCATCTCATGGGCCCCGATCCCGCGCCGAAGCTCGACGGCGACGACGTGCCGGAGGCGCTGCGCCCGGTGCTCGCGCGCGCGCTCGCGGCCGATCCCGCCGATCGCTTCCCCACCGCGGCGGCGATGCGCCGCGCGATCGAGCAGGCGCTCGGCGCGCTCGGGAAGTCGCCGACCACCGAGGACGTGGCCGAGTTCATCGCCGAGGTGCTGCCGGAGCTCGCCGAGCGGCGCAGCCGGACCGTCACGAAGGTGATCGAGAGCGTGAAGCCATCGACGAGCCTCGTCCCCGAGGCGCCCGGGCCGACGCCGACGCCGATCGTCGTGGTGCCGCCGCCGCCGGCATCGAGCCAGGCGGTCGATCTCGTGCGGAGGAAGAAGCCGAAGGAGCCCGCGAAGGAGCCGGCGAAGGAGCGCGCCGAGGAAGCGAAATCGATCGCCGCGGCGACGCTGAGCGAGCAGCTCGGCGAGCGGCCTCCGAGCCGCGTGGGCACGTACTTCTTCCTCGCGATCGTCGGCGTGGCGGCATTCGCCGCGTTCGTCTGGCCGGGGCGCGATCGGCTGCGCGCGATGGCGACCTCGGCGCCGGAGCCGAGCGCGCCGGTCGCGCCGGAGCCTTCGGTGTCGGCGTCCGCTGGGCAGGAAGCGTCGTCGCCGCCGCCGACCGTCGATCTCGATCCGCCGAGCGCGCCGAGCGCGTCGAGCGTGTCGTTCGCTTCGTCGGCGTCGTCACCGGCCGTCGCGCGGGTGCCCACCGTCTCCGCGCCCGCGGCCAGCGCGACGAGCGACGGCGGCCGACCGAGATGGGACTATCGCCCCGACGGCTGGCAGGAGCCGAGCGATCCGCTCGCGGCTGCGTCCGCCGCCGCCGCGGCCAGCGCGATCCTCGCGACGCCGCCGGCCGCGTCGACGTCCGCGAGCCCGCCGGCGCCCGGGTCCGCCGATGCGGGCCGCTGAAGTCCGATTGTCACTTTGGCAGAGGAGCGGCCGGGCAGGGGGACCGCGCGCCAAGGTGGCGAAGCCCACGGGCGCGGCGCCGTGATTTTGCGTTGATTTCTCGCGGTTAACGCGGTGGCATGCGGCTCGCTTTCCGCCCCGGTCGGGGCCAGAGCGCCCACCGTCCGATGGCCGTCGATCAAGTCCTCAAGAAGAACTTCTGGCTCGTCGTGCTCCCCCTCGTGGCGATCGCGGCGCTCCTCGATGCGCAGGCCGTCTCGCAGCTCATCGGGGTGGGGCTGCAGCCCGACGAGAAGCAGCTCACCGCGCCGCCCGCGGTCGCGAAGATCGCCCCGTCCGGCGGCTCGTCCTCGAAGAGCACGAGCGCCGAGCCGATCCTCGCGCGAAACCCCTTCGATCACGTCACCGGTCCGCTGCGTGCGCCGGCGACCGAGGACACCGTCGCGTCCGCGTCCGGTCCCATCGACACGAGCGACATCTGGAACGTGCCCGCGTGCGACGGCGTGAAGGTGCTCGTCATCGCGGCGAGCCGCGACGAGGCGCTCTCCGGCGGCGACGGCAAGAGCCAGCTCCGTCGCCGCGGCGGAGAGTTCGCGGGCAAGAAGGTCCACTTCGTCGGCTGGGATCGCGTCTGGTTCGAGAACGGCGGCTCGCTCTGTCAGGCGAAGCTGTTCGATCAGAAGTCGGTCGCCGCGGCCGCGGCTCCCGCTCCGGCGCCGGCCGCGTCGACGCCGGCCCCGGCGGGCGGCGGGAAGTCGCTCGATCCGGCGATCGCGAAGGGCATCCAGAAGGTGAGCGCGACCGAGTACAACGTCGATCGCGGGACGCTCGACAAGATCCTCGAGAACCAGGCGGACCTCATGCGCCAGGCGCGCGTCGTCCCCGAGCAGGAGAACGGCCGCACCGTCGGCATCCGCATGTTCGGCGTCCGTCCGGACACGCTGCTCGGCGTGCTCGGGATGGAGAACGGCGATCGTCTGCAGACGATCAACGGCTTCGACATGTCGAGCCCGGAGAAGGCGCTCGAGGCCTACGCGCGCCTGCGCACCGCCGACAAGCTCACCGTCCAAGTGAACCGCCGGGGGCAGAACATCAACCTCGACTACAACATCAAATGAGCACTCCCGACACCACGCAGCCCGACCTGTTCAAGAAGACGCTCCGCACCGTCGCCATCCTCGTCGGTGCGTGCGTTCTGTTCGTCGGGGCGCTCAGCGCCGCTGCGGTCGCCATCACGTCGCGCGCGTTCGGAACGGCGCCGGCCAGCGCCGCCGAGCTCTCCAAGCCCGACGCCACCGCGAAGAAGCCCCTCTCGATCTGACGCGCCGCCCGAAATCTCGAAATGAAGAAGCGACACCTCGCACTCCTTGCAGCACTCGTCGCAGTACCATTCGCGGAAGGCTTCGCGTCCGCGCAGACGACCAACCCGCGCTCGAAGCAGCCGTCGGGCCTCGGTGCGCAGACGTCGCTCGGCGCTGCGGGAGGACAGCCCGTGGGCGGCGCCGCCCCGGCCGCCACGCCCGCGCCCGCGCCCACGACCGCTCCGGCCACGAGCACGCCGCAGGCCGGCGCAGCCGGCGGTACGACGGCCGGCGCAGGCGCGAAGCCCGCGCCGACGACCGGCCCGAGCGGCAAGGCGCAGGGCGACACGCAGAACCTCGCCCAGTTCGAGAGCGCGCTCGAGTTCGAGCCGCGCTCGCCGAACTACAAGGTCGCGTTCTCGCTGGAGGACGCAGACCTCGCCGAGCTCGTGCGCGTGATCTCGCAGCTCACGGGCAAGCGCTTCATCTTCGGCGGCAAGGTCAAGAACATCAAGGCGAGCGTGTATTCGCCGCAGAAGGTGACGGTCGCCGAGGCGTACCAGGCCTTCCTCTCGATCCTCGAGGCGAACAAGCTCACCGTCGTCCCCCACGGTCGCTTCCTCAAGATCATCGATACGGACGCGGTCGCATCGAGCGGCACTCCGATCTACGGAGCCGCGCAAGGCGCTCCGGCCGAGGACCGCTACGTCACCCGTATGCATCGCCTCGGCCACATCAGCGCGGACGATGCCGCCACCGTGCTCGGAAAGTTCAAGACGAAGGAAGCCGACATCACCGTCTACGGTCCCGGCAACATGGTCATCATCACCGATACCGGGACGAACATCCGGCGGATGATGCAGATCCTGGAAGAGATCGACGTCGGCTCGTCCGGCGATCAGGTCTTCATCGAGCCGATCCACTACTCGTCGGCGCAGGAGATGGAGAAGAGGATCAACGAGCTCTTCGACATCAAGAGCGGCGCGCCCGGGCCGGCCTCGAGCCCCAAGCCCGGCGGCGGCTCGACGACGTCGACCGCGCCCGCGGTCGGTGCGATGCACGTCGCGAAGATCGTCGCGGACGATCGCTCGAACTCGCTCATCATCGTCTCGACCGAGGCGGCGTACCTGAAGATCCTCGAGCTCATCAAGCGGCTCGACGTACCGCAGACGGGCGAGGGCGAGATCCACGTCCTCCCGCTGCAGCACGCCGACGCGACCGAGCTGACGAAGACGCTGAACGACATCATCACCGGTGCGGGCGCGGGCACGACCGGCGCTCCGGCGGGCGGGCGAGGGCAGGCGGCGCCGGCTCCGGCGGCCGCGGGGCAGCAGGCCGGCATCTTCGAGGGCGGCGTGCGCGTCTCGGCCGACAAGGCGACGAACTCGATCGTCATCACCTCGTCGCTCCGGGACTACGCCCAGCTCCGCGCCGTCATCGACCGGCTCGACCAGGCGCGGCGCCAGGTGTTCATCGAGGCGGTCATCATGGACCTCCAGCTGAAGCGCTCCGACACGCTCGGCGTGAGCTTCCACGGCGGCGCGCCCTTCCAGTTCGACCAGCCGAACGACTCGGTCGTGTTCGGCGGCAACAAGATCCTCAACACCATCCCGCCGGTCCCCACCGATCCCGAGGCGCTCCAGGGCTTCGCCCTCGGCGTCCGCGGCCCCGGCATCTCCGGCTCGCAGAACTTCCTCGGCACCGGCATCTCCATCCCCGCGTTCGGCACCTTCATCCAGGCGATCGCGCGCACCGGCGACACCGACCTCCTCTCGACGCCGCACATCCTCGCGCTCGACAACGAGGACGCCGAGATCAACGTCGGCGACAACGTCCCGCTGCAGACCAACCAGGGCCTCGGGTCGCTCGCCGGCCTGGCCGGAGCTGCGCCCGGCGCGGCCGGCGCCGCGGGAGCGCTCGGCGGTCTCGGTGCCCTCGGCGGCCTCGGCGGCTTCGGCTCGTTCGGTGTCCCGCGCCAGGACGTCGGCACCAAGATCAAGATCAAGCCGCACCTCAACGATTCGAACCAGGTGCGCCTCGACGTGACCGAGGAGATCAGCGAGGTCGGCGCGAACGTCGGAGGTACGTCGGGCGCGTTCAACATCTCGAAGCGCACCGCGACGACGAAGCTCGTCGTGCAGGACCAGCAGACGATCGTGATCGGCGGCTTGATCCGCAACGTCGTCGGCCGGAGCGAGGAGAAGATCCCGGTCCTCGGCGACATCCCCGTCCTCGGCGCGCTCTTCCGCAAGCGCACCAACCAGAACGAGAAGCGGAACCTGATCCTCGTCTTGACGCCGTACATCATCCGCAACCAGCAGGACCTCCGCACGGTCTTCGAGCGGAAGATGCAGGAGCGGCAGGAGTTCCTCGATCGCTACTTCGTGTTCAGCGAGACGAGCGAGTACAAGCCGCCGAAGGACTGGTCGCGCACGAACGGCCTCGTCGAGGACATCCGCCAGTCGTACTTCGCCGTCGAGGAGAAGAAGCGCCTCGACGAGATCACGCGTCCTCGCGAGCTCAAGACGCACGAGCCGCAGCGCCCGCTCGAGATGCCGGCGGGCGCGCTCCCCAGCGCCACCAGCGGCGCCGCGGGCACCACGCCCGCGACGACGACCCCCGCGACCCCCAGGCCGGTCACGACGCCCCCGAGCGGCGGTACGCCTCCGGTCAACGTCAACCCCGCAGTCCGCAACATCGAGAAGATCGAGAAGTAGTACCCGACATGGAGCAGCGATTCCTCGGCGAGATCCTCAACCGGCGCGCGGGCGTTCCGCTCGAGCGCCTCGAGGCGCTGTACGCCGTGCAGCGCGAGAAGGGGATCGATCTGGTCGACCTCCTCGTGAACGGCAACGTCCTCGACGAGTCGACCATCGCGCAGTCGCTCGCCGCCGAGGCGGAGCTCCCGTACGTCGACAAGGTGGAGCCCGACAAGATCTCGACCGCGCTCGCCACGCGGCTTCCGATCACGTTCGCCAAGCAGCACAAGATCCTCGTCACCAACGAGGACGACTTCGCGGTCTACGTGCTCATCGGAGATCCATTCGACACCGTCGCGCTCGACGAGATCCGCGTCGTGTTCGGCAAGATGGTCGAGGCCTCGGTCGCCGCGAGCGAGAAGATCGAGGACGCCATCAACCGCGTGTACGAGCGAGAGGCGGGCGGCGGCGAGCTCGAGAGCGACGACGCGCAGGTCGACGAGCACGAGGTCGCCGGCGGCGACATCCTCGACTCCGACGACGAGGCGCCGGTCATCCGCTGGGTCAACTCGCTCTTCCTCCAGGCGATGAAGGAGCGCGCGAGCGACATCCACATCGAGCCGGAAGAGAAAGAGGTCATCGTCCGCTATCGCATCGACGGCGAGCTCTACGTCGCCCGCCGCGCCCCGCGTGCGTTCATGAACTCCATCGTCAGCCGCATCAAGATCGAGTCCGCGCTGAACATCGCGGAGAAGCGCCTGCCGCAGGACGGACGCATCACGAAGAAGATCGCGGGCAAGAGCTTCGACATCCGCGTGAGCACCATCCCGACGAGCCGCTCCTACGAGCGCATCGTCATGCGTCTGCTCAACAAGTCGAGCGTCCTGCTCGACCTGCCGGACCTCGGCTTCTCCGCGCGCGACTACGCGCTGATGGACTCGCTCATCCACCGGCCAGACGGCATCATCCTCGTCACCGGCCCGACCGGCTCCGGTAAGACGACGACGCTCTATGCGTGTCTCAACCGGATCAACCAGCCGAACATCAACATCCTCACCGCCGAGGATCCGGTCGAGTACGAGCTGCCGCAGATCCACCAGGTGCACGTCAACGCGAAGATCGGCTTGACCTTCGCGAGCGCGCTCCGCGCCTTCCTCCGCCAGGACCCCGACGTCGTCATGGTCGGCGAGATCCGCGACAAGGAGACGGTCGAGATCGCGATCAACGCGTCGCTCACCGGTCACCTCGTGCTCTCCACCATCCACACCAACGACGCGCCGGGCGCGTTCACCCGAATGATCGACATGGGGGTCGAGCCGTTCCTCCTCCGCTCGTCGGTCATCGGCATCCTCGCCCAGCGCCTCGTCCGCGTCCTCTGCCCGCACTGCAAGGAGCCGTACGAGGCGACGCCGACCGAGCTCGACGAGCTCGGCATCACGCCCGAGCGGTGCAACGCGCGGCGCCGCCGGCAGGCGCTCCCGCAGACGCGCTACTACCCGCGGAACGTGCAGGGCACGGACCCGCTCGAGAACTACCCGGGGCCGTACGTCACGTTCCACCGCCCGAAGGGCTGC
>WBZO01001971.1_pt1 | contig 28911 bp, 27 predicted proteins | sample 5204261 | NCBI WGS metagenome assembly WBZO01 (sample SAMN12412400, study PRJNA552823) | activated sludge metagenome | isolation source: activated sludge from anammox sidestream of wastewater treatment plant... | place: USA: North Carolina | collected 2017-09
GTACAAAAACGCCAACATTCCGCCGATCCATAACGCCAAAAACAGCGAAAGCACGGTGTCCAAGATAGCCGCCGATAAAAACCAAAATGCAAAAAGCGCAATCACCAGTACTCCGGCGGACAGTCCGTCCAGTCCGTCGGTGATATTAAACGCATTGGCGAATGCGATAATCACAAATACGGCAAACGGTATGTACCACCATCCGAGGTGAAACACCCCCAGAAGCGGCAGATGGACGATGCCGATCTTCAAATCGTGTACCAACCAAAATCCGATGATACCCGCAAGCAATATTTCAAGGTATAGCTTATGCCGGAGCCTGAGTCCGAAAAATCCGTTCTTTACCCAGCCGAATGTTTTTTTCGTATCATCCAAAAGACCCAACAACCCGAACGAGATAAAGGTGAATAACAGAATCTTTACCTCACTTGCCAACGGATACACCGACGTAATCGGTATCCAGAAATAGTACATGAGGACCAGCAACACCGGCAAAAGCAGGGTCGTGAGCGCGATAATCAGAAGTCCTCCTCCCACGGGAGTACCTGCCTTGTGATGGTGGAATTTGTCAAAAAGCGGGGTTCGTTTATTGAACATGTCGCGGGTGACCTGATCGAGTCTGCGAAGCTTCAAATGATACAGAAGTTTGATAAACGGGATGAACAATACACTGTGGATAAGCCACGAAAATAAGACGACGCCGAGAAGTAATTGCATAGGTTAATACCCGAAACGGGCAACTAATTTGGGTCCCAATATCAGTACCGCCACTAACACCGCTCCGAATGCTACCGTCAGCATCATACCTGCGGCGACATCTTTGGCGATTTTGGCCTCTTTGCGCCACTCGGTGGTAATAAGGTCGGTCATTGATTCAAGTGCGGTATTGATCATCTCTGCGGAAAGTCCCAATACGATGGTAAATGCGATGATCGCTCCTTCGACGGGGCTCACCCCAAGATAGGTGCACAGAAAAAGCGCGAGAATTGAAAGCGCGATATGTACGCGAAAATTCGGCTGGGTGGTGATTGCCCACCAAAGGCCGGAAAATGCGTTTTTAAATGAGATATGGTGTTGCATCAATATCTTTTTCATATCCCTATGCTCCTAAGTATAGGTGGTTGCCCGGTAAAACTCAACGAAACGGCATAGCCGCCTAATCGTACCCTTTCATAAGGCGCCTGATCGTTTCAACGGTTCGCGGAATAATGTAAAGCGGAGACAAGGGAATATCCTGCGCATGCGAATATTCGACCACCCTGCCCCCGAACCCCTTTTTGAACAATGTTATTCCTCGCCATGGATGATTTGGGCTGTTTTCCGGTGCTATACCCCAAAAATTGTACACTTTCATTCCTCTTTTTTTGGCATCTTTGATTGCTTCCCACTGCAGAAGAGGCGACGCGGGTACTTTCGACTGTACCGATGCGCCATGGTGATATATCGCCTGATTGCCATAATACAGGATAATCGCCGACGCCGTCGTTTTGCCTTCGTATTTGCCCAAATACAGCAAGGCCTGTTTTGCTTTCGCAAACAGCGCAAATTCTTCCCGTATGCCCACATGCGGGACAAATCCGTGGCGGTTGCTTGTCGCTTCATAGAGCGAAAAAAATTCATGAAGATATTTGCCGTCCGTGGTCGTAAAGACTTCCACCCCTTCCTTTTGCCCGCGACGCACTTCATAACGTACCGTTTTTCGCATACCGGAAAGCAACTCTTCTTCCGATTTATCAAGATCCAATACCCAGCAATACTCCCCGTCCATCCGATGCATGGCGGCGGGTATCGTGCGCAGGCGGGAAAACAGTGATGCGGTTTCGGGGGAATTCGGCAGTAAGGGACTGATCCGTATGAAGACGCATCCTAACTTTTTTGCTTCTCGGGTCAGCAGTGCAAGGGATGCTTTCCACGTAGCAATGTCCTGTTTTTCAAAAACCGGACCGTGTCGCACATGCAAGAACTTTCCCCGTTTTGCGTTGACGAGCACGGCTTGCGCGACACCTACAAGTTTGTCACCCCGGTAAAATCCGTATCGCGACACGGCAATGTGGGCGTTTTTTTGTACTTCACCCCATAACCAGCTCTGAAAAAGCGCCTGAGGACTGTGTCTGAGGATAAACCATTCCCACGTGGCGCGATCTTCGACAATACGCATGAGGAGTTTCATATCGCTATTGTACGTGAAAGGATGATTCGGCGCCAATCGTCGTCATTTCCCCGTGTCCGCAATACAGCATGGTGCGCCCGGGGAGTTTCATTACCCGTGCTATTGACCTGACAAGCTCGGTCCTGCTTGCATACTCATGATCCGTCCGTCCTACCCCGCCGCCCGAAAAAAGCAAATCCCCGCAAAAGAGCGTATTTTCCGCCTTGTCATGGAGGCATATGCTTCCCGGGGTATGTCCTGGCGTTTCCATGACCGTCAGCTCGTGGGTACCGACGTGCAGGATGTCTCCTTCAGTAAGATACCGACTCACCAAAGGGGCAGGATCGGATGCAACACCCAAAAAATGTCTCGCGGTCTGCGGCATTCTGGCAACCAGAAATTCATCGTTTTTATGGATTGCAAACGGAATACCAAACCCCGCCGTCACGGCAAACGCACCCATGATGTGGTCAAAGTGACCGTGGGTTGCAACCACAAGAGACGGCGTAATTTTCTCACGAAGCAACGTGTCGCTTATATACTCGGCATCATCCCCCGGATCCACGACGATCCCCTCGCCCGTATCACGATCGGCGAGAATATAACAATTGGTAGCCATTTGACCGACGGTAAGCGAAATGATTTTGAGCTGATGCATGGTTAGTCGGCAAATATTTGCGTGAACATTTTGCCGTATATGCCTCCGTCAATGACGCCGATACCGATCCGACCGAACCGGGGTTCCAAAATATTTGCCCGATGTCCAGGGCTGTTCATGAGGCCGTCGTGCGCGCTCGTGAGATCGGGAGCGTAGGCCAAATTTTCCCCTACCACGGTGTAGGAGATCTTTGCCGCATCCATCCGATCGGCCGCGTTTTTTCCGTCGGGATCATAATGCGAAAAATATCGACGCTCGAACATATCCCGACTTTTTCCTCGGGCAACCGTGCTTATTGAAGGATCCAGGGTAAGCGGTGCAAGGCCTTTCTGCACCCGTTCTTTGTTGACGAGATCGACCATCCCCGATTCTGCGGTGCTATCGGTAGTATAGACGATGCCGCGAGTCGGAATATCAAGCGGTATTTGCTGTTTTGAACCCGGCTCCACCGTAAGGAAGGTGACGGCCTTTTTTGCGACCTGCGAAATCGATGCGGTAATATCACCCGCATAACGCTGTGCAATCAGTACCAATGCGCTCCCTATGGAGGATGCGTTAATATCCTGTTTTATTGTGCCCCGTAGCGGAAGGGCAAGAATCAAAAGCAGGAAAAAAGTTACCAGAATGCACCCGTTAACCGCGGAAAGAAACGCGCCGAGAATCTGATTGATTTTTGACGCATGGAGTTTGCCGGGCAATCTATTGATTCCGAACAGCAATACTTCTTCAATGACAAGCTGAGCGATGAGGGCAACACCCGCATACCCCACGACCGAAGTCCAAGCGGGAGTAATACCGAATTTTTCGCCGAGAAAAGTTCCGACGACACTCTGATAGCGTATGGCAAGCCATAGGGAACCGATGAACGAAAATAAATTAGCGATAAGCGTCAGACTGCCGCGAATCCACCCTTCATACAAGTGATACAGGATAACGATGACGATGATGGCGTCTATCCAATAAAGTTGCATTGGTTAACGAAGTTTCCGGATAAGCGAAACGACTGCACTGGCATCCTTCCCGCTTATCAGGGTGGGAAGATTGACTACTCTTGATGCGGCGGATTCCGCAACGGGACAACTTCCCTTTTTATAGCCGATACTGATAAATGCAACACCCCGGGGATCGATAATATTATTATACCAATTCCCCAAAAGCACCCCCTTTTTTTTCGCTTTCGACCTCATACGTTCCGGGTTAGCGACTTCAATGGTATATCGCAAAGGGGCACTGCCGTTTGTCAGTTTGGGCAGGGTGATACCGGGCAGAGTAGCAAGCGACTCGGCGTAATATGCCGCAATCGATTGACGCATATTCGTGTAGCGGGTAAGTTTTTTCAGTTGTCCCATAAGCAAATAGGCAAGCGCCTCGGGATATTTTGCCGGAAACAGCAACGGTTTGCCGCCCGTTTTTTCCGTCGCAAACACCGGAAACGATAACAACCGCATTCGTTGCATAAGAAATAAAAGCAGTTTTCCTATGCCAAGTCGGTACATCGGCAGAATGAGCGCAAAGAGTATCGGATGTAAAAGTTGCTGGGCAATCCAACCGGCGTTTGGTTGCGGTACGCGTTCGTGATAGCGGGAAAGCGCATCCACCGCTTTTTTGTGTCTGGCGCGGATAACCGCCGCTCCTCCCCACACGCTGGAAAGCGATTTATCACGACCGAAACTGAAAAAAGCCGCATCACCCAAGGTGCCCAAGGGCGTATCGTTGCATCGTGATCCCAGCGCATGGGCACAATCCTCGATAAGAAGAAGATTGTGCTTTTTGGCGATGACAAGAAGCGAGTCCATATCGGCGGGGACACCGAACGTATGTTGCACGATAATCGCTTTTGTTTTTCGGCTGACGCATTTTTCTACCGATCGCGGTGCGCTATTGTAGGTCCCGTCGATATCCGCATAGACGGGAGTCGCCCCCGCCCACAGCACACCGTTCGGAACGGCGACACACGTGAATGCCTGTACGATCACCTCGTCTCCTTCTCCTATACCGAAGCTCTTGAGGATTATTAACAGCGCACTGCGTCCGCTATTGAAAAAAAACGGACGATCCCCGTTCCCCAAATATTCGGCAAACCAACGGGTAACCTCGGCGAGACTTCCTCCCCGTTGCCACCGCCACGGCGTCAAAAACATACCGAATGCGCGCAGGACATCATCCCCTTCGGTATTGGGAGACAACGAGGCTGATATGACGCGAGCAATACCCATAGCGGTTATACAAGCAGATGCAATGCGTGTTCGGCATCTTTTCCCTTAAAAAGCACGACATCGCCTTTCCGCACCGTATCACGGATATACGTGGCTATCGGTGACGGAGGACGGATATATACGGGACATTTCGGAGAAACTTTTTTGACGCCTTTGATAAACGATTCGGAAAAATTACCGTTTGTCAGGAAAATGACATCGCAATGCTTTGCGGCAACCTCCCCCACCGCCTCATGTGAACTCTGTGCATATGCGCCCAACTCTACCATCGGTTGAAACACCATAATGCGCTTTCCTTTCTGATCGCCCAGAAAACGAATCGCCGCCATGGCCGCATCGGGATTGTTATTGAACGTATCATCGATAAATATGCTTCCGTTCACTCCGGGTCGGACCCGCATGACTTTTTCGGCGGGACTGACCGTACTTGCCGCTTTTGCCGCAGACCGAAAATCCATGCCGACTGCCACCGCTCCCGCAATCGCCGCCAAAATGTTTCCCGCCTGGTGCACCCCTACGACGGGTGCGTGGACGGATATTTTTTGTGACTTGTACCTGCATTCAAAGCGAACGCCGGTGATATCCGAACGGATATTGTCGCCGTAAAATATTTCGTCGGCGAGCACGGCGTGATTTTTATGAGGCTCCCGTACCGTCCATCCCCAGACGACACATCCGTCGCGTCGTGCCCACTGTGCCATGGTGCATACCCTATGGTCATCCAAGTTAACTATCACGACGCGCTTCCCGACCAACCCTTGTACCAGTTCATATTTGGCCTGCATCGTTGTTTCGATGGAACCGAATAAATCCTGGTGTTGGGGATTGATGGCCGTGAGTATGCCGACTTCCGGATGAACCATGGCGGCCATTTCCCCTATTTCCCCCGGTCGGTATGCTCCCATTTCCACCACAAATACCTCATCATCGGCCGAAAGTTTCCGCAGGAGCAATTCAGCAATTCCTATCGGCGAATTTTTGCTCGCTTCGGTTTTTATCGTCTTATGCCCCGTGGCAAGAATTGCCGAGACATATTCTTTGACAGAGGTCTTTCCGTAACTGCCCGTGATGCCTATGACCGCCATTTTTTTGTGTCTGGAAAGTACTCCTATGGCCTGGCGAATTTTTATACGGTGGTATATCCGCGTCGGTATCGTCAGAAGTACGACGATAATCGTACTCACGGGAAACAGCAAAAGATCGGTGATCGCAAGAGAAACGATCCACGGAAACGGCATAACAAACGGGGCGATAATGAACGTTCCAACGAGGATCCCCCCCAACAGGATAACTTTCGGGGAAACGGGCGGCAGATGCCAATTCCTTATACTTCGTACGTACATCCCTCCCACGACCGCATAAAAAACCGCCAACAACGCTATCGAAATGTCCCGCAGACCGGGAACCGATGCGAGCATAAGGAGGAATATCGCAAGAAGGTGCGTTTTGGCAAAAAGCAATGTCTTGCCCTGTGCGGTCCCCATGTGGATGCGCATCCTATCGATACGGTATTCTTTGCGCCACCATAAAAAGAGCAAGCCGGCAATCTTGTGACCTGCTCGGGCGGCAAAACCGATACCTCCCAATGTTACAAGTAGTTCCATATCACGTTTGCAAAAATTCCATGACGCGAGCGGCAAATTCCGCGGGGTGTTCAAACGGAACGGCGTGGGTCATTTCCGGCATGATGATGAGCCGGGAGCCTCGGATGGTATCGCGCATTCGCTCCGCGACCGAAACGGGGACAATCGTGTCGTTTTGTCCCCACACCAGGAGGCAGGGTACGGCAACCGATCGCATGGCCGTCGATAAGTCATCCGCCACGATATATTTAAACGTTTGTCGCATCGCGCCTTCGGCGCGTAAAAATTCTCTGGCACCGGCAATGTAGTACAACCATTTACGGGCACCGTCCGCGATATGCCGTAACCCCGGGAGCTGAAAAATAATTCCCCCGATTTTCGAAATAATCAGGAAAAAGCGCAGTTTTTTTGAAGGGATAGGACTGTAACCCGGCGTACCCGTCAACACGATTTTTTTGACTCGTGAAGGATACAGCTCGGCGTATTTCAACGAAACCCTCCCGCCGAATGAATGGCCGACGAGAATGGGATTTTTTATCGTATGTTTTGTAATATACCGATGAAGAAATTCCGCATAATCCGAAACATGCCAGGCGACATCGGGGGCTTTTTCATCTCCGAATCCCGGCATATCCGGGGCAAAGACGCGGAATCCCGCCTTACGAAATCTGTCGGCAAGGGCATGAAATCGCTTCCCCGAAAGGTTCCAGCCGTGAAGAATAATAAGATCCTGTTTCATAGGGCGTCAGATTTTTGCTTTATATTTGTCCCGGTTATTCGTACCCACTGCACGGGTATTTTTTTTGACGACGAGGGTGCTTTTTCCGGTACAAAACGAATCGGCGGGAATATCGGCATCAAGCAAAATGCCCGCTCCTATCAGGGAATTTGCACCTATTTTGACACCGGGCATAACACTCGCATTTACCCCTATGCGTACCCCTCTGGCTATCATGGCACCCAATTTTGTTTTTTTGGTATTTATTTTTTGTTCTCCGACAACGGAGTGTATTTCCCCTTCATCGAGCCGCAGGTTGGCAAGCACCGATCCCGAACCCATACTGACATCGCCTTCAAGAACACTGTCGCCGACATAGTTACTGTGGAACCAGCAGTTGTCGCCGATATAGCTTCTCGTGATATCGGTGTTAAACCCGGTAACGCAATTTTCACCGATAATGCTGTCTCGAATGATATTATTGTTGCCCACGATCGTGTTGTCTCCGATATACACCGGCCCCACGATCTTCGTGTTTTCAAAAATCTTCACGTTATTCCCCAAATATACGGGGCCTTCAATACTTACGTTGTTTCGTATTTCCACTCGCTTTCCCCGACCGGCAACCAATCGGTGGGTGAGTAAATACTCGGTCATATCCAGTACATGCCAGGGATATTTTAGCGAAACAAACTCACGCTCATAGGGCACCATCACGAATCGATCCTTTGCCATAAGCGCGGTGAGGGCATGTTCGTACCTATCGTCGACTTGCTCCGGAGCAGATTCGATGGCGGCAATCAGACTGTCGGCGTCGGCGATATATTGTCCGCCGAAGTACACGTACTCGCTCGGCGTCTTACCCTCACCGGGTTTTTCTTTGATACCCACAGGTCTCCCCTCACGAAACACCAGATATCCCCCGGGAAAATACTGCTTCGGTTTCCAACCTACGATAACGCCGGATACGTCCGGTCTGACACTTTGTAACACCGTATCAATGAGGCGATCATCCGCCACATCGTCTCCGATGACGACGAGGATCGCTTTCTTCCGAAGTTCGTTTTTTGCGGCAAGAAGCGCTCCCGCCATACCGGTTGCTTCTTTTTGCACAACCACGGTGTGCGGCACGGGGAAATGCATTGCTTCAAACGTTTCAAGGTTACGCTCGCTTACCACAAGTACGAGACGAACCACTTCAGGCGGTAATTTGTTCGGCAGGGCATAATCGATGACTTTTTTTCCGAGAAACGGGAAGAGGGTTTTGTCGGTACGAAACGGCGCAAACCGCTTGCCGATACCCGCCGTGAGTACCACCATCGTAACATCGCGTTTCATGGCAACTGCTCCTTTTTCCGGCTGATGGTCGCGCCTACGGAACTCAACCGGCCTTCAAGGTCTTCATAACCGCGATCGATAAGATCAACGTTATGGATATAGCTTTCGCCCGAAGCGACAAGCGCCGCAAGAACAAGCGACGCCCCCGCCCGGATATCATCGGCTGAAAGCACGGCGTTATGAAGCGTCGACTTTCCGCGAATTCGTATGCCCTGATGATACCCTTCCTTCCGGTCTTCCCAGTTAAAGTTATAAAAATCGGGAGGATTTTTCACCTCCGGGTCGTAAAAAGTTATATCGGCACCCATTTTCATAAGCTCTCCCACATATGAAAATCTGCTTTCAAACACCGTTTCGTGAATCGTTGAGGTGCCTTCCGCCTGCGTCATAAACACCGCCCACGGCGCCTGCCAGTCGGTCATAAATCCCGGATGCGGGAGCGTAACGATGTCCGTCCCCGTAAGGCGGCCGCCGCTTCTGTAGCGGGTGCTCGTTTCATCTATCGGCTCATACACCCCGCCCGCCTGCGCAAATACGGACAAAAATGAGGAAAGGTGTTTTCGTTGTGAGCCGGTGACGATAAGATCACCTCCCGTAATAGCCGCCGCAATAGCAAACGTTACTTCCTCGTTCCGATCTGGCATGATGGAATACTCCACGCCGTGTAACTTCTCCACCCCTTCGATAACGATGGTTCGCGGGGCCGTGCGCGTTATCTTTGCTCCCATCAGATTAAGACAGTCGATAAGGTCATCGACTTCCACTTCTTCCGCGGCGTTTTCTATGACGGTTTGTCCTTTTGCAAGCACCGCGGCCAAAATGATGGTTTCGGTGCCGGTGTGCGTATTTTTCGGGAATGTTACGGTAGCACCGTGAAGCCCCGTTGCCGTTGCATGAAAAAATCCGTCTTCCGAATTATAGTCAATGACGGCTCCCATATCCCGAAGTCCCACGATATGGCGGTCAATCGGGCGCGCACCTAACCTGCACCCGCCGGGATTGGGAACATGTGCTTTGCCGTATCGTGCAAGAAGCGGGCCCAATACCATCGAAGAGGTCCGAAGCCGTGCGCCGATATCAAGCGGAACAAGCGGTTCGCTCGCCATGGTGCCGTTTTTTATGACCAAATCATGCCGGGTAAATACGGCGGAAACCCCCAGACTCTTCAGGACTTCGATAAGGGAAAACACGTCCTTAAGATGCGGGACGTTGTGAATAATGATTTCCTCGTCGGTAAGGAGTGATGCAATGAGGATCTTTAAAGCCACATTCTTGGCGCCCTCAACATGAATCGTACCGGTTAGCGGATTGCCGCCTTTGATGATAAACGTATCCATATCAGAATTCTCCCACCCGTATAATCTCTTCTTCGAGACTCACGCCGAATTTTTCCTTCACTGCTGTTCTTGCCGCCTCGATTAATTCTACCACGTCGACTGCCGTTGCATTTTTTCTGTTGATGATAAAGTTTGCATGCACCGGCGAAATTTCCGCGTCTCCGATTACCTTTCCTTTCATCCCCGCGTGATCGACCAAAAAGCCCGCCGATGTCGTGTAATTGGGAGTTGCGGCGGTAAGCGCCGATGCTTTGGAAATGTTTTTGAACGTACATCCCGCGGAAAATACTCCCTGGGGCTGTGTTTCCCTGCGATACCCGATGCTTTCATTCGCCACCTGCCACAGTCGGTCTTTTTCATCCTGGACCAGGGCAAACGTGACCGAAACGACGATATCACCCGTTTTTTGCAGGGCACTATAGTCGTACGCAAAGTCGAAATAATCCCGCGACACGATCTTGCGTTCCCCTTCCGGAGTGAGGAGTTCCGCCTGATACACCACGTCTCCCACATAACCTACCGGTTTCGTCCATTTGGAATTCATAAACGTCGCCCCTCCCACGCTCCCGGGAAGACCCAGTTGCATCTCAAGCCCCGATAATCCTTCTTCTATCGTAAATCGCACCAGCTTGTTCATCGAAACTCCCGCATCCGCTTCGACAAAGACCGTTTTTTTCTTTTCTCCCTGTTCCACCGACCCGCGGATCCCCCTGATCGTAATTGCCTGTGAGGAATTTTTTATGACAATCCCCCGTATCCCGCGATCGCCGATGAGGATGTTTGTCCCGCCGCCCATGACAAAAAGCGGCAACCCCGTTGCCCTGGCAAGGGACACCGCCGTAATAAATTCTTCTTTGGTTTTTGCCTCATAAAAGTAATCGGCCGGCCCGCCGATTTTGAAGGTGGTGTAGCGTGCGAGCGGCTCCTGTTCTTTCACTCTCGGAGCGAGTCGGCTTAAAAACTCATACAATCTGTCCGTCATAATGTTACCTCCCGTATGACATCGTGTTCCCAATTATATATGTCTCCCGCGCCCATAAAAATAACGACGGTATCATCATCCGTCATGGTGTGAAGAAGGGTTGCCACCGCGTTTTGGTCTTTTGCAAAATGCACCTCTTTGTGATGGGGAGAAAGCTCATTAACGAGCGTCATTCCCGTGACACCGAGCGTATCGTGTTCCCGGGCAGACGCGTAAATGTCGGTAAGAATGACGGTGTCCGCATCCGAAAAACACGCGCCGAATTCTTTTAACAGCGTTTTGGTTCGGGAGTACGTATGCGGCTGAAATACGGCAATAATCCGGGATGACGGATACCATGATCTCGCGGCCTTAAGCGTTGCCGCTATCTCAGTCGGGTGATGTGCGTAATCGTCGTAGAAACGAAGCGTGTCGGTACTTCCGGGTAATGCCTCAAACCGTCGTTTTGTGCCCGTAAATCCGGTGATGCCTTCCTTGAGTACGTCCCAACCGACGCCCGCAATATGCGCGGAAACCATTGCCGCCACGGCATTTAACACGTTATGTCTGCCGGGAACCTTCAGGGAAAATTCACCCAGCGAAACTCCGCGTTCGTGCAACGTAAAAAACATTCTGCCGTTCCCTACCCCCACATGCGTAATCTGATATTCCGCGTTCGGGGAGAACCCGAACGTCACGACGTTTTCTTTGCCGAGAAGCACTCTGCTGTTGGCATCGTCGGCATTACATACGACGGTAGTACTTTTTTCCTGCAGTTTGGCAAATGCCGCCTGGACCTGGGCAAGATCGGCGTATGCATCGGGGTGATCAAAATCAATGTTCGTAACAATGAGTATCTCGGGAACAAGCCACAGAAACCGCGGCGTCTGATCATGACCGGGATCAGTGACATATTCATCACCCTCGGCGATGAAAAAACTGCCTTTTCCTTTTCTGCCCGCGGCTCCCAAACCGTTGATCGATCCGCACCCGATCGCCCAGCTCGGTTCACTTCCGGCGCGGGAAAGGAGTACCGCAACCATGGCACTCGTCGTCGTTTTGCCGTGGCTCCCGGAAACGACGATCTGACGTGTTCCCTGCATGATCATCCCGAGTGCCTCCCCGTGCGGAAATACGGGGATACCTGCTTCCCGTGCGGCAACAACCTCTACATTATCCCGTCCGTTATGCGCTCCGGTATAATACACGACGTCAGGTGCCTGCTTCCCCGTCATCCTTGATGCGTCAAAGCCGACCGAGACGGGAATCCGTGCCCGATCAAGTTCTTCCTTTGTGGGAAAATCATCCGCAATATCGCTCCCCGTCACCTTCACTCCGCAATCGTTGAGATAAACGGCAAGCGCAGACATGGCAACGCCCTTGATCCCCACAAGATGGGCATGCTTATACGGAAAGTTTGTGTGTTTCATAATGAATTACCCGGTAATGCCGATCACCCCTATAATTTCTCCGAATGTTTCCTTAGTATCTTTGCGAAATGAGAAAAAACGGTCATTCTGACACGACGTGCAGGTAACCGGCGCATCAATATGTGCTTGGGTAACGCCTGCGGTAAGAAGCAGTTGTCTGTTCGCATAGCCGATATCAGCGTACCAGGTATCGCCGCTGTTTGAGATAATGAGCGGATCATTGCCGAACTTTTTGGCAAACAACTCAGCCCGATCACTCCCTATAGCATAACAGCATCTGCCGATATGGGGACCGATCGATGCATAGATAGTAGCAGGCGTGGCTCCCTGTTGTGTCATACGGGTCACCGCATTTTGCACGATACCGGCAAGCGTTCCCTTCCAGCCTGCATGCACTGCGGCGACAATTTTTGCCACCGGATCCGCAAGAAGCACCGGCACACAGTCCGCAACATGCACTTCCAGCATGACGGATGGATCCGCAGTTACCACACCATCGACTCCCGAAACCGTCCGGGGAAACGTCGCATCGACGACCGCAATGTCCGAAGCGTGCACCTGTTGCCCCCGAATGACGGGACGGGTGGTGCCGATAACCTTGTTGATAAACGCATCGGTATTGGTTGCGATGCGTCCGTCACCCAATGTGCGATCCGAATAGCCGTGCGTAATGCCGGGAAGTCCCGAAAGAAGTATCGATTGCCCTCTGCCGTTTGTATAAATCATCGTGATTTCTTCCGCTTTGCCAAAAGCTTTTTTGCCGCAGACGCATCGCTCCAGGGATATTCCTTTGTCCCGCGACATAAACTTTGTTCGTGGCCTTTGCCCGTCAATATGACGATATCCCCCGGTTTGGCCTGCGAAAACGCAAATACGACCGCGTCTTTGCGGTTGGGGTACCGATGGACTTCTTTGCCTTCGGGAATGCCTTTTGCGATGGCATCCATGATATCCTCGACGTTTTCGGTGCGGAAATCCTCCTCGGTTAATACGATACAGTTGGCGTACTTTGCCGATGCGGCTCCCATCAGCGGCCGTTTTGACTGATCCCGAAGTCCCGCGCTTCCGAACACGTGAATCAGGCGTTTTCGCGTCATCTTTCGCACCGTTGAAAGCGCTTTTTCCAATGCGTTGGGAGTGTGGGCAAAATCAACTATAACCTTGAAGGGTTTTTCCGCTATGACCTGCATCCTCCCGACCACCCCGGAAAAATGCTTGAGGGCAGAAAGCGAAACGGAACGGGAAATACCCAAGGCATCCGCCACGGCAAGCGCGGCAAGCGCATTATACCGGTTGAACATACCGGGGATCTTGAGGCGCACGGGATGAGTTTTGGGATTCACCATACTGTCGCGGCGAATGCCGTACGTGATGTATCGCTTCCTGGTAAGATACGGCATGCCCGCCATATAGACGTTTGCTTCATCGCGGTTTATGACGGCAACTTTTGCCTGCGAAAGCAGGGTGAGTTTGGTTTTCCGATAGTGTTCAAACGTGCCGTGCCAATCAAGATGTTCGTGCGTGATATTGGTGATCGCTCCCACGGCAAATCGAACGCCGAACACCCGGTACTGGCTTAGGGCGTGGGACGTAACTTCAAGTACCATATGGGTGTCGCCGTGATCAACGGCTTCCCGAAGATACCGTTGTACCCACCAGGCAGTGGGAGTGGTGACATGGAATCCCGTGTCATAGGAGCGCCCCGCAATCACCGCGTGCACCGAGGTAATCATGGAGGCTTTTACCTTGGCTTTTTTCAAAATTTCATACACCATCGTGGTCGTGGTGGTTTTCCCGTCCGTACCCGTGATACCGATAACCGTGAGTGACCGGCTCGGAAATCGAAACCAGATATTTGCCGCCACGGCAACACCAAGATGGTATAGCCCTTTGAGGGTTCGTAGCATGAGGCTATTATACCGAAAGTAAGCCGATAAGAGCAAAAAAGCACGCGCTGAATGACCGCATATTGTTATCGGTCAGGTGTAAGGGAAAATCGTTGGGAAAAAACCGTAGGTTTTGTCCCAAAGTGGTCAGCGCCTGAGGAAGCCTCGTCCACAATCGTTCATCTGAAGGGAAAATCGTTGGGAAAAAACCGTAGGTTTTGTCCCAAAGTGGTCAGCGCCTGAGGAAGCCTCGTCCACAATCGTTCATCTGAAGGGAAAATCGTTGGGAAAAAACCGCAGGTTTTGTCCCAAAGTGGTCAGCGCTCTATGTTACTGAGGAGGAATTCCCCAGTAAGTGAACAGATCACGCGCAATCGTGAAAAACAGCGGAGCGGCGGTCTCCGATCCCCAGGGAGAACTCGTGGTCTCGCGAAGCGTCACCAACATAACAAAGCGCGGATTATCTGCGGGAGCAAATCCCACAAATGATGCGATGGTTTTTGTGGCGTCGTAATGCCCTGCAATGGGGATCTGTGCCGTTCCGGTTTTTCCCGCCACCCGATAGCCTTTGGGTTTTGCCCACTTCGCCTCACCGTTATCGACGGCCGCCACCATCATTTCGGTGACAATCCGCGCGGTTTCCGGCTTGAGCACCTGTTGCACCGTTTTGGGCGGGACGGTGATGGTTTTTCCCGTTGCCTCCCGTATTTCCTTCACAACATGCGGTTCCATGAGCTTTCCCCCGTTGGCGAGCGCGGCTATGGCGCGTACCATCTGCACGGGAGTTACCGCAATACCCTGGCCGAACGATGCGGTATATTGGTCGACTTCACCCCACTCCTTATCGGCACGCAGATCGGGAGAGGCCTCGTCCTCGAGGTCTATGCGCGTTATCTTGCCGAAGCCGTATTTTTTAATCGCGCCGATGAGTTTATCCTTGCCTAATTTTTTCGCCACATAGACCATTCCGACATTACTGGAGTACTCGAGCACCTGGGTCATCGTTATTTTGCCGTGATATTGGTTATTCCAGGTGCGTATTTTATACGGTCCCACTTCAACAGGAGCGTCTTCGTCCATGACGGTATCGGGCTCAACCAGGTTTTCATCAATCGCCGATGCCATAATGAGGGCCTTAAACGTACTTCCCGGCTCAAACGAACTTCCCACAACGGGATTTTTGTACAGGGATTTATCGAACGCCGAAAAATTCCGTGCGTCATAGTTGGGAAATGCCGCCATGGCAAGAATGCCTCCGGTAGAAGGATCCATGACCACGATGTTGCCTTCCTTTGCCCCGTACCGTTCCATGCCTTCCTTAAGGCGTCGTTCCACGATCTGCTGTACCACTTTATCCATCCATAACACCAAGGTGCGTCCGTCCTCCGGCGCTATGCGATCTTCCTGACTGATAAGGATAGGGGCACCGTGTGCGTCTTTTTCAAGTCTTCGGGAACCGTCGATACCGCGGAGCTGTCTATCATAATACCCTTCCAGACCGAAGTACCCTTTGTCCGAACCGTTGACGTCGCTCCCCACAAAACCCGTGAGGTGAGCCGCCGTCGAAGCCTCGGGATAAAACCGCTTGGGTTCTTTCTCAAATCCCAAACCGCTTAGCTGTAACGCCTTGAGCTCGGTTACCACGGGCAGTTCGACTTTGTGGGCAAAGGGCACCCAAACGCGGGACGTGTCGGACAAGTCAGACGCCATTTTGACGGGATCAAGTCCTAAAATTTTGGCCACCTTTTCCGAAAAATCCCGGACGTCAGTAATGGTTCGCGGCTCGCCGTACACCACATAGGCGGGCTGATTTACCACAATCGGTGCGTACTTGCTGTCCAGAATTTCGCCGCGGGCGGCGGGAACCGTAAATTGTATGAAGTGCTGATTGGCGGCGGCTTTTTGGAGTCTTGCTCCCGAAATAATCTGCCAGTAAAAAAGACGCATGATGACCAGCGAGAATCCGATCGCAAACAAGGTAAAAAGCAGTGAGGAGCGACGCTGTGTAGTGCCCATTCCATTATCCTACCACGGACAGCACTACTGTACCGGGGCAAGTAGCGCGTTATGACCGGTATCCAATGCGACCGGTACCTGTAACGATAGGTTAAGAATCTGTTTGGTGGTAGGCTCGACGAATCCTTCGGCTAACGCGCGTTCACGAAGCTGTAACAACGATGAGGCGGAGGCAACGGCTATGGTAAGTGATTCACGAGACTCATTCTGTATGCGGACATCGTGATCAAGAGACGCCATTTTTTTGCCGAGTGTGGCAAGTTCATTGGAGATGATGACCTGGACGATAAGAAGGACGATAGCGGTAATGGGCAGAAAAATTTCAGCGATTCGTAGCAGGCGTTTCATGGTTTTGTTTTGTTGCTATTCGTAATTTTGCACTTCGGCTTCTCCGATTGTTTTCCGCTTCCTCATCGGTCGGCCGTATGGGATGTACCGTTTCCACTTCCCACCCGGCTTTCCGCATAAATAACTTCACGATGCGGTCCTCAAGCGAATGGAAACTGATAACGACCAGTTTCCCTCCCGGAACCAGCAATTCTTTTGCGCCGGTTAGTCCTTCCCGTAAGCTTCCCAATTCGTCGTTTGTCGCTATCCGCATCCCTTGAAATACTCTTGCCAAAACCCCGTGTCTCTGTTCTTCTCCCGGCACGATCGTTTCGATAATTTTCACCACGTCACCGACGGTGGTAATGGGCTTTATCGAACGGGCGCCGACAAAAGCGTGAGCAATTGTGCGAGCCAACTGTTCTTCGCCATAGTTACTAAAAATGTCATAGAGTTCGTTTTCCGTACTTCGGTTAACCAATTGGGCAGCAGTGTCTCCTCCTGACGGATCCATACGTCCGTCAAGGGGAGCATCGGTGAACCGAAAGCTCATTCCCCGCTCGGGTGTATCTAACTGCATACTCGATACCCCAAGATCGAACAAAATTCCCGAAACTTCGTTAAACCCGTGCTCGCGTGCGAGTCTTACGATTTCCCGAAAGTTCCCGTGTACCAATGTAAATGTTCCCCTTGTTTGTTCGTTGTTCAGTCGTTCTCTTGCCAATTCGAGTGCCGTCGTATCCTGATCGATACCCAATAGCATTCCTCCTCTTTTTATGATTTCCGAAGCGTGTCCCCCGGCGCCAACCGTCGCATCAATGTATTGTTTCCCAGCCGTAATATCCAGGGCGGCGATTGCTTCGTCTCTCAAAACCGATATGTGGTGTGTCCTCATACGGTTCCGAGATCCTTGGCATACGCTTCCCAACGCGCCGTATCCCAAATCTCAAAATGGTCTCCGGCTCCGATGACTTTGAGTTCCCGCTTTATCTGGCCGTGCTCTTTAAGCTGTGCGGGCAGTAATATCCGCCCCAGCTTATCGATTTCGACCTTTTGGGCTCCGGCAAACAGATATCGTCGTACCTGTCTCCCTTTTTCATCGGTTACCGGTGTGTCAAGGTGCTTTCCCGCTTCGCGTTCCCAACTTTCCTTATCAAATCCGAAAATACATCCCTCATACCCTCTGGCCAGTACCACTTCCTCACCGGTTATCTCTTGCCGTATCTTTCTCGGGAGCGTCACGCGGGCCCGATCATCCAAGCTGTGTTCGTATTCCCCCAGGAACAAATTCATGACTCTAATCTACCACTTCTTCCCACTAATATCCATAGTTACCCATTTTTCACGCCGTGTCAAGGGGTGTTTCACGGGTTTTCCCCACCATCGTGTGAGATCAAACAGGAGCTGAGGCAAGCGGAAATAAATGAGCAAACAAAAAACCCACCGATTGGTGGGTTTTTATTTGTCTAGCAAAATTCCGTGTTACAGATCAAAATCCTTACTAAACTGACTCTTTTTTCCCGCCGTATCCGTAAATTCCATGACAATCGTGACTTTGGTAACCCCCAGATCAGGCTTACACACGTTGCGTGAACAGGTTCCCAAATATACTTCCCGCTCAAAGCCGTCCTGTCCCGCCACTTCCACCGGTTTGCTTCCCGAGTTCACCCCCTTGATAAGCCCCTGGCTGTCATAGGTTAACTCGTAGCCCACCGTGGTATATTTGCTTCCCAAGGCACTCACCTTGAGTACGACCGTATTGTCTTTGACCTTGCTGAAACTTGCGTCGACAACGATCGAGGCATCCGCTTCGGGAAGGTTTTCCACCACTTCTTCTTCCAAAACGGGGGCGGGTTCTGCAGACGGCGCCACCACTTTATAGACGACAACTCCCGTGACAACCACAAGAATCGCCAATGCGGTGTATAACAGGGTCATTTTATGTTTCATAAGTGCTTGCATAGGTCCTCCTTATGCTCCCAGCTTTTGCTGAAAATAGACTAAAAGATCGGAAACGTTCACGTGATCCTGCAACATGGTGTCGCGGTCACGCACGGTTACCGTCCCGTTTTCTAGCGTACCATAATCGATGGTGACACACCACGGGGTTCCCGCCTCATCCTGCGACAGATAGCGTTTTCCGATATTGCCCCGCTCGTCCCACGCGACCGACATATGCTTTTTGAGCATATCGTGCACTTGGCGCGCTTTGGCTACCAAATCGGGTTTATTGGCAACCAGAGGGAACACGGCAACCTTATACGGCGCAAGTGTCGGAGAAAGATGCAGGACGATACGTTTTTCCTGCTGTTCGTACGAATCGGCAAGGACCATCAAAAACAACCGGTTGATCCCCACCGCGGGCTCGATCACATGCGGCACAAATTTCCTGCCCGTTGCGGAATCCACCCAGGAAAGATCCGCACCCGAATGCTTGGCTTGTTGCGTAAGGTCATAGTCGGTTCGATAGGCGATCCCCCACAGTTCTTTCCATCCGAACGGGAATTGGTAATCCAGATCGTAGGTTTCCTTACTGTAAAAGCTTCGTTCCTTATCCGTATGGCGTCGCCATCTGACATGTTCTTCCTTAATCCCCATTTTCTTGGTGACAAAATGCCACATGGCATCCTGCCAGGATTTAAACAACGCTTCCCAATCGGTTGTTTCGGGATCAAAGAAGTATTCGATCTCTCCCTGCTCCAGCTCAAGCGTCCGGAAAATAAACTGACCCGTCGTAATCTCGTTACGAAATGACTTCCCGATCTGTCCCACACCGAAGGGGAGCGTCACTCTGTTCGAGTTAATGATGTTTTTGAAATTGGTAAATATTCCCTGCGCCGTCTCCCCGCGAAGATAAAGCTTGGACTTTTCGCCTTCCACCACGCCTAACTTGGTCTCAAAGAGCAGGTTAAACTGCTTGGGGTGCGAAAGCGGGTTCCCGTCGGGACTTTTGATACCGTGCGTTTTGATAAATTCGCCCATCTGCTCAACGGTTAAGTCTTCAACCACGGTCGTATCTTCCGGATGTTCCTTTTGCCATGACTCAATGACATGATCCGCACGGAACCGTTTGTGCGTTTTCGCATCCTCAACCAGCGGATCACTGAACGATCCGACATGCCCCGACGCCACCCACGTCTCGGGATGCAGTAAAATCTGCGAATCAAGTCCCACCATATCGCTCCGGTCGCGGATAAACGTATCCCACCACGCATTTCTGATATTGCGCAGAAGCTCGGTGCCTAACGGACCGTAATCATACGAACTCATCAGCCCCCCGTAGATCTCGCTTGTCGGATACACAAACCCGCGCCTTTTACACAGACTGGTAATTTCATCGAGCGTTGCCATATATGCCTCCTATAAAAAATCCCCCACCACAATACTATTGTGATAGGGGTCCATTACATCTTTGGACGGTTCCACCCTACTTTCCCGCCGGGGCGGGACAGCTTCATTTATGTTGTGCCGCTCCCCCGGTGCCAGCGGGATCATCGCGATTCCTGTTCAGTCTAACCCAAGCGATTTTCCCCGTCAAGCCTTTCGCGCGATCAACAATTTCGCGAAATCGGTGCTTTTTATGCGCCGTTCGGTGATTGTTTCGATAAAATCCTGCAGTTTCTGTCCCGTTAGCACCTTGCCTTCGGGCAAAAATCCCAACATCCACAACAGCGAAAGGGTAAAATCTTTGCCCGTTTTATAGATGCCGGAAACCGCCCCGCTCCGAATCGATTCCATGGCGTCACAAAAAAGCGCAAAGACATCCGCCTGCTCCTGACGTTCGGGAAGCAAACTATCGATAAGTTCGGCAATATAATACGCCATACTCACCCGTGCCAAATCGCTTCTCAACTGCTCGTACGGTTCTATGGTGCTTACTTCCGAAAGATGATCAAAGGTTTTCCCCGCATGCAATACGACGGTAACCCGATTAAAGACTTCCAAATGTGAGGCTCTCCGGCTACTGGTTTTGCGAATCCCCTTGGCGACTGCCCTGAGCTTGCCGTACTCCCTGGTAAAAACAGTGAGTATCCTATCGGCTTCACCGATATTTTTCCGTTTGAGGATTATCCCCTCCGCCTTATATACCCGAGGAGCGGTCATGAAGAGCTTAGAGCGTTACTTCTGTATCGGTATCCAGGTTGATTTTCTTTCGGTCTTTGCCGCCCAATCGGATGACCCATTCCTGTCCGTCGGTGCCCGGCTGTTTTTGGATAAGAAGCCGGTATTTCCCGTCGGTTGATTTGATTTCCGAGGTGTAGGTAAGCTCTATACGCGCGGTTCCCAACGGATTGACGATCAGGAATCCTTCAAACACGGTCTTCCCAAGATCGTTATAGGTGTCCATGGGTTTTGCCTTGCCGTCCGTGGGCGAGATGATTCCCTTGCTTTCGACGAGCTTACTTCCTTCGGGCGCATAGACACGCACCCAGTTCCGAAGCGGCGCGTTAAGACAAAGTCCTCCGCTTTCCAAACCGCAGTCGCTCCCCTTATACGGGTTTTTGTAGTCGACCGTGAGTTTGGTTGTTACCGTAGAACCGTTCACGGTGACATCCTTGGTGACTTTTTCACTCACGAACATGTTGGATTTTGCCCCCGCCATGTTGCTGTTGTTGACGTGGACATAATCCCATCCGGCATTTTCTTTGTACGCAAGGAGGGCGGCCGTTTCGGAAGCCGTCATGATACGACCGGCCATGTTAAAGCTTTCGGCCGCTTTCTGTTCTTCGGGCTTTATGAGGAATGCCAAGACATGCTTTTCGTTCACTTCGGCAAGCAACATCTGGAACAGTTTCCCCCAGTATTGCGAAGGAGACACCCCGAGCGCTTTTTGCATGAGCTGTTGGAGCAGAATGCCGATGATGTCTTTGCGCTCCGTTCGGACGTAATTCACCGGACGCGTAGAGTAGTCTTCCAGTTCATATACCGCTCTCGGACAATCACAGCGTTTGTCGGTATCTGCCGAGAATACGCGTCCCCCGATGGTTTCGGGGCCCAGGATCTTTAATGCTTCCACCAACACATGGGTATCAACCGCGATGATGCCGTCAACATCTTCAACCCCCGCCGCGGTCTCATACATTTCCAAAAACTTCTGCATGGAAACCTTGTAGTCGGGACTCAGGTTGCTGTCACGGATATAAAGGTTATAGACATTCTTATGGAACGTCGTAATTTCCCGAGGGGCGGGGAATTTCTTTTTCAATGCATCATCCAAATCATAGATATTGGTTGCCTTTTCGAGAATCATTTTTCCTTTTTCGATGCGGAAGACGGCGTATGCCGTCAAAAATCCGCCGGTGGAGCGAAGCTCTTTATCGTTTTGGAAAAGGACAAGATACCGGCGCATGGAAGGCTCTCCCAACATGGCGGGCAGATTGACTAAGAGAGGTTGTGCGTTCACAAAAAGGTTTGCGGCGTTGTCGATGACGTCCTTCATCTCGACAAGTCGCGCTCTCACAACCGTCTTGCCTACCTTGGTGGGGTATCTGTTCGGATCGATTTGATCGATTTCCTTGCGCATCGTATCGATTGCGGTGGACATTTCGTTGATTTTGGGGGTTAACGCCTTCATGGTCTTTACGGCCACCTGAATTCGCTCGTCGGCGGATCCCTGTACGAATTTACTTCCGCCGGTAAATCCCAGTAAGTCGGCATTGGGTTCCAACGCCTCGATCGCACGATCTGCGGCATCAAGGGCGGCAAATCCCGCCTTGATTCCGTGATCGCCGTCTTTGATGTAGGCGCCGAGAAACGGCACGTACGAAAGCGGCATCACTTTTTTGTATTCGTCGGAAAGTGCGGTGAACGACACGCGGGTTTTGGCCAACCCGTCTTTGGTTGCGGCAAGATCCTGGTTTTTGAGGGATTCCGCCGTTTGTCTGCCTATGGCCGCCACGTCTTTGGCCTTCGCCATGACCCCCCTCAGCGGAAGCAACATCACTCCCACAATGGCGACAAAGGCTACGATAATCCCCAACGGGATCAGGATATATGCGGCACGGAATTTCTTTTTCGGTTTCGGCATCATGGGATCGGGTTTGGTATCAACCGTAATTTTTTTGAGTTCTTCAACCATGGAATTATTGTCGGGTGTTGAGGGGAAAAAGTCAACCCCACACGCTCCCGTTATACCGCCCCTTTGCCCGAAATCATGGCCCAGGGACTCTTGAGTAAGATATAAATATCAAAAAGAAGCGATCTGCGGAGCACGTAGTCGGCATCTAACTTAATGCGTTTGTCAAAATTCACTTCGCTCCTGCCGGAAACCTGCCACCACCCCGTTATCCCGGGGCGAGCAGAAAGCACGATCTGCACCAAATCTTTGGTATGCGGATACTTTCGCTGTTGCTCGACCAGTTCGTCGGCATAATACGGACGGGGCCCCACCAAACTCATATCACCCTTGAGGACATTCAAAAACTGGGGAATTTCATCGAGAGAGTGTTTCCGTATGAAGCGCCCGACGGTGGTTACCCGGGGATCTTCTTTCAGTTTATAACTGTTCCGCTTGTACTCCTGGTACAGTTTTTTGAGTTTCGGATCGGTGCGAAGTTTGGTATGGGCGTTGACGATCATCGAGCGGAATTTATATAGCTTAAACGGACTGCCGTCCTTTCCGACGCGTTGGGGCGTATCGGCAAATACCGGTCCCGGACTGTCGAGAAGTATGGCGATGGCCACAAGCGTGCTGATCGGCAAAAAAATAATACCCAACACGACACTGCCGATAATATCAATACCCCGTTTAAAAAAATTGTACATAAGGTCCCGATCAGGTCAGATGATCGTGTTCGGTGCCCTGCATTGCCTCGACCGTTTTCTTCACTTTGGGAACGGACGTTTTTTTACACACGAGCAGTACGTCATCGGTGTTGACTACCAGGACGTCATCCATATCGATCGTCACGACCAGTTGCTTGTCATTGTAATTGTAGACAAGACTGTCGGACGTATCGGTAAGCATGACCTTTCCCTGCGTCACGTTTTTGTCCTTGGATTCTTCAAGGGCTTCTTTGAGCGCTTCCCATGCCCCGATATCGCTCCAGTCGATATTATCCGAAACGACCAATGCGTCTTTGGGATCGAGCTTCTCCAAGATTGCGTTATCAAAACTTATTTTCTCGAGCGTCGGGTATATTTCATCCAGAAGTTCGGAAAAGCGCGGTGTCCCCCACGCCTCGACAATCTTTGCGATGCTCCGGGCGAGATTCGGCGCAAAGGATTCGTACTGTTTCCACAAAAATGCGGGCGTGGTCACAAAGTATCCTAAATTCCACGCATGGTGTCCGCTCGCAAAATATTTCTTTGCGGTTTCCGCATCGGGTCGATATTGGAAGTCCACAAACGTGTGGAACGAAATTCCCTCGCGATTTTCCACCTCGTTCCCATAGGAAATCCATCCGAGATTTTCGCTGGCAAAACGGGGTTTTTGGGATACAAAGACGATCTTGTCGGGATCATTTTTGACGACGTCACCCGCTACCCGGAGAATTTTTCTGAAATGTTCCTCTTTGCGCACCAAATGGTCGCTCCAGAGGATAACCATGGGTTCGTTCGGGGTTTCTTTGGCAAGGATTGCGGTCATGAGTCCCACCGCGGGTCCCACATCCCGTACCTGCGGTTCTCCCACGACCTGGCGCGGCGGAATTTTTTCCAGCTGTTCATGAACGATCGGTAAGTATTGTTTGCCGGTCGCAATATACACGTCTTCCCACGAAAAATCCGGCTGGAGACGGCCGGCGGCAAGCTGTAAGGTGGATTTATCACCGATAATACGTTCAAATTGCTTGGGGGATTTTTTTCGAGAAAGAGGCCATAAACGGGTACCGACTCCACCGGCAAAAATGATTGCTTTCATACAAAGTATGGCGGGTGACCGGTTACTCCGACACCCTACCGTTATCCTTTCATTGTATCAACGGATAGCAGGGAGGAATCGTCGTATTTTTTTTGCCGACAAATCCCCTCGCTATTTATTTTTTAATTGGAATACCAACGAACGAATCCGATTCGCAAACGATTCCTCACTCATATCGAGGACCTGTTTGCGACAGGCTACCGGTGATATGGTCATGGTCATATATTGCGTTACGGCATTTGCCACCGCTGACGGTGTCTGCTCGTCAAATAATACGCCGGTAACCCCTTCGGCGACAATTTCCGAAACCCCGCTATGCCGATATGCGATAACGGGCTTCCCTATCGCCTGCGCTTCCGCGGCCGCCAAACCGAAATCCTCATCGGCGGCATAGACGAATGCGCGACACCCCTCATAATATCCAACTAGCTCAGAATCTGTCAAATAACGGTCAATGATCTGTACGGTGGGCCCCGCTATCGCCGAAAGCTCCCGCTTCTGTCTGCCGTTTCCGATGATGACAAGCGGCAAGGCGAGTTTGTTAAATGCGGCGATAATGACATCAAGCCGTTTGTAACTCACCAGCCGGGATACGGTGAGAAAATAATCTCCGTTTTTCCCTTTTCCGTTTCGCGGTGAAAACTTTTTCGTATCAACGGGCGGATATATGACCGCCTCCACCCCGCGGTGATAATATTTTTCGATCCGTTTCTTCACGTGACGGGAAATCGCCACGTAATAATCGGGGCGGCTTGCGGCGATCAGATCCCATCTCCGAAGCACCGGGGCAAACATCCGTAGTCCCACCGACGCAAGTCCGCTTATGGCACCCAATCCGGGCTGTTTTTTGTATTGGTCAAAGCCGCTCCACAAATACCGTGTGGGCGTCAGGCAATAACACAGGTGCAGGGTTCCCGGCCGGGTGATGATATTTTTTGCCTCCGCGCTGGTGACGGAAATCACGAGATCATAGCCTTCAAAGTCAAACGACTCAAAGGCAAGCGGGGTAAGGAGCGGTAACGGCTCATGGGCACCCGCGGCGCCCGGAATCCGTTGCAAGAATGAAGGATGCACCGTAAAAACATCCGCCCAGGACGCGCGACGCCTGTCGTACACCGCCGTAAAAAGCGGTGCAGAAGGGAAAATGGCGTGGAGCGCAAGTAACACCCGCTCCGCTCCTCCCCATTTGTTGACGCGATCATAGACGAGTGCTGTTTTCATAAAGCGCGAGTGTCTCACGGGCCATTTTTTGCCATGAGTATCGGGTGAAAAACGATGCAGGGACCGAAGGTTTTTTTATGTTTCCCGTAGAGGATTTTGAAAGCTTCGCCGCGATATCGTCGGGATTTTTCGGATCAAAGTACGTTACCGCATCGCCCAATATTTCGTGGAAAATGGGAATGTCCGAAGCGAGTACCGGACACCCTAGAGACAATGCCTCCAACGCCGGCAGGCCGAATCCTTCCATAAGGGACGGGAAAACAAATGCCGTCGCGTTGGCATAAAGAGTAACCAGTTGCGCATCGTTTGCCGAACCGAAAAAAACGATATCGTTTTTCGTGACTTCTTTTTCCACACGGCGCATAAGCCGCCGGTAAAAATAATCCTCATTGCCGACGAGCACGAGTTTTGTGGTGTGCGACGGATTATCCGCGCGGTATTTTTGGAATGCGGAAACGAGCAAATCGATGTTTTTATGCGGATACGCATTTCCCACATACAGAAAATACGGCTCTGCCAAAAGCGGTTTCATTTTGGCCGCCGGCTTCTTTACCCCTTCGTCCACGCCCTCATAGGTAACCGCGATGCGCGATTCCGCAACATGAAAATGATGTGTAATTTCCCGTTTTGTGCTTTCCGACACGGCGATAATCTTTGCGGCATTCGTAAGTCCCACGGCAAGTTCCACCCAATATCCGAATCGCTTGAGGTAATAAAGCGGCAGAGGAAGCGTGGTTGCCTTGCCGGTGGAAAAATGCAAAATAGTCAGATCGTGGATGGTGAGGATCATCCGGCCGCGGTACAGGACGGGCGGATTGTGATACGGGATGTGGACAAGATCGAGGTGATCTTTTTCAAACAATTTCGGCATGGCAAATTGCTCTGCCATGGTGTGCCAATGAACATCCGCAAGTACTTTTCTCCACCGCGGGCCGGGAAGGGTAAAACCGGAAAATGACTTGCCCGTAAGGTAGATAACGTATTCGTTTTTGTCATCGATACGCGAAAGTTCACGAAGCAGATTCCGTATGTATCTGCCTACCCCCGTTTCCGCAATAAGTCGCGCATCGATGCCTATTCTCATAGTCGTATCAGATACCGAATTTTGTAAGGAAAAACAGCCGCAGGCGATAAAAGGTGTCGACAAAAAAACTCAATACCGGTCCGTACTGTTTGGCGTACGTCTTGGTATAAAACAGCCAATTATATTTGTGGAAATATATTTCGGTCGTTACCCGCCGTTTTTTCAATACGTTCGATCTGCCGCTTTGCTTTTTTTTATGCAAAATAGAAACTTCCGGATTGAACGTGATTTTCCATCCTTTTTTCCGTATCCTATATGCCCAATCGATATCTTCCCCGTACATAAAGTAGTCCTCATCCAGCAAGCCGACCTCCGCTATCACTTCGCGTCTCACCATAAAAAACGCCCCCACGATGCAATCCACTTCATGAATGACCCGGAGATCCTTATATCCCTGATGGTATTGACCGAACAGTCGCGACGCGGGGAATAGTTTTTCGAGTTTGGTTAAATACGTGATCGCCGCCCAGGGTGTGGGAAATCCCCGATGACACGCCGGATCCATGGAGCCGTCGGGAAGCAACACCTTGCAGGTAGATGCTCCCACGTCCGGGGCGCTATCCATATAGGCAATCATGGCGGCAAGCGTGTCGGGAGGCACCTCGGTATCGGTATTCAAGAGAAGTACGTATCTTCCTTTTGCTTTTTTGATGCCCGGATTGTTGCCGGCGGCAAATCCGAGATTTTTTCCGTTTTTAATAAGGTGCACGCCCGGAAACTCGCGGGTAATCATCTCTATACTGCCGTCGGTGGAACCGTTGTCGGCAACGATTACTTCCATGGTGTAGCCCGTGAGCCGTGAAGAAAGCACGGTGGTAAGACACGTTCTGGTGAGATCCATGGTGTTGTAATTTAAGATGACGACCGAAAGATCGATGGAATGATTATTTTTTTTCATATGCTTCCCGCCATGCCCGCTCGAGCGAGCCCGCAATACCGTCCCAGTTATAGTATTTTTCGACAAGACGGCGGGCACGTTGTGCTACGGCTTTTCCTTTTTGGTGTTCTCTCGTAATTGATACGATATGCGCCACAAATTCCGCAGGAGTCGTCGCTTCAAAATAGTGCTCGCCGGCTTCGGCATCGAGACCGGCCATGCCTTGCGGCGAGGTAATAATCGGCAGACCCGAAGCCATCGCCTCGAGCATCTTAAACTTGGTTCCTCCGGCAATCGCGTGAGGTGCAACCAATATATCCGCTTCCTTATACACTTTTGCGATGTCGGGGACACTGGTAAGTGCCGTACCGCCTTTTGCGACAATGCTTTTTTTCATCGCCTCGGGCATATCCATACCGACAACCGTCAGTTTTGCCCCGGGAAGCGCCAGCGCTATTTCGGGCCAAATGGTAGTCAGCAACGTATTGGCGGCATCACGGTTCGGGTGCCATCGGAAGTTGCCCACAAAAAGTACGGTCGGTTGCCGACGCCCTGGCCGGACCACAAAGGGAAACGACGCAAGATCCACGCCGTTTGCCACGACGGCAACGGGCTTTCGAAGATAACTGCCCATCACTTCGGCATCATGGGACGATACCGCGGTTAGCACCGTCGCCTGTTTCCATGACAGGCGCTCCCATTTTTTTAACTTATATACATCCCACGAAAGCAGAGCCCTCAGCACGGGCACGGGGAATTTTCGCACATATCCGTCATACACGTCGTATTCGACGTTATGTTCCGAAACAACCGTAGGAATCGTATGCGCGGGCATTGACGGCATGACGTAAAAAGGCTCCATATGCACAAGATCAAAATGTTTTTTGGTGATCAGCTCGGAAAGCAGTGTGCGCATCAGCGCGTTATCGTACGTCGAAAGCAAAAACGGATATTTTCCCAGCAGGGCACGAAGGTAATATTTCGGTTGCCATGCTCTTCCCCTCAGCACCATGTGAACGGCGTCACAAAACGGAAACTCACGCGAAAACACCCGTTCTTTATCGCTTCGTATAAATGATACGAGCGTGATACGGTGCTTTTTGCTCAATCGTTTGAGCAGGTTATACATGCGGATCTGCCCTCCCGAATACAGGGGGTACGGCAACACGGCGGCAACAACGAGAATATTCATACGATGATAAACGACATACCCGTAACCATTGACGCACCGGTTCTCATGTCCGGCTAT
>WBZO01001972.1_pt1 | contig 28905 bp, 22 predicted proteins | sample 5204261 | NCBI WGS metagenome assembly WBZO01 (sample SAMN12412400, study PRJNA552823) | activated sludge metagenome | isolation source: activated sludge from anammox sidestream of wastewater treatment plant... | place: USA: North Carolina | collected 2017-09
CGCTGGCGGCGCTCGACGCTGCCGCCCCAGTCGTCGTTGCGCCGGTTGCTGCGCTCGGCCAGGAACTCGTTGATGAGATAACCCTCCGAGCCCATCACCTCGACACCGTCGTAGCCCGCATCCTGTGCCTTGCGCGCGCAGTTGACGAAGTCGCCGATGGTGCGCTCGATGCCGCGGGCGCTCAGCGCGCGCGGCGTGAACGGCGTGATCGGGGCCTTGATCGGTGACGGAGCCACCGACAGCGGGTGGTAGCCGTAGCGCCCGCCGTGCAGGATCTGCAGGCAGATACGGCCGCCCTCGCCGTGCACCGCGCGCGTGACCTGGCGATGGCGCGCGACATGCCAGGGCATGGACAGCCGCCCGCCCAGCGGCGCCAGCCAGCCCTGGATGCTGGGCGCGATGCCGCCGGTGACGATGAGCCCGACCCCGCCGCGCGCGCGTTCGGCGAAGTAGGCGGCGAGCTTGCCGTAGTCGCGCGCGCGGTCCTCCAGCCCGGTGTGCATCGAACCCATCAGTACGCGATTGGGCAGGGTCACATGGCCGAGGTCGAGCGGCGCCAGCAGGTGCGGGTAGGGCATGGCAGGGTGGCACCGATTCAAACGATCGTATGAAGATGCCGGGAATGCGACCACGCCGCAAGCAGCGCCGCGCGGCTCGTGCGATGCTCGTGCGCACCGTGCAAGGAGACCGGACATGCGCGCACTGCTGCCGATGCTGTGGTTGCTGGCCACGACTGCGAGCGCGGGCGAGTGCGAGCGACCGGGCGACACGTTGTTCGCCAGCGGCTTCGAGCGCGTGCCCGCGCAGGCCTACTACGTGGCGCCCACGGGCGCCGACAGCAACGATGGCAGCCTCACCGCGCCGTGGCGCACGCTGCAGCATGCCGTGGACCTGGCGGACGCGGGCACGGTGGTGTGCGTGCGCGAGGGCGTGTACAACGAACTGGTCACGCTCACCCGCTCGGGCTCGGCGGCGGCCGGGCCGATCGTGCTGCAGGCGGTGCCGGGCGAGGCTGCGGTGATCGACGGCGCGGGCCTGCCGATCCCGGACGGCCAGTACGGACTCCTCACCCTCATCGACGTGAGCCACGTGACCGTGCGCGGACTGGAACTGCGCAATTACGTGACCGCCTCGACCGCCAAGGTGCCGATCGGCCTGTACCTGACCGGCGCCGGCAGCCACATCCGCCTGCTTGGCAACCACATCCACGACATCCGCAACACCGGCAACGGCTGTGCCGCCAACGCCTTCGGTCTCAAGGTCGACGGCACGCGCGCGCCCGAGTCGATCAACCAGCTGGTGATCGCGGGCAACGAGATCGACCACCTCGTGCTCGGCTGCAGCGAGTCGTTCTCGCTCGACGGCAACGTCGAGCACTGGATCATCAGCGACAACCTCGTGCACGACACCAACAATATCGGCATCGGCGCGATCGGCTTCGAGGGCGTTGCGCCCGATCCCGCCTGGGACCAGGCGCGCGATGGCGTGATCAGCGGCAACACCGTCTACAACATCAGCTCGTACGGCAACCCGGCCTACGGCAACGAATATGCCGCCGATGGCATCTACGTCGATGGTGGCACGCGCATCCTCATCGAGCGCAACCGCGTGCACCACGTCGACATCGGCATCGAGGTCGCCAGCGAACATGCCGGGCGCACCAGCAGCCAGGTCATCGTGCGCAACAACCTCGTCTACTTCGGCAACTCGGCGGGCATTTCCATCGGCGGCTACGCCGCCGGCGTCGGCGGCAGCAGCCAGGTCACGATCCTCGGCAACACGCTGTTCCACAACGATCGGCAGGACACCGGCTCGGGTGAGTTCCAGATCCAGTTCCACGCCAGCGACAACCTGTTCGCGAACAACCTCGTGCATGCAGGCGCGGCCGGCGTGCTGGTGAGCGCGTGGACCGGTGACACGCCATCGCCCGCGGCGCTCGACCACAACCTGTACTACTCCGACGCCGGCGCGGCCGGCTCGTACTGGATCTGGGGTGGCGTCGAATACGATTCCCTGGCCGGCTATCGCGCGGGCGCGGGGCAGGATGCCCATTCGCCGTTCGCCGATCCGCTGTTGCTCGACCCGCTGCTGCCCGACCTGCGCCTGGGCGTGGCCTCGCCCGCGATCGACGCCGGCAGCATCGCGGGCAGCCTGCCCGTCGGGCCGCTCGATTTTGGCGGCCGGGCGCGCGTACGCGGCAACGCCATCGACATCGGCGCCTGGGAATACTGACGCCATGGGCGCTGTGGCGGCCCGGGCGGCATGCACGGCGGGCGCGGCGTCGGGCCGGTGGCGCGTCGGCGCTGCGCAGAGCGTGGTCGCGGTTCCGGCGCAGCGCGGGTGGCCGCCAATCGGCGACAATGGCGCTTTGCCTGCCGCCAGCCACCGCCATGAACCGCCTCCATCGCCACGCCCTGCCCAACACCGAGCTTGACTGTTTCGACGCGCGCGCGGCGGTCGAGGCCTTGCGCCCCGGGGCGTGGGCGGGCCTGCCCTACACCGCGCGCGTGCATGCCGAGAACATCGTGCGCTGCGCCGCGCCGGCCCAGATCGATGCCTGCCTGCGCCAGCTGGTCGAGCGCCGCCGCGACATGGACTTTCCCTGGTACCCGGCGCGCGTGGTGTGCCACGACATCCTCGGCCAGACCGCGCTGGTCGATCTCGCCGGACTGCGCGAGGCGATTGCGAAGCAAGGCGGTGATCCGGCCCGCGTCAACCCGGTGGTGCCGGTGCAGCTCATCGTCGACCACTCGCTCGCGGTGGAGGCGCCGGGTTTCGACAAGGACGCATTCGCCAAGAACCGCGCGATCGAGGATCGGCGCAACGCCGACCGCTTCCACTTCATCGACTGGTGCAAGCGCGCGTTCGACAACGTCGACGTGATCCCGGCCGGCAACGGCATCATGCACCAGATCAACCTCGAGAAGATGTCGCCCGTGGTCTACGTGCGCGACGGCGTGGCCTTCCCGGACACCTGCGTGGGCACCGACAGCCACACGCCGCACGTGGACGCGCTGGGCGTGATCGCGGTCGGCGTGGGCGGGCTCGAGGCCGAGAGCGTGATGCTCGGGCGGCCGTCGATGATGCGCCTGCCCGAGATCATCGCGGTGGAACTGGACGGCCGGCCGGGCGAGGGCATCACCGCCACCGACGTGGTGCTGGCCTTGACCGAGTTCCTGCGCCGGGAAAAGGTCGTGGGCGCGTATCTGGAGTTCCGCGGTCCGGGGGCGGCCGCGCTCACGATCGGCGATCGCGCCACGATCTCCAACATGGCGCCCGAGTACGGGGCCACCGCGGCGCTGTTCTTCATCGACGACAACACGCTCGACTACCTGCGCCTGACCGGGCGCGACGAGGCCCAGGTGCGGCTGGTGGAGACCTATGCGCGCCATTGCGGCTTCTGGGCCGACGACCTGGCCGATGCGCAGTACGAACGCACGTTGCATTTCGACCTGTCCGGCGTCACGCGCACGCTGGCAGGGCCGAGCAATCCGCACCGGCGCCTGCCGGTCACCGCGCTGGCCGAGCGCGGCATCGCCGACCCGGCCAAGCTCGCCAGCGCGCTGGCCGACGCGGCGCAGGGGCGGATTCCCGACGGCGCGGTGATCATCGCCGCGATCACCTCCTGCACCAACACCTCCAATCCGCGCAACGTGATCGCCGCGGCGCTGCTCGCGCGCAACGCCAACGCGCGCGGACTGATGCGCAAGCCATGGGTCAAGACCTCGCTCGCGCCCGGCTCCAGGGCGGTCGAGCTGTACCTGCGCGAAGCCGGTCTGCTCGGCGAACTCGAGCGGCTCGGTTTCGGCATCGTCGGCTTCGCCTGCACCACCTGCAACGGCATGAGCGGCGCGCTCGACCCGGCGATCCAGCGCGAGGTGGTCGAGCGCGACCTGTACGTGACCGCGGTGCTGTCGGGCAACCGCAACTTCGACGGCCGCATCCATCCCCATGCCAGGCAGGCCTTCCTCGCCAGCCCACCGCTGGTGATCGCCTACGCGATCGCGGGCACCGTGCGCTTCGACATCGAGAAGGACGTGCTCGGCGTGGATGCGCACGGGCGCGAGGTGCGCCTCAAGGACATCTGGCCCAGCGATGCCGAAGTCGATGCGGTGGTGCGCGCGAGCGTCAAGCCCGAGCAGTTCCGGCGCATCTACGAGCCGATGTTCGCGCGTGGCGGCGCGCGCGAGCGCGCCAAGCCGCTGTACGACTGGCGTGCGCAGAGCACCTACATCCGCAATCCGCCGTACTGGGAAGGTGCGCTGGCCGGTGCGCGCACCTTGCGCGGCATGCGACCGCTTGCGCTGCTGGGCGACAACATCACCACCGACCACCTCTCGCCCAGCAACGCGATCCTCGCCAGCAGTGCGGCGGGCGAGTACCTCGCGCGCATGGGCCTGCCCGAGGAGGATTTCAATTCCTACGCCACCCATCGCGGCGACCACCTCACTGCGCAGCGCGCGACCTTCGCCAATCCCAAGCTCATCAACGAGATGGCCATCGTCGATGGCGCGGTGAAGCAGGGTTCGCTCGCGCGCGTGGAGCCGGACGGCACCGTGATGCGGATGTGGGAGGCGATCGAGACCTACATGCAGCGCCGCCAGCCGCTCATCGTGATCGCCGGCGCCGACTACGGCCAGGGCAGCAGCCGCGACTGGGCGGCCAAGGGCGTGCGCCTGGCCGGGGTCGAGGCGATCGTGGCCGAGGGCTTCGAGCGCATCCATCGCCAGAACCTCGTCGGCATGGGTGTGCTGCCGCTGCAGTTCGAGCCGGGTACCACGCGCACCACGCTCGCGCTCGACGGCCGCGAGACCTTCGACGTCAGCGGCGAGCGCAGCCCGGGCGCGACGCTCACACTGGTCATCCATCGGCCCGACGGGCGCAGCGAGCAGGTGCCGGTCACCTGCCGCCTCGATTCCGACGACGACGTGACCACCTACGAGGCCGGCGGCGTGCTGCAGCGCTTCGCGCAGGACTTCATGGCCGCCAGCCGCGCGGCCTGAGGCGCGCGGCGTGGCCGGGCGCGCGGGTCTGCCTCAGGTCGGGTCGAAGCCGTTGCGGAAGATGCGCTCGTCGGCGCGCGCGTCGGCGAGCAGGTTGATGTAGACCTCGAGGTTGGTGTAGCCGGCGATGCCGGTGAGCGGCAGCGACAGCGTGCCGCCATTGCGGTCGGCGGCGTTGTTGGGGTTGAGGCCATGCGCGCTTTCCCACGCGTCGGGCATGCCGTCGCCATCGCTGTCGGCGGGCGCTGGCGGCGGTGATGCGGGCGGGAAGTCGAGGTCGAACGCGTCGTTGGCCAGCGGCGTGCCCCAGTCGACCGGGCTGATCGTGCCGCTGAGCGCACTGGCGCGGAACCGGCGATCCATCGGGTCGGCCGGCAGCGCGCCGACGTTGTGCAGCAGGTTGCCACTCCAGTCGTCGCCGGCGAAGTAGGCCACGCTCGCGAACGGGTGGCGGCTCGTGCGGCGCGTGGCCACGCCCAGGTCGGTGTTGGGCGCGTTGCCCGGAAAGTCGTTGCAGCAGTAGAACAGCTGGTAATCGGCCAGGGCCGGATACAGGTTCAGGTGATTGCCCTGCACGTACAGGCTGTTGCTGGCCACGTCGAGCAGGTCATGCAGCACCATGCCGTAGGGAAAGCTCGCACGCGCCTGCATGTGGTTGCCGACGTAGTTGAGCTCGACCCGATACGGGCCATCCGCCGGGTTCTGGTCGACGTCGCGGTTGTACCAGACCAGGAATCCCGGGTCGTGGTAGTAGTTGTCCGAGACCTCCAGTTGCAGCGCATGCGCCTGGCAGTCGGCAACGCTGGGCGGATCGCCGTCGTAGCCGCTTGCCTCGCAGGTGATCTCGGGCAGGCGTCCGCCAATCCGGTACCACAGGTTCTTGAGCACGCTGAGCCGGTTCTGCGGCAGCGCCGGGTGCGAATAGTTGAGCAGCATGCCACCGCGGTCGGCATGATCGCCCACGGTCTCGGCGAGGATGGATCGCTGGATCGTGCCATCGGCGGCCCAGGACAGCTGCACCGCCTCGTCGGTGGCGCCCGCGATCGAGACATGGTCGAAGATGAAGGTGTCGATGCCGTCGAGCCGCAGGCCGTCGTCGAGACAGGCATCGTAGTCGTCGACGCAGCCCTGGCCGCCCGGGATCGGCAGGTTCCAGGCCGGGCGCAGGCGCAGGTGGCGCACGATGAGGTTGCCGCAGTCGTTTTGCTCGTAGTGGCCGTCGCACAGCAGCCCGCGCACGATCACGCCGCCGGGCGAGGTCTGGCCCGCGATCGTGACATCGCCGTGGCGCACGTTGGCGAAGGCATGGATCACGCCGCTGACGCGGAACACGATCGTGCGCGGACCACTTTGCGCCAGCGCATGGTTGAGCGAGCCGGGCTGGATGCCGGCCGGATCGGCGGCGAGCGTGGTCACGGCATACACCGCGCCCCCGCGGCCGCCGCTGGCGACGGCGCCATGGCCTTCGGCGCCGGGAAAGGCCGGCGGTGATTGCGCGGGTGCGGCGGTGGCCGGCAGCAGCAGCGCCAGCAGCAGGTGGGTGAGCCAACGATGGCGTGGCACGGGCATGACAGGATCCCCCCTTTGGGCTTCGTCGCCAGTACAGGCGCATTTTGGCCCGGCCAGGAGACACGTGGGCGCGGCCACGGCACCGGCGGCGCGTCATGCCGGCACGCGTTCATGCGCGCGGGCGCATCATGGCCGGTGCCCGGCTGCCACGCGGCATCGCTGACCGTACTGCGCCGCCGGGGTTCGTCCGCCCATGGGGAGGTGCTGCAGGCCATGACATCGTTCGATTCCAACGTGCGCCCGGACTGGGACGAGGTGCTCACCGCGATCGTCGACTATGTCGCGCGCTTCGAGCCGCGCAACGAACTGGCCTGGCACACCGCGCGCCACATGCTCATCGATTCGCTCGGCTGCGCGCTGGAGGCGCTCGACTACCCGGCCTGCACCAAGCTGCTCGGGCCGCTGGTGCCCGGCGCCACACTCGCCAATGGCGCGCGCGTGCCCGGCACCGCCTTCCAGCTCGATCCGGTCAAGGCCGCCTTCGACATCGGCGCGACCATCCGCTGGCTCGACTTCAACGACACCTGGCTCGCCGCCGAGTGGGGCCATCCCTCGGACAACCTCGGCGCGATCCTCGCACTGGCCGATTGGCGCAGCCGCAACGGCGCCGCGCTCACGATGCGCGACGTGCTCGAATGCGCGATCAAGGCGCACGAAATCCAGGGCGTGATCGCACTCCGGAACTCGTTCAACCAGGTCGGCATGGACCATGTCGCGCTGGTCAAGCTCGCCTCGACCGCGGTCGCCTGCCGTCTGCTCGGACTCGATCGCGAACGCTCGCTGGCGGCGTTGTCGCAGGTGTTCGTCGACGGCCAGGCACTGCGCACCTATCGCCACGCCCCCAACACCGGCTCGCGCAAGAGCTGGGCCGCCGGCGATGCGACCAGCCGCGCGGTGCGCCTGGCACTGATCGCGCAGAGCGGCGAAATGGGCTACCCGAGTGCGCTGACCGCGCCCGCGTGGGGCTTCTACGACGTGGCCTTCCAGGGCCGCGAACTGCGCTTCGAGCGCGACTACGCCAGCTACGTGATCGAGAACGTGCTGTTCAAGATCAGCTACCCGGCCGAGTTCCATGCGCAAAGCGCGGTCGAGGCCGCGATGAGCCTGCACGCACAGCTGCAGGCGATGGGACGCTCCAGTGACGACATCGCCAGGATCGTGATCCGCACCCAGGCCGCGTGCATGCGCATCATCGACAAGCAGGGGCCGCTCGACAATCCGGCCGATCGCGACCACTGCATCCAGTACATGGTGGCGGTGCCGTTGATCTTCGGGCGCCTGACCGCGCCCGACTACGAGGACGCGGTCGCGGCCGATCCGCGCATCGATGCGCTGCGCGCGAGGATCCGCTGCGTGGAGGAGCCGCAGTTCACCGCCGACTACCACGACCCCGACAAGCGCTCGATCGCCAATGGCCTCAGCGTCACGCTCAGCGACGGCAGCGTGCTCGACGAGGTGCTGGTCGAGTATCCGATCGGCCACCGGCGCCGGCGCGCCGAAGGCATACCCCTGCTCGAAGCCAAGTTCCGCCGCAATCTTGCGCGGCGCTTCGACGAGACGCGCCAACAGCAGATCCTCGCGATCGCGCTCGATCAGGCGCGGCTGGAGGCACTGCCCGTGCATGAGTTCATGGACCTGTTCGCGGCCTGAACCGCACGGCTTGCGCGAGCGGGCGCGCTTGACCACACTCGCGCGCCCGCCGCCGTTGCCCGGAGTGCGCATGTCCGATCCATCTGCCGCAGTGCCCGCGGCCGCGTCGATGCGCCGCACATGACCGCCGCGCCACACCGCGTGCATGGCCTTGCGCTGGACCAGGTCGCACCCGACTGGCCCGCGCTGACGCTGGCGGAGCTGGCGCCGCTGCTCGCCCGCCATCCCGCACTGGGCGCGCCGCGCGCAATCGCCTGGCACAGCCCGCGACCGCTGTCGGCGGCGGCGCTGGTCGACTGCGCGCACGGCCGCGTGTTCATCAAGCGCCACCACCGCAGCGTGCGCGACCTCGACGACCTTGCGGAGGAGCATGCCTTTGCGCAGTGGCTGCGCGGGCGCGGGATCCCGGTGCCGGCCGTGCTCGCCGACCACGCGGGCCACGAGGCCGTGCCGCTGGGCGACTGGGTCTACGTGGTGCAGGCGCCCGCCGACGGGCTCGACCTGTACCGCAATACGCCTTCGTGGGTGCCGCTCAGCCGACTCGACCACGCCCGCTGCATGGGCGCGATGCTCGCGCGCGTGCACGCTGCGGCGGCCGGTTACGCGGCGCCGCAGCGGCGCACCCACATCCTGGTCGCGCGCAGCGAAATCATCGAGGCAGGCGACCCGGTCGCGGAACTGGCCGCGCAGCTGCCGCGGCGGCCGGGGTTGGCCGCCTTCCTCGCCGCGCGCGACTGGCGCGGCGAACTCGCGGGCGTGTTCGCGCCGTTCCATGCGCGGCTGCAGCCGCAGCTGGCCGCGCAGCCGCGCCTGTGGACGCATGGCGACTTCTATGCCGCCAACCTGTTCTGGAGCGGCGCCGCCGCGGTCGCGCAGGTGACCGCGGTGGTGGATTTCGGCCTGTGCGCGCGCACGTTCGCACTGTTCGATCTCGCCACCGCGATCGAGCGCAGTGCGATCGCGTGGCTGCAGGCAGGCAGCGACCGCGCGCATGTGCAGGTCGCGCGCGCGCTCATCGACGGCTACCGCGGCGTGCGTGCGCTCACTGCGCACGAGCTGGAACTGCTGGCCGACCTGCTGCCGCTCGTGCACGTGGACTTTGCGCTGTCGGAAGTGGAGTACTTCCACGCGATCACGCGCAGCCCGGACAACGCGCGCATCGCGTGGGACACCTTCCTGCGCGGCCATGCCGCATGGTTTGCCACGCGCGAGGGCGAGGATCTGCGCGCCGCGGTGCGCAGCGCCTGACCTGGATCAGCGCCGCTGGCGCGATTCGTGGTTCAATAGCCACCTGAAGCGGGGGTGCCCGGCGTCGCCGGGCTGAGAGAGTCCCTTGGAACCTGATCCGGTTTGTACCGGCGTAGGGAGCTTGCATGCAGCGGCCTGTCGCTCCGGCGCAGGTGCTGCGCCGTCGCTTCGTTGCCCGCCATGACGAAGGACGACCGTGAACATCCGCCCGATCTGCCTGTTGCTCGCGCTGCCCGCATTGGCCTGTGCCGCCGCGCCCGCGAGCGATGACGAAGCACCTCCCGCCACCACGCTGCACGCGGTGGAAGTGCGCGCGAACACGCCCGACCCCGACACCACGCTCGATGGCTGGGGCCACGCCAGCGTGCACGACACGCCCGCCACCATCACCGTGGTCGAGCGCGTGCAGCTCGACGCCTGGCATGTGCGCAGCCTGAGCGAGCTGGCGCGGCTGGATGCCGCGGTGGGCGACAACTACGCGCCAGAGGGCTACTACCAGAACCTCGCGATCCGTGGCTACGCGCTCGACCTGGGCACCGGCTACCGCGCCAACAACCTCGCGCTCACCGGCGAGCAGCGCATCGCGCTCGAGGACAAGCAGCAGGTGCAGATCCTCAAGGGCCTGGCCGGCCTGCAGGCCGGCGTGATGGAACCGGGCGGCGTGGTCAACTTCGTGAGCAAGCGCAGCGCCGACGTGCGCAACCTCACGTTGGGCACCGACGCGCGCGGCTCGCGCCTGGGCGCGCTCGACGTGGGCGCGTGGCTCACGCCCGGGTTCGGCCTGCGCGCCAACCTGGCGTGGGAGCAGGCGCATTCCTACGTCGAGCATGGCAATGGCCGGCGCAGCTTCCTCGCGCTCGCGGCCGACTGGCACCCGACGCCGGCAGCCACGCTCGAGTTCGACGCCAACCACCAGACCAGTTCGCAGCGCTCGGCCTCGGGCTACCAGCTCCTGGGCGGCAGCGTGCTGCCACGCGAGGTCGAGGTGGAGCGCATGCTCGGCTTCCAGCCGTGGCAGCGGCCGGTGGCGATCGCGAGCAGCAACCTGGGTGCGCGCTACAGCCACGAGCTGGGCGAGCACTGGCGCGTGCGCGTGGCGGCCTCGCACAGCCGCAGCGTGATCGACGATTACGTCGCCTTCGCCTATGGCTGCTTCTACCAGGACGCCTGCGCCGACAATCCGGTCGGCACCTGGTTTGCGCCCGATGGCGGCTACGACATCTACGACTACCGCAGTCCCGATGACCGCCGGCTCGGCCGCGAACTGCGCGCGACACTGGAGGGCCAGTTCGACAGCGGCGCGCTCGCCCACGAGCTCAGCCTCGGTGTCGACGCGTTCGCGCGCACGATCCACCGCCACGCCAGCGTCAACGCCTGGATCGGCAGCGCCAACATCCACGATCCGCAGGTGCCGGTGTTCGCCCCGTCCACGCGCGAACCCGGGCCATCGGTGCGCCGGCTCGACTCGCGCCAGCACGCGCTGTTCGTCGCCGACCGCGTGAGCATCGGTGCGCACTGGCAGGCGCTGCTCGGCGCGCGCCTGTCGCGCCTGCACGATCGCAGCTGGAACAAGCGCGGCGAGCCCGAGCGCGACACGCGCCTGTCGCAGTGGTTGCCGCAGGCGGCGCTGCTGTGGCTGCCCGGCAGCGAGCTGACCACATACCTCAGCTACAGCGAGGGCCTGGCGCTGGGCAAGGAAGCGCCGTGGTGGACCAGCAACGAGGGCACCACGCTGGCGCCGCGCCATTCGCGCCAACTCGAACTGGGCGCCAAGTACGCGCCCGGCGACCGGATCGAACTCACCGCGGCGCTGTATCGCATCCGCCAGCCGTGGCAGTTCGCGCAGCCCGATGCGAGCGAGGCCGGCTACACCTTCGTGATGCGCGGCGAAGAAGTGCATGCGGGTCTGGAACTGGCTGCGCACGGACGGCTCGGCGAGCACCTGCGCGTGGATGGCAGCGTCAACCTCATCGACGCCCGCGCGCGGCGCAGCGGCACACCGCTGTACGAAGGCCACCAGGTGGTCAACGTGCCGCGTCGGCGCGCCACGCTGCAACTGGACTACACCTGGCCCGGCCTGCCACAGCTCGGGCTGCTCGCGGGCTGGCGCCACGCCGCGCGCAATCCGGCCACGCCCGATGGCCGCATCCACGCGCCCTCATACCAGGTGTTCGACCTCGGCCTGCGCTACGGCGCGCACTGGCGCGGCCATGCGCTCACCTGGCGGCTGTCGATCGACAATGTGTTCGACCGCTTCCACTGGCGCGACACCGGCAGCTCCGACGGCGACAACTACCTGTTCCCGGGCGCGCCGCGCAGCGCGCGCCTGAGCTTCACGCTGGGGCTGTGAGATGACCTGGATCGAACTCGCGGCCGCGATCCTGAGCGCATGGGCGGTGTGGCTGACCGCGCGGCGCCGGCCGTGGTGCTGGCCGCTCGGGCTGGTGTCGGTCGGCGTGTACGCATGGGTGTTCGTGCACAGCAAGCTGTATTCGGACGCGCTGTTGCAGGGCGCATTTGCGCTCATGCTCGGCTACGGCTGGTGGCGCTGGCTGCACAACCTGCAGGACGACGGCCGCGTGCGCATCGCGCCGCTCGCGCCACTGCCGGCCACCGCGCACGTGGGCGCCGGCACACTCGCGGCACTGCTGCTGGGCGCGTTCATGCACCACCACACCGATGCCAGCCTGCCATGGCTCGACGCCACGCTGGCCGCGTTCAGCCTCGTGGCGCAGGGCTGGCAGGCCGGCCGCCACGTCGCGGCGTGGTGGATGTGGATCATCGTCGACGTGGTCTACGTGGGCATGTACCTGTACAAGGGCCTGTACATCACCGCGGTGCTGTACGCCGCGTTCCTCGTGCTGGCGGTCGAGGGCCTGCGCAGCTGGCGCCGCGCCCGCGCCGATGCCGCCGTGGCGCAGGCCTGACTCCGCGACCGCGGCGCGCGATGCGCGCGCGGGCAGGGCGTGTCCGGTGCCAGAGGTGGTTGCAGTCTCGGCGCAAGCACTTGCACACACCAGAGTGATACTATAGTGTCACTTCATGCGTACCGAACTCGTTACCACACTCAAGCGCCAAGCGACCGAGCTGCTTGCCGACATCGAGCGGGACAAAGAGCCCATCCTCATTACGCAGCACGGCTTGCCCAGCGCGTACCTCGTGGACGTGGAGACCTACCAGCTCATGCAGCAGCGCATGACCATCCTGGAGGGCATTGCGCGCGGTGAGCAGGCCATTGCCGATGGACGTGTCGCGACTCATGACCAAGCCAAGGCCAGACTCGCCAGATGGCTGAAATAGTCTGGACCGAGCCAGCGTTGGCGGATCTTGACGCCATCGCCGACTACATCGCGCTGGAGAATCCCGCCGCAGCCGCCAGACTTGTCATGCGCGTGTTCGCACACATCGAGCAACTGGCAGATCAGCCCCAAAGCGGCAGCTATCTTCCTGAGCTGGGGAAGGCACGCTATCGGCAGATCGTGGAGCCGCCTTGCCGCATCTTCTACAGGTTTGACCAACACAGCGTCTTCATCGTGCATGTCATGCGATCGGAGAGACTCTTGCGCAAGAAGCACCTCAAGGCCCGTTGACCTGCCCGCCGTTTTCAGTGCCAGTCCGACTTCAGTAGAGTCCGCCGGCCGAGAGAGGGCCGCCCCATGAAGGAGCGGTTCACCGATGAACGTACCATCGGATTCCTGGTGCGGGCTGCCCGCCGCAGGCGCGGCGTGCGTGGTCGCAGCCGTAGCGCAGCGGTTGTTGCTAACCTGCCGCACCCGGGTTGGTCCGGCGAGTGATCGAGGGCGGCATGGATTCAGGCAAGCAACTGCGCATTCCCGCCACGCTGATGCGCGGCGGTACTTCCAAGGGGGTGTTCTTCCGGCTGGCGGACCTGCCGCCGGCGGCACGTGAGCCGGGTCCGGCGCGGGATGCGTTGCTGCTGCGCGTGATCGGCAGCCCCGACCCCTACGGCAAGCACACCGACGGCATGGGCGGGGCCACCTCGAGCACGAGCAAGTGCGTGATCATCGCGCCGTCGACGCAGCCCGGGCACGATGTCGACTACCTGTATGGCCAGGTCAGCATCGACAGCGCGTTTGTCGACTGGTCGGGCAACTGCGGCAACCTGTCGACCGCGGTCGGGCCGTTCGCGCTGGCCAATGGCTTCATCCCGGCCGCGCGCGTCCCGCGCGAGGGCACCGTCACCGTGCGCGTGTGGCAGGCCAACATCGGCAAGACCATCCTCGTGCATGTGCCGGTGGCCGGCGGCGAGGTGTGCGAGCTGGGCGACTTCGAACTCGATGGCGTGGCGTTTCCGGCCGCCGAGGTCGTGCTCGAGTTCATCGATCCGGCCGATGACGGCGAGGCGGGCGGGGCGATGTTCCCGAGCGGAGAGCCCGTCGACACGCTGGACGTGCCGGGCGTGGGTCGCCTGGCCGCGACGCTCATCAGCGCGGGCATCCCCACGGTGTTCGTCAACGCCGTCGACCTTGGCTACGAGGGCACCGAGTTGCAGGCCGCGATCAATGAGGACAAGGCGGCGCTGGCGCGGCTGGAGGCGGTGCGCGTGGCCGGGGCCTTGCGCATGGGCCTGATCCGCACCGCGGCCGAGGCCGCCACGCGCCAGCACACGCCCAAGCTCGCGCTGGTCGCGCCGCCGCGCGCCTATGTCGCCTCGAGCGGCAGGGCCGTGGCCGCCGGCGACATCGACCTCAACGTGCGCGCGCTGTCGATGGGCAAGCTCCACCACGCGATGATGGGCACCGCGTCGGTCGCGATCGCGACCGCGGCCGCGGTGCCGGGCACGCTGGTCAATCTTGCCGCGGGAGGCGGCACGCGCGATGCGGTGCGCTTCGGCCACCCGTCGGGCACGCTGCGCGTGGGCGCTTCGGTGCAACATCTGGACGGGCGGTGGACGGTCACGCGCGCGGTGATGAGTCGCTCGGCGCGCGTGCTCATGGAAGGCTGGGTGCGCGTGCCCGCGCCGGAATCCGTGGCGCGCTGAACAGGCCGGCGGCGCGCCTCAGCCGGTGCGGCGCAGCACCAGTTCAAGCACGAACTTGGTGCCGAAGAACGCCAGCAGCAGGAACGCCATGCCCGCGAGCGTGAGGTTGATCGCGCGCGCGCCGCGCCAGCCGTGGCGCACGCGGCCCCAGGCCAGCACGCCGAACACGAGCCAGGCCGCGATCGACAGCACGGTCTTGTGGGCCAGGTGCTGGCCGAACAGGTCCTTGACGAACAGCACGCCGGTCAGCAGCGTGAGCGTGAGCAGCAGGAAGCCGACGCCGATGAGGCGGAACAGCAGCGTCTCGGTGAGCGTGAGTGGCGGCAACGCACGCAGCACGCCACCGAAGCGGCGATGACGCAGCGCGCGTTCCTGCACCGCGAGCAGCACCGCGAGCGCGGCGGCGATCGACAGCACGCTGTAGGCGAGCAGCGCGACGGTGACGTGCAGCTTGATCTGCCAGTCCATTGGTTGCGGCACGGTCGGCGGCGCCGCGAACACGTCGATGCCCAGCAGCAGTGCGGCCACCGGAAACACGATCACGCCCAGCGCGACGATCGGTCGCGACAGGTTGACGAGGATGGTGAGCGCGGCCACCACGCAGGCCACCAGCGATACCGCGGCAAAGAAGTGCAGGTCGAGCGCGCCGCGGTGGCTGGCCAGCAGCACGCCCGCGTGGGCCAGCAGCGCGCAGGTGGCCAGCGCCATCGGCAGGCGGGGCCGGGGCGTGGCGTCGGCGAGCAGCGGGCGCGCGATCAATGCGGCCGCGAGCAGGTACAGCGCGATGGCGCTCAGCGCAAGGACGGGCACGTACATGCGCGCAAGTGTCGCATGGGCGCGCGTGCGAAACGAGCCGCCGCCACGCCTGCCCGCGGGTGGTGGCGCCGGGCCTCGGGTGCCGCAACGTCGCGCGCAGGGCGCGGCTTGCCTAGAATGCGCGTTCTCTCCTGCGGGTCTGCCTGTCCATGTTCGAATCCCTGAGCCAACGCCTGTCCGCCACCGTCCAGCGCCTGCGCGGCAAGGGCCGCCTGACCGAGTCGAACATCCGCGAGGCGCTGCGCGAGGTACGCATCGCGTTGCTCGAAGCCGACGTGGCCTTGCCGGTGGTGCAGGCGCTGATCCAGCGCGTGCAGGTCAAGGCGCTGGGCCAGGAAGTGCTGCGCAGCCTCACCCCGGGCCAGGCACTGGTCAAGGTCGTGCGCGACGAGCTCACCGCGGTGATGGGCAGCGCCAACAGCGACCTCAACCTGGCCGCGGCGCCGCCGGCGGTGGTGCTCATGGCCGGCCTGCAGGGCGCGGGCAAGACCACCACGGTGGCCAAGCTCGCGCGCCTGCTCAAGGAACGGCGCAAGAAGAAGGTCATGGTGGTGAGCTGCGACGTGTACCGCCCGGCCGCGATCGAGCAGCTGCGCACGCTCGCGCAACAGGTCGAGGTGCTGTTCCATCCCTCCGGCGCGGGCGATGACCCGGTGGCGATCGCGCGCGCGGCGCAGGACGCGGCTGCACGCGCGTTCGCCGACGTGCTGATCGTCGACACGGCCGGCCGTTTGCACGTCGATGCGGCGATGATGGAGGAAATCAAGGCGCTGCACGCGGCGCTGGCGCCGATCGAGACGCTGTTCGTGGTCGATTCGATGACCGGCCAGGATGCGGCCAACACCGCCAAGGCCTTTGCCGATGCGCTGCCGCTGACCGGCGTGGTGCTGACCAAGACCGACGGCGACGCGCGCGGTGGCGCGGCGCTGTCGGTGCGCTATGTGACCGGGCGGCCGATCAAGTTCATCGGCGTCAGCGAAAAACCGGATGGGCTGGAACCGTTCCATCCCGACCGCATTGCCACGCGCATCCTCGGCATGGGCGACGTGCTGTCGCTGGTGGAGCAGGTCGAGCAGAGCGTCGACCAGGAAAAGCAGCGCAAGCTCGCCGAGAAGGTCATCAAGGGCAAGCGCTTCGACCTCAACGACATGCGCGATCAGCTCGAACAGATGGTCAACATGGGCGGCATGGCTTCGCTCATGGACAAGCTGCCGGGGGTATCGAGCCTGCCCGAGCACATCAAGTCCAAGGCCAACGATGGCGAAATCAAGCGCATGGTGGCGATCATCGGTTCGATGACCAAGAAAGAACGTCGTCATCCCGATTTGCTCAATGGCTCGCGGCGTGCCCGCATTGCGCGCGGCTCGGGAACCCAGCCGGCCGACGTCAATCGTCTGCTCAAGCAGTATCAGCAGATGGAAAAGATGATGTCCAAGCTCGGCAGCGGCGGCCTGCGGGGGCTGATGCGCCAGATGGGCGCCGCCATGAAGGGCATGGGTGGCGGCGGTCTGCCACCGGGCGGGTTTCCCGGTCGCTGAACGAGGCCTTCGGTCGACCGCAGGTCTGCGGGGTGTGACCGGTGGTCGGCGGCGATGCCGGCTTCGTGGCTGCGATCACAGCCCAGCGGGCCGATTGCGCGTAAGCTGGATCCGTCTGCTGATCCAGTCCGCGTGGGGTGCGCGCCATGGGCAAACCGGTTGCGAAGGTATTCGCTTGTGTCTGCGCGCTGTCCGGCGCGACGGCACAGGCGGCGGTGCATGACCGCATTTTCAGGTACGGCTTCGATCCGGCCCCCGATGCTCCGGCCGATGTGAATGAGGCGGCGCGCTTTCTCACCCAGGCCACTTTCGGGCCGACCCAGGCCGACATCGCGCGCCTGATGGCGCTGGGCTACGACGCCTGGATCGAGGAGCAATTGGGGCGGCCGGCCACCTTGGGAGCACCAGCGGTCGAGGGCGTGGTCAATGCGCGCACTGCCGCCAATCAGGGCGTCGGGCAGCTGCAGCGATTGCAGCGCTGGTACTGGCAGGCCGCCTATGCGCCCGACCAATTGCGGCAGCGCATGGCCTGGGCACTGAGCCAGATCTTCGTCGTATCCGATCAGAGCAGTGCGGTCAGCGGCTACGTGGTGCCGATGGCAGGCTATTACGACCTGCTTGCGCGTGATGCATTCGTGCCATACCGCAGCTTGCTGGGCGATGTGACGATGCACCCGATGATGGGGCGCTATCTGTCCTCGTTCCGCAATCAGAAGCCGAGCGCCACGACCAGCCCGGATGAGAACTATGCGCGCGAGGTCATGCAGCTGTTTTCGGTCGGCCTGATCATGCGCAACATGGACTTCTCGCCGATCCTGAACAATGGCGTGCAGATTCCGACCTACGATCAGTCCACGATCACCCACACCGCCAAGATCTTCACAGGCTTCACATGGGGTGATGCGTCAACCAACCCGGCCAATTTCTACGGAGGCGGGGTGACCTTCGCGGCGCAATCGATGCCGATGGCCTGCTGGGGCACCGAGCTGTTTCCGGCCGTGGGCAGTGGCAGCAACAACATGCGCCACGACATCAGTGGCGATGACGGCACCACCGCGACCGGCAAGACCGTGCTGGGTGGTCTGGTGATTCCGCCGAACCAATCCTGCGCGCAGGATGTCGGCGATGAGCTGGACATCATCGCGGCGCATCCGAACGTGGCGCCATTCATTTCGCGGCAGCTGATCCAGCGTTTCGTCACCAGTAATCCCTCGCCGGCCTACATCGAGCGCGTGGCGACCGTGTTCGACAACAGCTACGGCAATCTCGGCGATGTGATCAAGGCAATCCTCATGGACAGCGAGGCGCGCCATCCACCGCCGCTGTCGAACAGCGATGACTACGGCAAGCTGCGCGAACCAGTGCTGCGTCTGACCGCGATGTGGCGCGCATTCGATGCGCAGCCGCCGGCTGCCGATGCCTATGGTGAAATCAAGATGACGGCGGGCAGCTCGCTGGTCGGCTCGTTTGGCCAGGGGCCGCTGCAATCGCCCACCGTGTTCAATTTCTACCAGCCCGACTATCAGCAGCCCGGGCCGCTGGCCGACGCCGACCGCTATTCGCCGGAGTTGCAGATCGTCAGCGAAGCGACGGTCTACAGCAGCGGCAATGCCTATTACAACTTCAGTGCCCGCGCCTATCTGGGCATGAGCAATCCTCCGGTCGATCGCCCGCTGATCAATCTTTCGGTGCTGACGGCCAATGCGAACAATCCCGCTGCAATGGTCGAGACCGTCAATCAGCGCATGCTCTACGGCAGCATGTCACCGGCCATGCGGGCGACGATGGTGTCGATGGTGAGCAATCTCGCGGGAGCCAGCGCGGCAGAAAAAGCCTGGTCGGCCATCTACCTGACGCTGCTGTCTCCCGAATACGCAACGCAGCGCTGAGGACACGACGATGAGCGATATCCGTACTTCACGGCGTGACTTCCTGCGTGGCCTGGCGGCCGTCGCCTGCTGCGGCGGCACGGCAGCCATGTTTCCGCAACTGCGCATGATCGGCACGGCGTTGGCCAGCACGCGCGCGCTGACCGGCTACAAGGCGCTGGTTTGCGTGTATCTGTCCGGCGGCAACGATTCGTGGAACATGCTGGTGCCGTTCGATGCGGCGCGACATGCGGTGTATGCGGCTTCGCGTGGCGGGGTCTACAACGCCAGCAGCAATCCCGGTGGACTTGCACTGGGCTTGCCGACCGGTGGGCAGGTGGCGGCGCAGAAGATCGTCGATGCGGCGACGGTCGGTGATGTCAGCCAGTATTTCATGCACCCCTCGCTGTCCCGGCTTGCCGATATCTATCGCGCCAACCGGCTTGCCTTTGCCGTCAACGTGGGCACCCTGGTCAGGCCGATCACGATGGCCGACTACGCCCAGTCGACCAATCGTCCGCCGCAACTGTTTTCGCATTCGGATCAGGAAAACCTCTGGCATCAGGCCAATACCACGACGGGCTCCTCGCTGGGCTGGGGCGGCCGCTGCGGCGACATCGTCAAGGCCAGCAATGCCAACGCGATGATCTCGCCCTGCATCTCGGTCGCTGGCGCGAACCGCTTCGAGGTGGGGCTGTCGACGGTGCCCTATCAGATGTCGTCAAGTGGTCTGACTGCGCTCAGTGGGGTGTGCAATCCCGATCCATGCACCAGCGTCAACGCCTCCAGCGTGCGTAATACCGCACTCAATGCCTTGCTCGACGCGAGCCACGAAAGCCAGTTCGCCAACGAATACGGCAAGGTGTTCAAGCGCGGGCGCGAGCTTTACGACCTGCTCAAGACGGGGCTTGATGCCACCACGCTGGCGACCTCGTTCCCAGCCAACAATTCACTGGCCTCGCAGCTGCAGACAGTGGCCAAGATGATCAAGCTGTCGCGGCAGCAGAATTACGCTGCACGGCAGATTTTCTATGTGCGTTACGGTGGCTTCGATTTGCATGCCGGACTGATGTCGGGCGGCAACAGCAACCACGCGGCCCTGCTGGGCAGTGTCGATGCTGCGCTCGGTGCGTTCTGGGATGCGCTTGGGCCAGGCGACATCGGCGCGCGCGAGGATGTCACCGTGTTCAGCGCATCGGAGTTTGCGCGAACCTTGCAATCCAATGGCTCCGGCTCGGATCACGCCTGGGGCGGCGTGCAGTTCGTGCTGGGTGGGGCAGTCAATGGTGGGCGGCTGTACAGCAATGGCGGCGGGCCAATCAGCGGTTTCCCCGACCAACACCTGCAGGCGCCCAACAATTTCTCGCGCGGGCAGATGATTCCCGGCATCGGCGTCGATCAATATGCAGCGACACTGGCGCAATGGCTGGGGGTGACCTCGCCGGGCGATCTGGCGGCGATCTTCCCCAATCTGTCGCAGTTCGGCAGCAGCAATCTGGGGTTCGTGTAGATGCGCAGGATCTGGCTGGCGTTGGCGCTGCTGGCCGGCGGCGGTCAGGCGCAGGCCGGAATACCTGCGCCTGAGGGATGCACGCGCATCGCCGACATCGCGCCGGTTTATGCAATTACCTATGGCGCGGCGATCCAGGGGCTGTTCGATGATTACGCCACCAACGGTGGCATGGCCGGCTGCGTGGACTGTCATTTCGCGCCACCGCCGCAGCCCAGCGGGCAGCTGGATCTGAGTGCGGGTGCCTCATGGGGGCATCTGGTGGGCGTGGCCAGCCCGGTCACGCCGGCAATGCTCTACGTGGTGCCGGGGCGCCCCGAAGAAAGCCTGCTGTTCCGCAAGGTCAATTGCGACGTTCCCGGAGTGGGCGCGCGGATGCCGCTGGGCGGTTACGGCGGAGGGTTGTCGCCCGAGCAGCAGGCCCTGATCTACGACTGGATTGCCAATGGCGCCCAGCCGGGTACCAGCGACACGCTGTTTCGCAATGGCTTTGATCTGCGTGGCTTCGTACCCTGAAGAGCGGTTCGCGGCTGGCGTGTGGGTCGACAAGTCATTGCAGGGCTTTATTTTTTTTCGATTCCCGCTAGAATGCCCGGCTCCCGACTCGGAATGGCCGCGTCCAGGCCCTCGTCCAGAGTCGACGATTTCGAAAAATACCGAGCAAAAACAATGGTCAAGATTCGCCTTTCCCGTGGCGGCGCGAAGAGCCGTCCGTTCTACCACATCATCGTGACGGACAGCCGCAATGCGCGTGATGGCCGCAACATCGAGCGCCTGGGCTACTTCAACCCGATTGCCACCGGCAAGGAAGTTCGTCTCGAACTCGACACCGCCAAGGTCAAGGCATGGGTCGACAACGGCGCGCAGCTGACCGAAAAGGTCAAGGCGCTCTACAAGGAAGCCAGCAAGAAGGCAGCCTGATCGCGTGTCCGAGCCGGAAAAATTCGTCCTGCTCGGCAAGGTGGTCGGGGTGCACGGTATACGCGGCGAGCTCAAGCTCGAATCGTATACCGAACCCAGAACGCAGATTTTCCGCTACCAGCCATGGCTGCTGCGGTCTGCGGGCAGTGAAATCAGCATGGCGGGCGGCCGTGGCCGCGCGCAAGGCAAGGGCATCGTGGCGACGTTGCCCGGTATCGAAGACCGCGACGCTGCGGCGGCGCTGGTCGGCAGCGAGATCTGGGTCAGGCGCTCGGCGCTGCCCAAGGCTCGGCCCGGAGAGTATTACTGGGTCGATCTCGAAGGTCTCGCGGTCGAGACGGTGCAGGGTGTTTCGCTGGGCGTCGTGTCGCATTTGATTGCGACCGGAGCCAACGATGTACTGGTGGCAAGGAGTGCCGAGCGTGAACGATTGATCCCGTTTCTGCCGGGATCATTCGTGACGCAGGTGGATCTTGATGGCGGGCGCATCGTCGTCGATTGGGATCCGGAATTCTGATCGGCACAGCCGGCGCGCCGGCACCTGCAATCAGGAACAAATGCAACAAGGCACATGCGCATCGACGTCATCACGCTGTTTCCGGATTTCGTCGAAAGCTGTGCGAAGGTAGGAGTCGTCGGGCGCGCATGCGCGCGCGGTTTGATCGAGATCGCAACGTGGAATCCGCGCGATTTCGCCGTCGACAACTACCGCTCGGCCGATGATCGCTGCTACGGCGGCGGCCCCGGCGTGGTGATGATGATCGATCCGCTGAGCCGTGCACTCGACAGTGCGAGGGCCGCCAGCGGAGCGACGGCAGCCAAGGCGATTTACATGAGTCCGCAGGGAACGCGGCTCGACCAGGCCAAGGTGGAGGCACTCGCGCGGCGTGATCATCTGATCCTGCTGTGCGGTCGCTACGAAGGCGTGGACGAAAGATTCATCGAGCAGGCAGTCGAAGAGGAAATTTCCATCGGCGACTACGTGCTCTCCGGCGGCGAGCTGGCGGCGGCGATCATCATCGACGCGGTCGGGCGTCTGCAGGAAGGTGTTTTGCATGATGCGGACTCCGCGGCGCAGGACTCGTTTTCCGATGGCCTGCTCGACTGCCCGCATTACACGCGCCCCGAGCGGCATGCCTGGGGCGATGTGCCGGCGGTATTGACCTCGGGCGACCATGCCGCAATTGCGCGCTGGCGCCGGAAGCAGTCGCTGGGGCGCACCTGGTTGCGCCGGCCCGACCTGCTCGAACGGGTCGGGCTGGACAGGAAATCCCGCGCGTTGCTGGAGGAATTCCAGCGCGAGCACGAACAGAAGACGCCGGATGGCGAGTCCGGGCAGTAAAAAAACATCAGACCAAAGTGGTGAGTGTCATGAACCTGATCCAACAATTCGAAGCCGCCCAGATGACCCGCTCGCTGCCGGAGTTCGCTCCCGGCGATACCGTGATCGTCAACGTCAAGGTCAAGGAAGGCAACCGCGAACGCGTGCAGGCCTATGAAGGCGTCGTCATCGCGCGCAAGAACGCGGGCCTCAACTCGGCCTTCACGGTGCGCAAGATCTCGCACGGCTTCGGCGTCGAGCGCGTGTTCCAGTCGCACAGCCCGGCGATCGACTCGGTGGTCGTCAAGCGTCGCGGCAAGGTGCGCGGCGCCAAGCTGTACTACCTGCGTGGCCTGGAAGGCAAGGCCGCCCGCATCAAGGAAGACCTCGGCGCAAACGCCAAGGAATAATTCCTCCCTACATACCTCTTGGAGCATCGAGTCGCGTCTGTGCTCCTCGTCAAACGGCCGTCGGCAACGACGGCCGTTTTTTATGTGCCGGCCATGTGCCCGGGCAGGCCTGTTCGGATGCCCGGCTTGAACGCGCGTGCGGGCGCCACCATCTGCCCGGCAATCGATTTTTCGGAGGGAGCCATGACGAACAAAGCCGAAACGCGTGCTTTCGAAGCCGAAGTTTCCCAGGTGCTGCACCTGGTCACCCATTCGCTGTACTCGCACAAGGACATCTTCCTGCGCGAACTGATCTCCAACGCCTCGGATGCCTGCGACAAGCTGCGCTTCGCCGCGCTGTCCGATGCCGCGCTGACGGCGGAGGATGCCGAGCTGCGGATCGAGATCGAATTCGACAAGGACGCGCGCACGCTCACCATCCGCGACAACGGCATCGGCATGACGCGTGACGAGGTGATCGAGAACATCGGCACCATCGCGCGCTCGGGCACGCGCAAGTTCATCGAATCGCTGTCGGGCGATGCGCGCAAGGACACCCAGCTCATCGGCCAGTTCGGCGTCGGTTTCTATTCGGCGTTCATCGTCGCCGACCAGGTCACGCTGACCACGCGCAAGGCAGGTGCGGCGCAGGGCGAAGGCGTGCGCTGGGAGTCGGGCGGCAGCGGCCAGTACACGCTCGAAACACTCGAAGTGGCGTCGCGGGGCACCAGCGTGACCCTGCATCTCAAGGACGACGAAGGCGAATTCCTCGATGGCTGGAAGCTGCGCGAGCTGGTCAAGCGCTATTCCGATCACGTTGCCTTTCCGATCCGCCTGCGGGCGGACAAGGAAGGCCGGGCCGAGGGTGAGTTCGAAACGGTCAACCACGCTGCCGCGCTGTGGGCGCGCGCCAGGAACGAGATTTCCGACGAGGAATATCAAGCGTTCTACCAAACGCTATCGCACGACTTCAATCCGGCGCTGGCGTGGACGCACAACCGTGTGGAAGGCACGCAGAGCTACACCAGCCTGTTGTACGTGCCCGAGAAGCCGCCGTTCGACGCGGTGTTCAGCGGCCGCGACGAGCGCAAGGGCCTCAAGCTCTACATCCGCCGCGTGTTCATCATGGATGCGAGCGAGCAGTTGCTGCCGGCCTATCTGCGCTTCGTGCGCGGCGTGGTCGACTCCGACGACCTGCCGCTCAACGTGAGCCGCGAGATCCTGCAGGAAAACCGCCTCGTTGCGCAGATCCGCAGCGCCTGCGTCAAGCGCACGCTCGACCTGCTCGACCGGCTCGCCAAGGACGAAGCGGAGAAGTTCGCGCAGTTCACCAGCGCCTTCGGCAATGTGCTCAAGGAAGGCATCGCCGAAGATGGTGCCAACCGCGAACGCATCGCCAAGCTGCTGCGCTTTGCCTCGACCCACGGTGAGGATGCCAGTCGCAACGTCTCGCTCGACGACTACATCGCACGCATGCAGGCCGGGCAGGAAGTCATCTGGTACGTCACCGCCGACTCGTGGCTGGCCGCACGCAACAGCCCGCAGATCGAATCGCTCAAGGCGCGCGGCATCGAAGTGCTGCTGCTCGGCGAGCGCATCGACGAGTGGATGATCGGTTACCTGCACGAATATGCGGGCAAGAAGCTGCGCAACGCTGCCAAGGGTGAGCTCGATGCCGCCGACGGTGCCGATGCGCAGGCGCGCGAGCAGGCCGCCGCGGCAGCACAGCCGGTGCTCGACAAGCTCAAGCAGGCGCTCGGTGATGCAGTTGACAAGGTGCTGGTCGGCCAGCGATTGACCCAGTCGCCCGCCTGCATCGTGCTCGGCGAATACGACATGGCCCCGCACATGCAGCGCCTGCTGCGCGAGGCCGGCCATGACGTGCCCGCGAGCAAGCCGCTGCTGGAGATCAACCCGCAGCATGCGCTGGTGCAGCGCTTCGCCACCGAAACCGACCCCGCGCGCAGCGCCGACCTCGCCCACCTGCTGCTGGAAGAGGCGCAGCTGGCCGCAGGCGAGCAACTGGCCGACACCAGCGCGTTCATCGCCCGCGTCAACAAGTTGCTCGCCGGGTGACCCGGAGCCGGCAACTGCCGAAATGGCAAGCCCGTGGGCGGATCGCGTCACTCCGACTGCTGACGTCGGAGTGACGCGGTCAGTCAGGGTTCGAAGTTGTCAGCGAAGATTTGTTCCATAGTCAGCAAGGTGACCTTGTTCTCCTTTCGTTTGCCGACCACAAGGCGTTGTCGTGTCGGATCGTAGTCATGCACCAACAGGCTGCCGCCCTCGGCGACATTGCCCGTCACGCTGTTCCACGCCGCCACATGGCCCACGAGGCGCTGGCGCCCGTTTGCCAACGTGATTGCGCCTGCATTGCTCACGCCGCTGCTGGACCATTGCTCGGAACGAATCACATAGTTTCCGTCCGCCAAGGCAATGATGTCCGGGCCGATGGGTGCGGTTGGCGTACCAGTGAACGAGTTGAACTCGGTGACGCTACCCTTTCCCAAGCCTCCACCACGCACCCAGGTCACGGCCCGCCGCACTTCGCCGCTTCGGACATATAGGCTCGCAACCACGTAGTTGCCGTCCGCGACAGCGAGGATTCGGTCCCCAACCTGGTCATTCGCGTGGGTGCCGATCAGTGCCTGACCAGGATCAATCTGCCCCGAAAGAACATCGTCCTTGTCCATCCACATGACGGCTCCGAGCTTGTTGTTGATCCCGTCGCCCCACGTCGAATCTGACACGACGTAGTTGCCGTCGCGCAGCGCCACAGCCGACAGTCCGTATCCGCCGCCTGGTCCATTGGATGTCAGCGAATTCGCTGCGGTCACGATGCCAGTGCATGCGCCATTGGCCGCGCACTTCGTGATCGCGCCGGTCGTACTCGCCCAGCGTTGGCTCACGACCAGATATTCGCCATTCTCCAAGGCCACTCCATATTGTCCGACCTCATCGTTCTGGTTGGCTCCGCTGAGACCGTCAGCTCCCGCATATGGACCATGAAGTGTGCCGGTAACGCCATTCCCCCAGAGCGCCGCACCGGTCATGTTGTTCCAGAACCGGTTGTTGACCACGTAGTTGCCGTCGCTGAGGGCAAGGATTGGATATCCGACCGATTGATTCGGCTGCGTGCCGTAGAGCGAATTTGTGATGGTGACCGCTCCGGTGGGTTGTCCTGTCGTGCCACTGATCCATGTCACTGCGCCCACATGGCTGCCGGGGACTCCATTGCCCCAGTACCTCGAGTCCACCACAAAATTTCCGTTTGCCAGTGCTGTCACCCCACCTACGCCAATGCGATCACCCACCGTGGTTCCATGCAGCGAGTTCAAGCCTGACACAGCGGCAGGCGACGGGCCTGATCCGTCGCGCCAAGTGACTGCTCCGAAACCCGAGTCTGCTACGCCGTTTTGCCAAATGGGGCTCACGACGACGTAGTTGCCATTGTTGAGTGCGGTTGCGGCAAGGCCGACATTGTCGTTGGGTGTCGTGCCATACAGCGAGTTGGTGGAGCCCACCTCACCCACGGTCGGTGCGTCTCCGTCGCCCCACGTCGCTGCACCGCGGCCCTCGTTCCAGAGACTGCTCAACACCACGTAGTGACCATTGCTGAGAGTGATTGCTCGCAGCCCGACCGCATCGTTGGCATGTGAACCTACGAGCGAGTTTGACTCCGTAACCTCGCCATCGAGGCCTGTGGTTCCATTCACCCAGGTGGCGGCGCCCACGTAGGAGACGTCAGCTGGATTCCAGCTGGGACTCAACACGACGAAGTTGCTGTTGCCCACCACGATCACCCCACCACTGCCGACGCGATCGACGGAGTGTGCGCCCGTGAGTCGGGAGATCAGCGAACCGTCTGGACTGTAGAGATAGACTGCGCCGGCATAGGTCTTGCCCTCGACCGTGGCCTTGGGATCGGTGACGACAAAATTGCCGTTGGGCAACACGGTTACCGACGTGCCGAACTCCACGCTTCCCGCCGGCCCCGCGATGTCAATCTGTGCTGAGTGGGCTTCGGGTGGCCAGTGTAGAGCGAGGATGGCGACGGTTGCCGCTGCCACAATGCGTGAAGCAGTGGAGCCACATTGGCTACGCACGCTCGGCGGATGTTGGTTGGTGCCTTTGTAGGTTTGCATGTCAGCCCCCTGTAAGCTGCATTGGAGATCGAATTTTTCGTGCCGCGCGTCTGTCGGCCCACGGCGGTCTCCGCCACCGTGGCGTTGGTGCGTCGCGCGCACGCGACGAGTGTGCTGTACGGCCCAGTGCCGCGCAAGCGCACGGGAATGGGGCCTTGGTGCCCGTTCCTCGCGATGCGGTGTCGAATGCTCGTTTGCAGAGGATAGGGTGCCGGATACCGTGCTTGCGCAATGGTCGGGCAGGGACCGCGTGCTAGCATCGCGGTCCCGGTTTCGCGCCGTTGGATGCAGGGTGACATGCAGATCCAGACCAAGCTGCCCAAGGTCGGCACCACGATCTTCACCGTGATGAGCCAGCTCGCGCTCGAGCACAAGGCGATCAACCTCGGCCAGGGCTTTCCCGATTTCGATGGTCCGCCTGCGCTGCGCGAGGCGCTCACGCGCGCGATGGCGCAGGGGCGCAACCAGTATGCGCCGATGACCGGCGTGCCGGCGCTGCGCGAGGCGATCGCGCACAAGACCGCGCGCCTGTACGGCTGCAAGGTCAACGCCGATACCGAGATCACCGTGACTTCGGGCGCGACCGAGGCGCTGTTCGCCGCGATCGCCGCGGTGGTGCACGCGGGCGACGAGGTGATCGTGCTCGACCCGTGCTACGACAGCTACGATCCCGCGATCGCGTTGTGCGGCGGGCGCGCGGTGCACGTGCCGCTGGATGCGACGAGTTTCCTGCCCGACTGGGAGCGCATCGAGGCTGCGGTGACGCCGCGCACGCGCATGATCCTGGTCAACACGCCGCACAATCCCTGCGGCTCGGTGTTCGCCGCGGGTGACCTCGATGCGCTGGCCGCGCTGGCGCGGCGACACGACCTGTTCGTGCTGTCCGATGAGGTGTACGAGCACATCGTGTTCGATGACGCCGCGCATCAGAGCGTGCTGCGCCATGGCGAGCTGGCCGAGCGCAGCTTCGTGGTGTCCTCGTTCGGCAAGACCTACCACTGCACCGGCTGGAAGATCGGCTATTGCATCGCGCCGCGTGCGCTGTCGGCCGAGTTCCGCAAGGTGCACCAGTACCTGACCTTCTGCACCTTCACGCCCGCGCAGTGGGCGCTGGCCGAGGTGCTCGAAGCCGATCCGCAGCACTACCTGGACCTGCCGCGCTTCTACCAGGCCAAGCGCGACCACTTCCGCGCCCTGCTGGCCGGCTCGCGCCTGCGCCTGTTGCCGGTGGGCGGCTCGTACTTCCAGCTCGTCGACTACAGCGCCGTGCGTGATGTCGACGATCTCGCATTCTGCGAATGGCTGGTCAAGGAAGGTGGCGTGGCCGCGATCCCGTTGTCCTCGTTCCAGGACAGCCCACCGCCCGGACAGCGTCTGGTGCGGCTGTGCTTTGCCAAGAGCGAGTCGCTGCTCGATGAGGCCGCGCAGCGGCTGGCGGTGCTGTGACATGAGCACGCAGCCGAACCTGCAGGTGGCGATGGTGCAGGGCGCGACCCGCTGGCACGATCCGGCCGCCAACCGCGACTACTACGGCGACCTCATCGCGCCGCTGCGCGGCAGCGACCTCGTGGTGTTGCCCGAGACCTTCACCAGCGGGTTCTCCAACGAGGCGATCCACTCCGCCGAGGACATGGACGGGCCCACGGTCGCGTGGCTGTCGGCACAGGCGCGCCGGCTCGATGCGGCGATCTGCGGCAGCGTGCAGTTGCGCGTGCGCGACAAGGTCTACAACCGCCTGCTGTTCGCCACGCCCGACGGCGCGGTACGCCATTACGACAAGCGCCACCTGTTCCGCTACGCCGACGAGCACAAGCGCTACGCGGCCGGCGCCGAGCGCTTCCTGCTCGACTGGCGCGGCTGGCGCATCTGTCCCTTGGTCTGCTACGACCTGCGCTTCCCGGTGTGGTCGCGCAACGGCTATGACC